>Ga0208767_1001412_pt1 | contig 19128 bp, 27 predicted proteins | sample VirMetDEL_Mar_21_FD_184514 | JGI IMG/M metagenome (GOLD analysis project Ga0208767, IMG submission 184514) | Aqueous microbial communities from the Delaware River and Bay under freshwater to marine salinity gradient to study organic matter... | ecosystem: Environmental > Aquatic > Marine >... | reverse complement strand
TACAACAATTTTAAAGTCACATACTGAGCAAACCAAAACCTTTGCCCTAGATCCACCCCGCAAAATATTTACCTCGCCATTTTCGAGGCAACCAGGACACAAGCAAACGGGCGCACCGTTGATACGGTCTACCTTTGGTTGATAGCTTTTTAGCTTTGCTTGCTTTTTGGTATGCAAAAGAACTTTTTCATCAAGGTTTACTATTCTATTATTCTGCTTTGCGTTCTCTTTGCTCAGTACGTCAATCCTTTTGGTATTGCTTAGGATGGTCTTTGCTTGCTCTTTGGTCATTGACCTAAAGTACATAGCTAGGTTTAGCCTTTCTTTACTGCGCGTTTGGAGGCGTTCTAGCACAGTGTTTACCTCCTGCCCCGTCCTTGTGCTAAATACCCATTCGGTAAAAGCTAGGCCCATTTGCAGCATGAGAAACAAAGCCAGAGCGTAGTTTTCGAAAGCTGGATTTACCCACCAAATAGCAACCCCGTAACCTGCAAGGGCAACCGATAGCAAAACCGAAAGCTTAAAGGCAATCTTTGCTTTTGCTTTGTCTATCTCTGCAAGGGCTGTTCCCTCATAGAACAGGTATAAACGCATGGCAGCAAGGGCAAAGATACCTACGATCACAGAAGACCGTAGCCACCCATCGCCGGGCGTGTGCGCAGCTTCCAGAAACACGGCAGACAGCGCGCCAAGTATTGCCGTGTATAGGCTTATTCGCTTGCGGGTTGTTGTGGTCATGGTATCATTATCCAGTTAAATTCCTTAGCTAACTTTTGAGCAGTCCCAGCCCTTGCCGTGCCAGTCTCTTCCTTGCGCTCCCCTCCTACCCACCAAAAGAACCGTATAAACTCTTTGGTAGGGGTGATGGGGGTTGTCTGCATGTATGTATTCGCGTCTTGTTTCATTAGAATAGGGTTAGTGCCGCATTTTCCATCTCGGCAGATTTATGGTTCTTTACGTTTAGATTAAAATAGCTCTCTTTTAGTTCAATAGATATTGATTTTCTCCCCATCCTGACAGCCTGGTATCCCTCGCTACCAATCCCCCCAAACGGAGATAATACAGTCTCCCCCTCATTTGAGTAAAGGTGTATAATCCTCTCTATGGTATCTAGTTGTAATGGACATATATGCTTCTCATCATTGTTGTCTCTCGCTGATTTATATTGAAGTGTCCGCGAGTAGTTTACATCCATCCATACTGGTGAGGCATATTTTTGCCACAGGTCTACAGGTAGATAGTCAGGGGCATTTCTATCTGTGTCCTGGTGTTTAATCGGGGTTTCATTTTCCCCCTCGTTTCTGAAATACAGAATATAGTCAGGAATGCCAACCCTAGACATTGATGAATCTTTTTTTATAGTCTTATGCAAAAGGCCTAATGCCTTTGTTCTCTGCATTTCCGTTACTGGGTTTTTCCATATTGTAGTTCTAGCGTGGTATATAAATCCATTATCACAGAACATTCTCTGTATCATACCAGAGAAATCACGTAAGCCTATAAACCCTTCCTTCCCCTTTTGGATGGGCAAGTCCATACAATGGACTGCACATATTCTGCCTGGCTTCAGGACACGTTTTAGCTCCGGGATCAAGAAGCTAAAATGCTCTTTAAACATTTCATAATTAGACACATTCCCCATGTCCTTTGGATCGTCTGAGTAGACGTATAAATCAGCAAATGGGGGGCTAAATACAATGAGATCCGCTTGATTTTCTTTTACTTCCTTAATTCTATCTACACAGTCTCCATTAAGGAGAGTGTAATTTTGAGCGGCAACCGTATCACTTTCTACATTAGCCTTAAATTTCTCCAAAGTAGAATAGTCTGCCTGTGATGAATACTTTGCCATTTCTTTTATCATTTCTTTATGTTTTTTCTGTTTTTCTATTATTGATTTTCTGACATTTTTCTGTGTCTCGGGTATCATTATGTGTACTTTAACCTTCTCCACCTGGCCGAAACGGTAGCATCGTCTTACAGCTTGATAAAATTGTTCAAATTTAAAGTCATAAGAAGCGAATACCATATTATGGCAGTTCTGGTAATTCATACCAAATGACGCTATACTAGTTTTTGTTATTAGCGCCTTGAATTTGTTCTCAGAAAAACCATGTAAATTTTCAGCTTTATATTCTGGGCTATCACTACCCTGCACATTTACTGAATTATCTATCATTTTAGATAGCTTGTCGGCTTCATTATTTCTTAGTGTCCATACGATCCAGTTTTCATCAGAACCATTAACTAGGTCAGCCGTTTTTTGTAATCTTGCATCAAATGATCTTTTTAAATCCTTGTGCAAATCAGTAGCAGACACGATGCTATCCACAAATAGCTTATTAGAATTATTTTCTACTGGTATTATATGTTCTATATACTCTATTTCTGGCAAGTCATAGCCCTTTTGTGATGGGTCGATCCTACATGGGTCATCCAAAGATATAGACCATTGGCATACATACTTCCAGAATGAATCTTTTGCGTGTTTTCTTAGCCTCCATTTTTGCGTTTCTCCTCCATCATGTACAAAATACATGGCTAGCATTTCCAAGTATGACATTGCATTTAAAAATTCTGAATGTTGCCCCAGTTCCATGTGGTCGTTTGGAGATGGAGTAGCAGTACAAGCAAGTTTATATCTAAAATGCCTAAATTTATCAATAATCAATCTGCTCATTTTCCCATTCCTGCCCTTTAGTATGGAGCTTTCGTCTAGTACAACCCCTCCATATTTAGATACATCAATATTTGAAATCTGTTCGTAGTTCGTAATATCAATATTAGATATATCTACATTGAATTTTTGAGATTCTCTTTTTGTTTGCGGACATACTGCGAGGGGGGCAAGAATGAGAACTGGCTTCTGTGTCTCAATAGAGACTTGATAAGCCCATTCCAATTGCATAAATGTTTTGCCCAGTCCACAGTCCATAAAAAAAGCGAATCGCCCTTTACTGAGAGCTATTAATATCGCCTCTTTTTGCCAATCAAAAAGCATCTTATTTAGGCCTGATTTGCTTATCTTAAATCCTGATTCAATAAAGTTGCTTTTCTTACTTTGTATAAAGTCTTCGTAATTCATAATCTGTCATTTAGGGTGTAAAAAAGCGGGGGTAGCCAATCATTCAAAGCCGCCCCCGCCCGTCTTATTTATTCACAAGTGCAATAAACTATTTTATATAAACATTTGCAAAATTTTGTTAAAATTAGTTCAATTTTTGTAAAAACAGCTCTGCACTAGGGTAGAAAATGATTCGACCAGGGCGACTGGATTCAGACCAAAACTTGCGCGCAAAGCACTCATATACGCCCTTGTCCTCCTTGCTGAGTGCATCCATGACGGTCTTGCACATATTGTCAATGTCTGGCTTTTGGTCGTGTGGTGATCCTAGCTTCTCAGCCTTCTTTTTCTTACTCCATGACTTTGCCATAGGTAGGTAGAAGTCAACGTATAGGGCTTCAGTAAGCTCATAGCCTGTCAACCTGGCAACGGCCCGTAGCTGGTCGGCTAGATCTCTATACCTAACCACACACGCCCTCTTATCCCATTTGTCGCGCTGTGTCTGCCGGGGCTTTCCCATTGGGGTAACATCAATTTCGATTACCCCGCTTTCGTGCTTCGTGAATCTTGGCAGTTTTACCCCTTGCGTAGCTCTCCATTCCTGTACTGTCATTCGCTTAGTCATAACAGCACCCTCCAAACGGTTGCGGGTGTACGGTGTGCCTTTGGGTTGCGTACGGCCCGGAAGCCAGCCGACTGTATCAGCTTGTTACGCTTTGCCCTAACGATGACAGCGCCCCACGCCCTCGCGCTTGGTGGGGCAGGGACTATTCCTTCGCTGGCAACCCTCATTTCTTCTGCCATAAATTCATTGTTGTTGACGATATACTTCAGGAGAAACTGATACGCCTTATCTGCCCACCCTGGGGTAGCTGTGTTGGCGCTGGTGATCGCTGTTCGTATCCCTGCATCTCGCAGCACTTCGGACTTGAATAAGCTTAGCTGTGTCATGTTGCATCTTTTTTAATTTAGGAATTGCTTTAGGTTGGGAGGTGTCCAGGACGGTGGCTTCATGATCTTTCCATCCTCTCTTTTTGCTGCGAAATATCCTAGCTTGTTGATAGCTTCCTCAAAAGTCCATCCGCCATATTTGCCGGTATCATCTGTGAGGGCTTCTTCGACTTCATCATCCGTCCATAGCTTCGCCATATTCGCCCGGTGTACTTCCGCGAAGGCTTTCTCAAATACTCCCTTTTCAAAATAGTTCTGAGCGAAATCGTAGACAGCCTCAGCCGCCTCGGTCAATCTCGCCTTGTAGGTAGATTCGTTCCCAAAGCAGAAGAAGAAGTCCAACTGATACATCGCCAGACCGAAGTTACCCAGGGGTGACACGCTGTACTTCTTCGAATCAATTTGGACTGAATGGTCTACTTCGAGGGCGTGACCCATAAGGACATACATCATGTCGCAGGCTCCGTCCAGTACTTCGACTTCGCGGCCCTCATTGACTGCCGCCAATGTCTCCATCCATTCCTCACGATTAAGGCGCTGTCGTAGGTCGTGGCGATCTTCCATTAGCTCTGCGAAAGATCCAGCAGGAACGTGACCAAAGGCTTCGTTAAATTCTCTGACTTTCTCTTGGTAGTTCATAGCTCAATAAATTGTTAGTTTCTTGCTCTGTCCATCAATCTTGCGCCTGAAGTAGTACAGCCCAGGCGGTAGCTCGATATACACCGGCTGACTGTCCTCATACAGTATCTTTCCATCCGGGGTAACTATCTGCCAAGGGGTTACAATATTCACTTTTACACCAGTACCTTCTCGATGTATATCCATCCCATGAAGGTGGTGTGTACCAACTAGATTCATGACATCTGAGTATGTAGAAAATTGCCCTGAGTATCCTAATTTAGTGCTGTAAAGGATGGTACTATCATTTCCTGGTATGGTATCACAGTTCCCAAAAACGACCCCTATATTTATCAATATGCTATCTGTAAAATTCGCATTAGTGATATTGAAAAGTATCATGCACCAGCCCGTAAGATAACTTACATTTGCAGGTTTACCCGTTATTCCTAACCAATCTAACTGGGGGCTGTTTCGCATCTCAGCGTAGTAAATACCATTGGCTTGGTATATTCTCTCAAAACCTCTATTGCAATCATGAAAATAGACATTAATGGGGATAGGCTGGTTATTACAGTCTGTAAAGTTTATGGTATAGTTCCAACATCGTAGTGAACTGTCCCCGCAATACCCCGCACCAATTGTGTCTGTTGCAATAATGGGCGTAATCATTATCCCATTCGTGCCACTCTGCCAAGTTCCTGTACCTACCAGGGTGTTTACAATCAGTTCCGCGCAGGAGTCTGGGGGCGCTCCCCCATGACAACCAGCGTTTGCACAGTTCTTCGCTGTTGGGTTTACGGTGTTCGGGTTTTGCCCGTTGCTCCATCCCTGCAAGCTCGAAATGAGCAATACAAGGATAGAGACTGAAATCGCTGTTATTATTCTTTTTCGCATGGTTTTAGATTAAATCGTTTTATCAACTCTGCTAGCCCGTCAAAAGGGCAGATCGTCTTCATCACCTGCCGAATGTCCTACTGGCTGCGCTTTCTGTGGCGGTGCTGCCTGACCCTCACCTTCTGCCGGGTTGATTCGCCAAGCTTCCAGGCTGTTGAAGTACTTCGTTTCGCCCTGTGGAGATGTCCATGATCTACCGCGAAGGTTGAAGCTTACGTCTAGCATAGCCCCTTCTTGGTATCCGTCGATCAGCTCCACGCGATCCTGTACCAACTGGAAAAGGATAAATTGCGGGTACTCAGGGTTATCTGCAAATTCGATAACAAACTCGCGTTTGCGGAATGTTGCGGTTACCTGTTCCGTGTCTTTTTTTAGGTGAAGTTTTCCTACAATGTTCATAGTTTCAATATTTGATTGGTTAAAAATTATTTTCCGTATAGCAAGGCCGTTGCATCCAGCCCGTTGATTTCTTTTCTCTCTACTGACTCCATCCATGCCTCCCAACCTGGGAGTACGGACTTTGACTTGTTGGCGTAGCCCTTTGCTGTCATGTAGTAGCTTGGGCGCTCCCGCCCGGTTTCGCGGTCGTACTTGCTTACGCGCTTGATATACTTCTGCTGGTGTAGGCGATTAACTACAACCCTTTTTAGTGGCCCTTCATCTACCTGGTAGATTACTTGCGCTTCAATTAGCGTTAGCGGGTTTTTGCGTGGCTCAGGCATAAGCTAATTCGTTAAGCATGATGGGCATTACCAGTCCTAAGTTATCTGTAGCTCCTTCGCTTTCTGAGGGTAGAACAAGCGCGGCCCGATTCGGAGCGGATAGCTCAATAACTACATCGCGAGTGTCTACCTTAGAAATGGTATCGTATAGGTTCTGAGCATTAAAGCCGATGGTGATGGGTGTACCATCATAGTCACAGTCTACCTTTTCAGTCGCCTGGTTGCTGAAGTCGGGATCTACGCATTCGAGGGTGATCGTCGAGCTTCCATCGCATACCAATTTCATTTGGTTGGTAGACTTATTGGCGAAGATTTTTACTCGCTTCAGGGCGCTGAGAATATCGGCCTTGTTTACTGTCAGCTTCTTGTCGTTCTCCGTAGGTATAACGCCTTGATAGTTGGGGTATCGCTGGTCGACTAGCCTAGCGATCAAAAGCGTATCGTCAATCTGGAAATAGGCATTATTGATATCAGTAGCTACATACACAATCTGCTTGCCTACAATCTTATGAAGTATGCTTGCCGCCTTCACGGGTAGCAACATATCGACCGGATTCAGGTGATCGTTTGATACAGTGAACCTCTGTAATCGGTGCGCATCCGTTGCAACCAGCTCCATCTGACTACCATCCCCCACAAAGTACACTGAGGAAAGCGCTGGCTTGTCTTGATCGGGAGAGGCTGCATACAGAACCTTGTCAAGCCCTTCTGAGATATTAAGACCGGGCAGGCCCATAAGCTCCTGCGGTACTTCTGGCAGTTCTGGAAAGTCCTTACCATCCTCGCAGGATAGTTTGTACTTCCCTGTACTGCCATGGATGGTCATTTTATTTTCTATTACCTCAATTGTGATAGGCTGCTCTGGGAGGCTTCCCAGTATGTCGATCATTAGCTTTGCAGGAACGGCTATTGAAGCTGTACCATCTCCCTCAATCTCCATCTTTGAACGCATGGATATTTCTAGGTTGGTGGCAGTTACTTCTAGCTCATTGCCTTGCACATCAAAAAGAAAGTTTTCGATGATGGGCAGTACTGATCGGGCAGGAAGTGCCTCGCTGATCTTCTTTAAATTCTGGTGCAGTTGCCTGCTGTTTGTGATGAATTTCATAGTGTTATGATTTTACAATTTTTAAGATATTACTGGGGGTAGTTCCAAAAGCCTTCGCCATCTTCTTGGCGCTCGGCTCCCGCTTACTCCCTCCCTGGGTGTAGACAGTGGCAGCGTTCCAAGCTGCGCGGATTGTTTGAGGTTTTGGTTTCGTGTCTTTCATAGAGATTCTTTGGTTAGTTGTTTTTCTTCTATCGTGTCTATTAAAATTTCATTCTCAATCTGTCGGTGGATGGATAGCGTACACTCTGACAAATAATCCAGAAAGTCACAGTAGGACTTGAATCGCTTTTGCCTCTTCCCAAACGTCCGATACATAGCGGAAAAGGGCTTGTCGCTGTATCCGAAAGGGTAACTACCATCGACGGCCTTAAACTCTTTGTGTAGCGATGCCAGCGCCTCAAAAATGGCTAATTCATCCATTGATAGTACTACCTTTCTTGTATCGAGTAGCTTACTTACTAGCTGCCCATATATCTGAGATCCGCTGACACTCTCTAAAGTAACTTTCTCGCCTAATGCGATCCTTTGAAGCTCTGATAGGTAGTATCTGGTGATCGTATCGGCAATGCCGTTTTTCTGGCAGAAGGCGACAAACTCGACAATCTTACTCTCCCGATCCTTACCGTCATAAGTCTCTCCAAAAAGCATCGACTCATAATCTGAATGCTCAACAGCACAAGATATTTGACTGTCGCTGTCAGATCCATGTTCGAAGAAACAAGCATATCCCAGTAATTTTTTGCCAGCGATAAGAGAAAAGGCATAGCCAAAGCTCTCCACCTGTCGGAGCGTGGCTGCTTCCCCTAGCATTGTCCTTTTCAGGATGGCCGTTATCTCTTTTTCGTTATTAAAAAGGTACATCTAGTTTATCACTTTGTGATTGTTTAAAATCCATTTTAGGCTCAGTCAGCTGCCGTATAGGTGTCATCGTCCTATCTAGCCCTGCATACCACTCACCAAACTTTTTGTACTCTCCGATGAAGTGCTGCTTGATAATGGCATTTCTTACTCCGTTCCTGTTTTTGGCAATCATCATTTCAGCTAGACCTTGGGTGCTGCTTCCCTCTTCGTCAGTCTCGAAACCGTAATACTCAGGACGGTAAGGGAAAATGACATTTTGCGCTATCTGCTCTAGCTCCCCGGACTCTCTCAAATCTGACAGCATGGGGCGCTTATCTCCCCCGCGACTTTCTACCGATCGGTTTAGCTGAGCTAATGGGATAATTGTAGCCTCCAAATCTTTCGCCATAGAAGAAACTTTTTTCGCTACATAGCTGGTCATGGCCGTAGTGTCTCCGCTACGTATTCCCTGCGCATAGATCAGCTGAACGTAGTCCATGATGATAAGGCAGGGGCCTTCGGGGTTAAGCATTCTCCAACGCTTCGAGGCCAACATCATCTTATCTAGCCTGTTGTCGGTATCGTTCATCGTGAGGTTAAACTGCTCTATCTGGTTGAGTGAATTAAAAAATAGTTCTTTCTCTCGATCATCAATCGTTCCTGTCCTTACCTTCGCGTGTGAGATTTCACCGTAAGCGCAAGCCATATCCTTTAGTACGGCTCGTTTGGGCATATCAAAGGAAAAGTATAGTACTGGGTGAGCTTGGGCTACGTTTGTAGCTACGCAGTTCACAAAGCTAGTCTTTCCCATTCCTGGCCTCCCTCCGATAATTGTAACCTCTCCCGGAAGTAATCCCCCTATCTGTGCATCAACGCCAGGGAAGCCTGTGTATATCACATCAGGAAGGGCTTCGCCAGATCTCTGGTATGCTACGCTGATTTCTACTTGCTCCTTCAAACTGACTATCATATCCTTCACATGAATAGTAGCCTTTGCCTCCTTCGTTCCCTGCAAGCCAAGTACGGTGTCCATCGTCTCAGTAACTAACTCATCCGACTCCTGGGGGCTGGTAGTAAGCTTATGGCCTAGCTCCTGTAATTCCCTGCGCATCCATAGAGCTTTTATCATTTCGGCCTTTTCTTCTACATTCCAGGCGCTCATCGCTAGGGACTGGCAAGCATTCAGGAGGGTAAGGATATTCTTACCGGAAGCCTTGCGTATCGCCTGGGCGATGTCCACTACATCGGGGGCGGTTTTAGATTTCAGGAAAAGAGCTTGGTAAGCCTCATAGATTTCAGCATGATCTGGTGAGTTGAAGTGCCGTGATTCTAGCACATCGCACACCTTCAGGTAATCACCATCATAAATGATGCGCCCTAAAACTGCTTTTTCTATATCGTGGTTGTGGTAATTCATTCAGTGTCAGTTTACATAGCGGTACTTCGTGGTGCTAGGTGGGATCTGCGTGGGGTTGTTCATGGCTACTGTCTTAGCCTGTGGCCTTCTGTCCTGCAAAGGCTCTAACCATTTCTTGTATCTCAGGTAATTTCTTGGCGTGGTTCTGTAAACTGGGTTGAAGGATAGATATTTAGGAAGGTGATTCGATACAATTTCTTTTTCTTCCTGACTCAGCTTATACCATATATTATTCAGTACCGAGTCGGTGGGGGTGATACTCCAAAGCTGGCAATAGGTATCAATGGAAAAACCTTCTTCTACTCCACCAATTTTTTCCGAAAAATCTCCCTTCTCTCTTATATTATTGTCTTTTATATTATTAACTATATTATATCTTTCACTCTCAGTGAAGGGGGTATTCACTCTCAGTGAAGGGGTGTTTTTCTCTGAGTGAATAGGGTATTCATTCTCAGTGAATGGGGTAGGCTGTTGCTTTTCCCCTGAAATACTGCTTAGGTAAGGGTCTGAATTAACGCGATCCATCGTAAGTAGGAGGGGGCTAATAACCTTCAAATATCGCTTATCTATCTCCTTGCTGCTTGGCTTATATACTACTGTTCTTTTAAGGTGGCCCTGCTTGATAAGTGATGACAGAATATTGCTTATTCGGGTTGGTTTTACTCCCTTCATAAATTTAGCCAGGTACTTATTCCCTGCATCGCATCCCCTTGTGCCAATCTTGTCTAATGCCCATATAATGGACAATAATTTTTCTTCATAGATATTCAAGTCTGATAGAACCAGTTCCCTCGTCATCCATATACCCTTAAACTCTGCGCTAATTTCCATCACTTTTTTTATTTAATTTTTACCTAAAATTTAGACATACCACACCCATGCTACTTTTGCTTTCTAAAAGTCAGGGTAAAAAAAGCCCTTGTGCGGGCATTAGCAATCCAGATAAATCTGGCGGGGGTTTATTCCCGTGACGCCTGCTAAAGCTGCCCACACAAGGGTAAATATCTTATGTAATTGTGTTGCTCAATCCGGGACGTCAATCCATCAAAAGCTCGACTTGGTTTTCAAAAAAGAACTGGTACGTAATTATACCTAATCTACTGCATTTTTACAACTTTTGTGCCATTTTTTTACAATAATTTGCAAATAAATGTTAATTATGCTTTCTAACTGTCAGCTTTCCAATAAGCACCATCCCTAGGATGATGCCAAAAATGATGATGCCAGCGATAAATTTCATGATTTTAGTTTTTTAATAGATTCATTGATACATCGTATTTGATAGGCGATCTCGGCCTTTTCCTCAGGTGTCTCTGGGCGTATGGCCCGTAATATCTCCCGTTGTCTAATTAGCGTTTCAATCGCTTTCGTGTGTTTGCTTTTCCTGCCCATTTCGAAGCTGTTCCTGGTGGATTAGTTGGAATCGGTTGTGGGCCTTAAAGATGCGTATAAACTCCCCTTGGCTTTCAACCTCCTGACCCCTACGCAATCCTTGGGCCTTTGCAAAATATGGGTTAAGAAGAAGCTCCTGCCCTCTGTGAAATATGCTTATCATGGCCTAATGCGATTAATGCCCTGTCTAATTCTCTCAGTCGCTTAGCCCTCAGGGCCTTCGCCCTAGGGTATTCTTTAGACTCCCATTCACTCAGGCACTTACGTACCAAGTGGTATTCCTTTAAGAGTGTTTCGATTGCGTAGTCCATATTGAAAATTTTTACTTTCCGTTTTTGATAGCAGTCAATTCCCTGAGTCTATCCAGGATCTCAGCAGGAACCTTGCGCCCTGCATTGGTCAATTTTCCCCACGTTTCTCGTAGGTCATAATATTGTTTTTTCTCTGCGTTAGTCATAGCATAACTTATAGGTTTAAAATGGCAGGGGCGGAGTCTAAATTCTACCCCTGCCTAGTGTATCACACCGGGCGATACTAATAATCCACATTGGTACTTTGCCCGGCTGACGGTATTTTAAAGAACTTGTCAGGATCACCCAACAGAAAAGAACGTCAGAAGTCAATTTTTCAAATAGCTTGGATTGCACTTAATAAAGTGCATCCAGAATAAAGTGTCGTTCCCCTTCATGACTTCCAGCTTATAGAAACCACAAGGGAAGTCTTGGTAATTAGCAGCTTTAATTTGCTTCAATATACCCCTGGTATATCGGTGGATCATCTCCCCCGACTGGCTACCAAAGGTGTATATCTTCATTTCCCGGATAGACTTAAACTTATTATGCGAGGCTACTACCTCACTTCTGACAATATTGGCGCGTTGCCCATCATCTAGGGAATGGTAGTAGATAACTACGATTGCGCTATCCATCACAGGTAGCGGGGTGGTGCAGAGGCTAGTATCCGTCACTTCATGCTCAGGATATTGCCCCTGACACCCCACTACAAATACAAAAGCAAAGACTAAAGTTAATATTGTTTTCATGGTGTTTAGTATTATATACACAAATGTAGCAAAAAATATACAAAACTTTTGCAATATTTGTGCAAATAGATTTTAGGTAAAAAAATATTACCAGGAAATTTTAATTGAAGCGCTTTTATTATTTGGCTTCGCTGCTGGGACTTCTACACCTTCCTTATCAAATATGGGTTTATCGCTCTTTGCAGCCAGCTTCATATCTCCCTCTATATTCCAAAGCTCATTGCTAAGCTCCATCCATCGAGGATTATGCCCGTAACTCTCCTTACCTCTATATACGGGAGTATTGTCACTACCAATCTTCGCCAAAACCTGGGCTTTGAGTGCTTCGGTAGCCGATTTGGATCTTTTTTCTTTCGGTGTTGCTGCGATTAACATTTCTGCTATCTTTAGAACTTCCTCCTTGGAAAGCTCCCTTGAAGTAATTGTTAAGGAACCCATAATCTAGTGTTTTTGCGAGGGCTTCCGCCTCTCTTTGTTCTAAAAATAGGTGTCTGTTACTTTTCATGATGCTTGCTTTTGTGCAAACCTTGCACGGGCCGCTTTAGCTGCCGTGATATATCGCTGGTTTGCTTTCATAGATAGGTACTTGCGCATAATGGCGCTTACTTCTTCGTTATCCTTCGCAGCCTTAAACTCCGCTTCCATTCCCGTAAGTTGTGCCGGGTTTGGCTCTACTGGTTTCATAGGTTTGGCTACCTCATCATTAAGCCCGTTGCTATTCGCATCGGGATCTCCCTCAGCGATCATAAACACGGCTTTGAGGCAGTTTTTGTGCGCGTTGGTCATCGCCTGGCCTTGGGCTTTGTCGGAGTAGTCAGAAGCTCCCCCTTCGGAGATTGCGGTAAAGCTACTCCCATCCTCGCAGGTAAAGGTGAAGGCTACGGTAGCCTCACAGTAGTACATATTCTTTGTGTAATTCCCCTTATTAATGGTGATTACATTCATCTTTTTGTCGATGACACCGGAGGGAAAGGAAACAACCCCGTGCTTAACCATCAGACTGCGTAGCGTATTGTAAATATTTTTGATACTTACAAACTGAAACCCCTGTTGAGGATTCTTACCATCCAGTTCAAAGGCTGGCATATCCTGCATCACAGCATTGATGCGTTGATAAATGTTTTTGGACATAATCTTTTTAGCTTTTGTAAAAACAATACCAAGTATTTGCAGTTTATTCGAAAACTTGCATTTCTTTAAGAAATTATAAAAGAACGATTCTTAGGTGTTTTTGGGTATGGACTATTTAAGTCCGATACCCTTACTTTGTGTAAAGTTTGTAAGACAAATGTACTATTTCCTACAAACTTTTGCAAATTTTTGTTAAAATACTCCAAAAACCATGACAGTTAACCTTATTTCAAAGCAAATGGAAAAGAAATTCCACCAGGGAAATGCTATTTCTAGCTGGATCGACAAACACTACAACAACAAAAACTCTTTCGCCCAGTTCGTAGCCGAGGAATCCGATGCAGAGAATACCACGCAGAAGTATAATAGCGTGTATAGCCTCGCTAGGAACATTTCAGGTAAAGAGTTCATCGGGCGCAAATATCACGAAAGGTGGGACACAGAAGTCGCACCCTATACAGATCAGGGGCTAAAATTGGCTGAGATACTGGAAAAGATGGGGGAGAAGGAAATGGAACGCGTCCGGGGGTTCATTGTTGATCACTACCAAAAACAGATATGGATCGCAGAGGGAAAGATTCAAGCACACCGGGAGGATTACACGAAGCTTCTGAAAAATTACAATGACCTTACACAAACTCTAGCCAAAAAGGCGAACATATAGTTTATCTCGCCTCAAATAGTGTCAAAAGATTAGGCACATCAAAAATAAGGGAAGATTAAAAAAGATGTTTTTTAAGGGTTATTGGCTGATAAACAAAGAGTTATCGGAAAGGAAATGATTTTTCTGCCTACTGATTATAAGTCAGTTGCTCTAACCAACTGAGCTATAGGCCCAAATTGAAAGGCAAATATTCCATATTATGATATACGATAAAGCAACGGTTTCCATCACGCTAGACAAGCGCAGACAGAAAAATGATAAAACATATCCTGTAAAAATACGGGTTACCTACTCAGGGCATCCCCGTTATTATGCTACTGGTCACTATTTGACAGAGGCCGATTTCGGTAAGGTGATGATGACACGCCCTAGGGGAGAATATAAGCGCCTTCGAGACATTTTTGATAACCAAGCATCAAAAGCCAGGAAGATAGCCGAAAGCATGAGTGAATTTTCATGGGATAGCTTCAGGGCACAACTTATCGGAAATAAAGAAAAGAAAAAAAAGGTTAAATACTTCAATACCTTATTTAAGGAATACATTGATAACTTAAATAAAGCAGGGCGCACAGGATCAGCTATCAGCTACGGCAATGCCCTAGCATCGTTCTCCCTATTCAGCCCCAAAGCTATTCCCATAAATAAACTTTCCCCTCAATACTTTGAACGATATGAAGCTTGGATGAAAGGCAGGGGCAGGGCTGAAGCTACCATCGGCATGTATATAAGAGCCGCCAGGGCAATAGTAAATAATGCCATAGCTTCAGGCGACATGGAATCTAGCCGCTACCCATTTGGCAAGCGAGGGTATAAGCCGCCAGTAGGGGCCAATATAAAGAAGGCGCTTACAATTGACCAGGTGAAGGCTATTGTTAGCTACGATCCAGAAAATGAAAAAGAGGCTTTTTATAGGGACTTTTGGGTATTGTCATACCTCTGTAATGGTGCTAACTTTATAGACATACTCAGACTAAAAAAAGACAATATCAGAAAAAGCTCGATTGTGATAAGACGCCAAAAGACAAAGAGAACCAAGCGAGGAAATGCTAAGCCCATCGTTATCTCCCTTTCTCAGCAAGTGACAGATATACTCTATCGTTGGGGAGATCCCGAAAGCCAGGGATATATCTTTCCGGTCTTGAAGGTGTCGATGGATGAAGAAAAGATGCTGAAAACAGCAAAGCAATTTATCAAGCAAACGAACAAATATATAAACCAGATAGCTCGTAGGATTGGCATCCGGGAACACATCACCACATACACCGCCCGACATACTTTCGCAACAGTCATGAAAAGGGCGGGTGTTCCCATTGCTTTTATATCCGACTCCCTGGGGCATTCCGATATACGGGTAACAGAGCGTTACCTGGCTGGCTTCGATGACTCTTATCGCGCAAGGGTTAGCGAGGCTTTGACTGATTGGTAGTTCTTCTAATCTCCGTGTTGTTGAGGTGTTGAAGCGATGGACTGCGAGGGTCTATCGCTTTTTTTGTGCCTTGTTTGTACCTTTTAGATATAAATTACTGGTTTACAGTAGGGAACACTTTTTGTCCTGGAAAGTAACTATACGCTCATACATACAATCTCCCCCAACCACAGCCAAATAGATGTGATTGCACACAAAAAGCCTACTGACTTTTATAAATCAGTAGGCGAATTAATTAAGTGTTAAACATTAAATTATATGTGATAATTTTTCTCGGCTTCTGCTATTTAGGTATGCTTGCCAGCATCCATTGGAGGGCGCCCACCGGAACCCATTTTTCTTCAGCTTTGTTCTAGTATCTGGATCTGGCTTACCTGGGAAGAATACCTGTAAGCGATTTTCGGCCACATTATCAACTACCCGTATACCATCCTCTCTTTCTTCTTCCTTCGATGGGGTATTAGCCCTTTCATTCAGTTCCTCATACCTAGCCTTTGCCGCCTTCATTCTATTGCGACAGTTAGTAAGCTGCCAGGATGCAAAGCCAATACGATTAGCAAAGTCCGGGGTAATCAAATTCCTGGCGCTCCCTTCAGTGAATCCCTTTTCCATCAATCCTTTTACTTTCTCTTCATCTGACAGCTTCCGGCTTTTAGCTACCTTATTACCTTCCTTCATGCGTTCTAGCATAGCCTTTTCCTGCTCATACTTTTTTTTTGCCGCCTGTATAGGGTCGGGTGCATTCGCTTTCCGGTGTGCTTTTTTTATGGCCTTCAGGGCGCGATCCCTCCAATCTTCAAGCGCATTCGCCTTATTTCTCTCCCAGTTGTTCCGCTTGTTTGCGTAGCCTGTCGGAAACTTTGATGGGCCAGTAATCATTGAGCTGATACAGTTTGCCTTACTGTGCATCCAATCGACAAAAAGGCGCTCAAACTTCTCTCGGTATCGTACAGCATCCCCATCATACTTCCTTACCGTTTCCAGATCTTCCGCCAATAGCTCACTGTAATCCTTAATGTACTGCTTCCCCCTTCTCTCAGGGGAGAAACTTGTACCGTTGTGAGCGCGGGTAGCTATTTCCATGTGCTTGTGCAATAGCATTCCGTCCGTATCAATTTTCTTTCTCTCAATGCCTCCAAAGATCATTGAAAAAGCAGACTCTGGAGCTGGCTTTTCTGCTGCCTCAATCTCCTTGGCTTGCTCAATTACTTGGGTAGCTTTTTCCTCGAACTGCTCAGCGCTCATTTCTTCCCAATTATCTGGGGTTAACTCAATAACTTCCTGTACTTCTTCTTCCATCAACTTGCTAGCGTAGCACCTGGGGGCCATGCTATACCCAGTACCATCGGGGGCAAAATTTTCCTCACCTTCATAAATATTGATCTTTGCTCGCTTCACTTCCTCGCTATTGCGAACGGTGAACCAGATAGATTTTTCCGTCCTGCGAACGATGTTTACTTTTACCTTGATGGTGCTATCGCCAACGTACCCGTATGTATATGACTTCCCTGCCTCAAATTTTACCATATCTTGCTCAGTTTCCTTTACTTCGAGTGTTGGCTTTTTTTCCTCCTTTTTACTCTCTACCACCTTGTACGGCTTATCCCATTTAGCTACTTCTAGCCATACGTAAAAATTAGGCCAATTACCGTAGTCAGTATCTCTCTCAACAATCTTATGCCCCTCTTTAGCTATTTCCGTAAGATCCTGAAGAAATTTGTTAGCTCTTTTATCCTCACTGTAATCGCTGATGCAATGAGCGTTTAGCTGCTCATGCGCACCGTCTTCAGCAAACCAGGATGGCCCTGCCATGATGCAAATACGAATGCCGGAATGGTTGTCTTTGGTGATAGAAAATTTAAAATCAGGGAATTTTTTTTTAATGACTTGGCGTTTTTCTTTTACTTGTTCTGTTGTAATGTAAGGCATAACTATTATTGCTTAATGTTTAACTTGAATGCAATTAAACAGGTTTTATTCAATTTTGCAAAAATTTGTTAAGTTTTTGTGTATTTATCTGCAAATTTCTTTTTTTCGCTTCAGTTCCCTACCTTTGCAACAATCAAGTGCTAACGCATTTGCTTACGTTTAACTTATAAGCTCCATCTTTCACAGGGTGGGGCTTTTTTAATGCAAAAAGGCCAGGGAATTAGCCCCGGCCTCAGAACAACTCAAATGAAAAACACACACAATCCTTAATTCTCGCAGACCTTCCGCCCCTTAAAGGTGGTGATCTGTATCTTTTTCCCTTTTCGCCCCAGCACCCTACTTTGCGCAAGTAGGCTCTGGACGATGTTCGGTAGTTTCTCGCTCATGGCTTTTTATTCCTCTCAAAGTGGTACATATAAATAGAGTGACAGGCGGAAACCTCGACAAGTGCAATGACCATGCAGACACCTATCGCAAACCTGCCTGGATCGTTAGCGCCATAGCATAGCGCAAAGCCCTCGAAAACATCTGCAAAGGCTTTCATATTAGACAGGTGAAATATTGCCAGCCCCAAAAGGCTAAAAAACACGTCATTTACCATGCCGGATATATTCACGCCCTGCATATCAATTTAGGTTAGCTTTCTCTGCCCCTCGCAGCCGGATAAGATCTGCCCCCGCCTGGTTCAGTTGTGCTTCAATCATCCTGCCCAGCATATCATATCCGCCAGTCTCTGGGCTGATGTGCATTACGTATTGTTGACCAGGTAAGCCATAGCCGAAAAGCTCCCCGTTATTGTGGGCTTGCTGCCAGCCTGATAGTAGAGTAATATTTGCTTTAACGTCCTCTATCTGCTGTTTGATCCCGTCTATTTTTTTTGGTGTTTTACTTGACATATCCTATAATATCTTTGTATTGATCCATACTTATCTTTCTTCCCCTCGGCCATCGCTTAGAGGCTGTTTCTACCAACGTCACCAGTTCCCCCGGCCTACTTTTCAAATGCCCTGCCAGTATTTGCAGGAACTTATCAAATAACTCGAAGTTCCATGTTAATTCTGTTTCTATTGGATCGTACCAATGGCGACAGCCGGATTGGTCAGCCCCCAGCACTACGATATTTCGATAGCCCTTATTCAATGCCACATTAACGGCAAAGATCATCGAGCTATTCAAATTGGCAACGCATCTAGGCGCGCGGTTTATAGCCTCCCCTCTGTTGAACCATTCCCCAAAGTGGGGTACTATCGTTTCGGTTGGGATGTTGGTAGGGTATCCCTGCTGAAACTTATCGAAGTGTATCAGCCTATCGGGCTTTACACCTAAATCTATCATGTGTTTTGCCGCCCAGTTGATAGCCCACTTTTCGCCCGGTATCTGGGAGAAATCGAATCCTCGGAGGCTGTCACCCCCTGCGATGATGGTTAGATCGAAGTTCATTCTTTGGTAAGCATAAAGGTGCTAATTAATACCAACCCAGCCCACGCAATAAGTGGGTAAAAAATTTCTAACCAGCCCCATTTAGAAGGAAGTCCAATAGCACATAGCTTTAAAATTGCCAGTATGATAAAAAGCAAAAAAAGCCCCCTTGCTATAAGCATGAGTATTACATAAATCGCGCTTTTCATGATATTATTCTTTAATCTCCAATTTATTTACATTTCCTTTCTCAATAGCCTCCATTGTCTGCTCAATCTGCTTTTGTGTTTCCTCTGAGATAACAGGAGCTTGCTGGTAAGGTGTAACTATCAATCCCTTTTCCACCGTTTCAAGTGCCCATTGGCGGAACGTTTCTGCATCGTCAGGCCAAAACTCTGGGTTGCCTATATCAAAGACACAGTCCATGAATATAATTTGTTTCTGAGGATGCAACTTAACCCGTAGCCTAACCCTTTCATCTGTACTACCCTTCAGATCTCGCATG
>Ga0208767_1001411_pt1 | contig 19128 bp, 17 predicted proteins | sample VirMetDEL_Mar_21_FD_184514 | JGI IMG/M metagenome (GOLD analysis project Ga0208767, IMG submission 184514) | Aqueous microbial communities from the Delaware River and Bay under freshwater to marine salinity gradient to study organic matter... | ecosystem: Environmental > Aquatic > Marine >... | reverse complement strand
TGCCCTTGCTCTTAAGTCGTTACAGAATAAAAAGAGAAAAGGGCAATATGCAGCAATGGGACCTCGTCTTGGAAACCAAGGAAGGGGAGATTGGTTATTTGGAAACAGAAGATAATTCTATAACTATAACAAACATGGAATTATTTGAAATAAAAAACGACCTTGTACCCAAACACTATAAGATTACCAAAACGGGTATAGTTGTCAACACTAAAACAGGTAATCATTTTCCTAAACCACAAACTAAAACAAACAATTCGGGATATTACATAATTGTCCTTAAAAGAAAAAGTTTTGGTGTGCATCGTTTAATGGCAGAGACTTTTTTGGCAAACCCAGATAACTTACCAACCGTCGAACATATAGACAGAAACAGCACCAATAATAATTTGGGCAACTTGAAGTGGGCAAGTTGGGAAGAACAATGGAAGAACAGAAAAAGCGTTGAATCACAATTTAGTCTTGAACAAAAACAAGAAATGTTGGAAATGTATAACAATGGTGTTTCGCAAACTAAGATTGCTAAACTACATAATGTAACCCAATCTTATATTTCTCAGATTCTTCGACAACTTCGGACTCAAGTATATTTAGATAAAAGATAAACACACAATGGCGAACTCAGGACCCATTACAACTTATAAAGACGTCATAACATATTTCGAGACGTTGTGTAATTCGCATATGGCGGTTAAGCAATTCCAATCTGGGATGATCTCAGATATAGACGTGCAAACCGATGCGTTAACCCCAACCCAATATCCCTTGGTTTTCTTGGTGCACCGCAACGGGGAAATCGACCGAGACGGTAAAACCTCGTTTGATTTTTCTTTAATGGTTATGGAGATTTCCAAGGATCGGGAGAATCTCGAGGTGAATCGGTTATCATCGACGCACGATATTCTTCAAGATTTAATCGCCAAGATTGTGTTGACATCTTACAAGGAGGTTGATATGAACGTGGAGACACCGATTCTGACAACCCCGTTTGTCGAACGCTTTAATAATAACTTGTCAGGTTGGGCAGCAGAAATAACGGTGACGATTAAGGCACCACTAAACTTATGTTTGGCAGCGTTTGAATAATGGCGGTTAAGATTAACATAACCAAGATCCTAAAAAGGGCAGCAAGAAAAATCGAGGCAAGAATTCGTTTGCAAGCGCCCGAGGGTAAAACGGGTAAACTCAAACGTTCTATATCCGTCAGGGTGGAACGAGGCGAGATCGTGTTAACTTATGACGATTATGGAAAATACACCAATTATGGAACCGAACAATATCGTGTCGACGAGGTGGACGAGTTCGAGGGTTACCGAAAAGGTCGAGGTGGTATCCGTGCCCAAGAATGGTCGGCGGTTCCAGAATCTACAATACAAGAGATAATCGATAACATCGAAAAAGAAATCGAAAAAGAAATGGAAAAGGCGTCAGACGACCCAAACAATTTCCTGGAATTTGATGTAATATGAAAGAGATAAAAGTCGAGATAAACGGGAACGAGTATAGTATCCGCGATTTAACTATAGCAGATTATTATGACCTGAAGCACAAGGCGTTGATGCAGGATATGGAATCTGCGTTCGAGGTTGTGTCGAGGTTAACCGATATCCCAAGGGCGGAATTACAGAAACTTAAGTATGAACACTGGTTGGAACTTTTCATCGCCGTGCAAGGCAAGATCAACGAGTCGTTTAAGAAATCTGAAAGCACCACCGAAACGAGGTTAAACCTCGGGGATAAAGAATTTGGGTTAATCGATTTACAGAACGCATCCATCGGTGAGTTTATGGATCTTGACATCTTGGTGTCATCCCCAGATTTAGAAACTCAGATGCACAAGATAATCGCGATACTATACCGCCCGTTTGTTGAAACCGAAGACGACATCGTGTTTGAAGAATATGACTCGAACCGTTGTGCAAACCGGGCAGAGATATTTCTGGAATTACCGTTAACCGTCGCTCAGCAAGCGCTCAGTTTTTTTTTGGATTTCGCAAGAGCGTCTTTAAGGCATATGCTGGAATTTTCGATTCAGGAGATGACGAAGAACAAGGACCTGACTCAGGACCAAGCATCACGCCTCAAGAAACTTATATTCGAGTTGCTCGAGGATGGTTCGATACCCTCGCCATACTCGCAAACGAAAACGTTCTCGAGTTCGACCGAGCAAGCAAGATCCACCATAAACTCGCCTTTAACTATATCTCTTGGAGAATTGATAAACGAAAAGAAGAGGAGAGAAAACATAATGAACTTATTCAAAAATATAGGACTTAACTAAGATGAGCATATCAGCAGTAAATTATAAACCGCACGTTTATACCCCAGCATATAACCCGATCCCATATTCGATTACATCAAACGAAAACGGGCAAACCGATTTCTCTTATGTTTTCGACCTTTATGTAAACGGAGCAACGGGATACACCTATAGACTTAAGCAACGACCAAACCCAGCAGGAGCAGGTATGATCGATATCTCCCCGATTATGCAGAGTTATGTAGAACTAAGCAATTGGACAGCAGAACAAGGTTGGGGCAAGAATTTTAGAAACTTTTCTGAAATATGCCCGGTGGTCGAGGTTAAGGCAGGCGAGGAATACATCGGCACCAACGGACAATTAACTATATTCGACGGTTCAGGTGCAACGGGTGCACCGGCATATAACGTGTATCCGGCAGAGGCAAACGTTGGTGTCAGGGCAACCCCAGGTGCTTTTGACTTTACAGATCAACAAGATCACCTCAGCGATTACTTAACCGATTATGGTTATTTCGACGAATATCTGATGGACGGCGACGGCAAGTTCCTGAAACGCCAAGGCAACAACATCACTATACAAGACAACGACGTGCACACCTTGTCGTTTATCAATTGGATCGACACAGCGGCAACTTATGCTAAAGCGGTGCAAGGTATCAATATCGAATACTTCGGTGCTACCGGTTCTATATCCTCGACCTTTATACAAAACATAACCAGCAACGGGGGTGGACCAATGACGGCAGCAAATTACACGTCTATATCGTTTGATAAAGATTATGTTATGATGGCGGTTAACGTTGGGACCCGAGACTTAAGTTTGCCTGGTGGAACAACATATTATGAGGTAACCCCTTACTATAAAGATAACGCAACGGCGGCAACAACACCAGATGCGGTTGCTGGTGAAACGGTAACCTTTACCCTCGACACCAATTGCAACGACCTTTATCCGCCGGTGAGGTTAAGTTGGTTAAACGACCTGGGCGGGCGAGATTACTACAACTTCACAATGAAATATGAGAGAACATCTCGTTCTCAAGAAACGGAATATTACCAATCGGTTTTAGATTACACGGCGTTAAAACCCGTTAAAGAAATCGACGACGTGCCCAATTACCAGAATTGGTTAAGGGGCGGTAACAAATCGTTTAACAAGACGGTTACACAAACTTACAGAATCGAGAGCGATTGGGTAACCCAAGACGAGGTCGACTTTTTAGGTGCTATACCAGAATCTCCAAGTGTTTGGGGATACATCGACGGGGCAACAAACCCGGTAACGGTTAAGGTTAATAACCTCGACTACACTTACAAATTTGTTAAACAAGAGAAACTTGTACAAGCGTCGTTCGACTTAACGTTCACCAAAGTACAACAAAAACAAACCGTTTAATGGACAATATACAATTATTTGCTTTACAGCAAGGTCAGTCAGGATATTCTGGTTTTTTAGAACTGGATCTATACCAAGAAGAACCCATTAAGATTACCAAGCAGGTCGAAAGTTTAGAAGACCCAACTAAGACGGCAAGTAATTTTTCCAGAACGTTTAGGGTGCCACACACACCAACAAACGGTAAGTACTTTAAAGCGGTGTTTAACGTTAACGCCCAAGATTATGACGCAAGGCAAAAAGCAGATGCTTATGTAACGGTTAACGGTTCCACCTTTATGGAGGGTAACTTAAGAATTAACCAAATTATCCGCGGTGATGCTACAGGTAAGATCGAATACGAATTGATCTTTATGGGCGAGACCAGTAACTTTGCATCGGTGGTTGCACCCAAGGAACTAAGCGAACTAAACCTGGACGACTTTAACCACACCATAAACTATACCCAAATAACTAAATCTTGGGAACGCAAATTGTTTGACGGGGATATAGTTTATCCGTTGGCAGAATGGGGTTACACCTATACAAGCGGCGTTCCAAACCAAAGCACATTATCTAAATACGATGGTGTAGTTTCTAAATATGGTTTTACCTCCTCGTCTTTTCCGTTGGATACAACACAATTTAAACCAGCAATTCGTGCCAAGGTAGTTTGGGATAAAATTTTCGAGGAGGCAGGGTTTACTTATGAATCTGAATTTTTAGACCAGGGTTGGTTTACAGATTTATACTTAATTTCCAGCAACGAGGCATTGCCAACCCAGCGCTCAGATTCCAATTTCGAAGCACAAAACGGTTTCCAAGACTTTGGTACGGTGACCCCAGGTGATGCAAAGAAACTTAACTTTCCCTCTGTAGTATACAACAACGGTAACGCTTGGTTGCCAACATTATCCGAGTTTATCGCACCCTTTACCGGTGGACCATATCTTTTTACAATTAAAGATATGATATTTGAATTCCAGATCCCACAACCACCTGCTTACCAAACAGCACCACCTTATACCTTTAACATGCAATTCCAATTGTTTGTTAACGGTGTTAAAAGAGCAACACAAACTGGTTACATTGATTATACTCAACAATATCTGGATTTACCAAGTCCAGTTGGTAAACCAGCAAGCGCTGTTGTTAAATTTGGGATTTCAGGTAATTTTGAAACAACCTTATCCGCAAACATTACTAAAGGTGACTCGGTTGAATTATATGTTATTGTTCCAAGTGGGCAAACCAACTCGGCGTTCGATTTACGCAGTGGTATATTTTCTGGTATAACACCAAACGTTGTAAACCCTGCTGGTCTTATGCCAGCAAACACAAAGCAAATCGATTTTATAAAAGGTATAAACGACAGGTTTAAGTTAATCTGGGAACCAGACCCTGAGAACCCTAAGAACTTTTATATAGAACCTTGGAAGGATTGGGTTGGACAAGGCGAACAAAAAGACTGGACCGATAAACTAAACAACGCCAAGGACGTTTCTATAACGCCAACGTTCTATACTCAGCAGAGACAAATTACATTTAAGGATTCTAAAGAATCTGACATATACAACTTTTCTTATGAACAAGAATATAAGGAGGTTTTTGGAGAACGCAAACAAGATTCTGGTATAGAGGTTATTACAGGTAACCGAGACCTGACAAGTATATTTTCCCCGGTGCCGCTTGCACCCATTGGGAACAACGCCAATTTCTTGATTCCACATTTTGCAAAAGATACCGAGAACGAGCGCCAACCTATACAGGTTAAACCTCGTCTTATGTTCTATAACGGAATGCAAACCTCACCATTGACTTGGTATATTTCCAACGACACTGTAAACCCAAGTGTAAGCACTGCAAAAACAGAATATCCTGTATTTTCTCAATACGACCGATACCCATTTAACGAATCAGCGTTCGACCTTAACTGGAAAAACGTCGAACAATTTTGGGATGTAGAAGATACACCAAACGTTGGTTCGGGTAGAACCCCAAGAGATGCTTACAACTTGTATTGGGAAGATTGGTACAACGACACGTTCTCTTCTTCGTCCAGAATTTTAGAGGGCACATTTGTACTTGATTACCAAGATGTAACCAAGTTAAGGTTTAACGACCTTTTATTTGTTAAGGATGCTTGGTATATGCCACTGGAAATTAAAGATTATGTACTCGGTGCAACAAGCGAGGTTAAGGTTAAATTACTTAAACTTGGTACAGTTGGTATAAACATCGACACTACAGGACCTGGTTCGGGTGTTAAGTCTTATCCATATTCAGGGTTATGTTTTGGTGACACCTTGTGTGACGCATATTGTTGTAATGGGTTTGCACAATATACCCTTTATTCTGCACAAGACACTTTTGCTTTCACCTTCCAATTATTCCAGGATCAAAGTTTATTCGTGCCCGCAGCAGCAGGTTACTATAGCGACGGCACAACGATTTTGCAAGTTGACCGTTCAGGTTTTGTTATATCCATTGGAGTTGGAACATCTTGTTCTTGTAACCCGTTAACCGTTTCATCAACCGCGTGTGCATCTACAAATTTCTGCACCGCCGTTTGTTGTACAAGTTATCCGGTTTCCATTTATTATGACGGTACATCTCTTGCAACATCGACACTTGCATTCTCCAGCGCTGGTTATGGTTTGTTAACCCCTGGCACCTGGTATAAAGAAAACGGTAGCAGTTCCCCGGTGTTAATTGGGCGAGATGGTAAAACTATAGTACAGGTTGGAAACGCCAGCGGTTGTATCTGTGACGAACTTGGATATGACGATGTGCTTGGATACGGTTCAACAGAGGCAGGTGGTTGTTGTGGACAAGGTACAACAGGTGCGGTTGGAACCAACACAATGTATTATGACACACCAAACTTTTATGACGCAACAGCGTTCTATAACGACCCTTACCAAGAATCTCCGATCGGCGCAACAGCAGATGGTTATGTTTCTGATGGAGCAGTATATGTTCAGGTTGCTGGTGCAACAGCGGGTGCAACAGGTGGTTGTACAAATGCACAAACAATTTGGGCGGAGTGCGGAGACCGAACAGATTCTGTAGATGTAACACTTGAGAACAACTCAGGCACAACCACTGAGTTACAAGTGTACAACGAGATATCTTATGACGGCGAGAGTTTCCTTGCAAACGGTTATGAGGTATCAACAGGTGCAAACTTTGACAATTCTTTTGCCCCATTATATTCTCCGAGTTCTTGGTTCAGATTCCAAGTTATAGTTCCAGCAATTTATGGTGGATCGGTTGCATATGTCGTTCGCAAAAACGGAGATATTGTACATATTGATAGTGGAACAAGCGCACCTTACTACACACTAACATTTGGACCAATTGGGGAAGACGCTTACACGGTAGAATTCGAGTGGTTCCCATAATCAAAAACGGATAAAAGTATACTTAAAATAAACGCCCGAATATGGCAAAGAATAAAGAAATAACTTTTAAGGTTAAAGTCGTTGAAGACGGACAGGTTATCGATAAAACGGTAAATTCCGTCAACGAACTTGAAGAGGCGGCGAAGAACGCAAGAGATGCCTTGGCAAAAGCACCCGTTGGTTCTAAAGAATTTAAAGAACTAAACAACGCGGTTAAGCAAAACGAAAAGGCGTTGCTTAAGGGTAACGTCGCAGCAAAAGGTTTGGGCGGTGCACTTGGCAGTATCGGTGGACCAATCGGCGGTGTTATACAAGGTGTCGGTGGACTTAACAAGGCGTTGCTTACACTTGTCGCAAACCCAATTGGAGCGGTAATCGCAGCAGTTGTCCTTGCCCTTACAGGTTTATTCAAGGCGTTCACCTCGACTAAAGAGGGAGCAGAACAATTCGACCAGGTGCTCGCCGGCATATCTGCAGCGGTGGATGTTGTAAGAGACAGGGTGTTGCAATTTGCTGGTGCCATTGCTAAATTCTTTTCTGGTGACTTTAAAGGTGCAATGGAAGATGCAAGAGGTGCTGTATCGGGTATAGGTGCAGAAATCCTTGAAGAGGCAAAAGCAGCGGCGGCGCTTACAGATACACTACAAGGTATAGATGATGCACAACGCTCTCTAAACGTCGAACGTGCTAAACAAAACGCTCTTATAGCAGATGCTAAACTTAAGATCAACGACGAGAACTTAAGTTATCAAGAAAGGTTAACCGCGCTGGAAGATGTAAGGAAAGCGGAAATCGATCTTGCCGCCCAGGAAGAAGAACTTGCAAGACAAAGGGTGGAGGCACTAAGAGCACTTAACGCCTTGTCAGATTCGTCAGCAGAAGATCTCGATAAACTCGCCGAGGCAGAAGCAGCATATGCCCAAAGGCAACAAGAAACTAAACAAAAGCAGAAAGAACTTTTCGACCAAGAAAAGGCGTTAAGGGATAAACAACGAGCAGAGGCAGAAGCATATGCTAAACAACGACTTGCTATAGAAGATCAGATTCGCAAGGCAGAGCAGAAGAACCTTTTAGCAAGTATAGACGACGCAAACGAGCGTGCAGAAAAGCAAGCAGAGATCGAACGCAACGAGGCGTTAATTTCTATAGAACGTCTTGACGCCACCGAAAAGGAAAAGGCGAGGTTAAGGGAAGAAGCAGAAGAAGCATATACCCTTAAGTTGGGCGAAATCGAGAAAAAGCGTCAAGCGGATGCGGATAAAGCAAGAGAGGAAAAGGAAAAGAAAGACGAAGAGGCACGCCAAAAAGAAATCGCCAAGGAAAAAGAAAAGCAAGACACACTTAAGGCAATCGCCGAGGCAACCGCAGATACAGAAGAAGAGCGTCGTGCCCTCGAGATACAGAAGATCGAGGAATATTATGACAAACTTATAGAGCAAGCGGAAAAGTTAAATTTAGATACAACGGCGTTAACCGATGCAAGGAATAACGCGGTGGACGCCAAGAATAAAGAATTTAGAGACTCTGATATTCAGGCAGAAAAAGATTATGAGCGTGCTAAACTCGAGGCAAAAGCACAAGCGGTAAAGGATGGACTTAACATCATCGCAGATTTAGTAAACACGTTTGCTGGTGAAAACGAAAAAGCACAAAAGAGAGCGTTTAACGTGCAAAAGGGTGTTAATATTGCAACGGCAACTATAGACACTTACTTGGCAGCAACTAAAGTGTTATCCGCAGCATCTGCAAACCCAGCAACTATACTTTTCCCAGGTTATCCAGCGATACAAGCGGGTTTAATTATCGCAGCAGGTTTAGCAAACGTTGCTAAAATCGCAAGTCAAAAGTTTCAACCCGCTGGTGGTGGTGCTGGTGGCGGAGACGGTGCTGGTGGTGCTGGTTCATCACCAAGCAAGTTTAGACAAGGCGGTTTATTAACCGGGAGATCACACGCCCAAGGTGGAATTATGTCTCCGTTTGGTGAACTCGAGGGCGGTGAGTTTATAGTTAACCGCAACGCCACCCAATCGTTCTTGCCTATGCTCGAGAAGATGAATTCACTCGGACAAGGTGATCAACGTTCAATGGGCAACTTAAGTTCAGGACAAGAGAACGCCTTAATGGGACAAAAACAACCGATCATCAAGACATATGTTGTTGCATCGGAGATGTCTTCACAACAAGAGGCGAACAAACGCATATCAGATATAGCACGACTATAAAAATTTATATTTAAATCGATGGAGAGAAAAGTTATTAATTTAGAAATAATCGACGACCTCGAGAACTCGGGCGTTGATGCAATTGCCCTGGTGGACGAACCCGCCATTGGCAAATATTGGATGTATATGCGTTCAGAAGAATTTGTAAAACCAAGAGCAGGTGAATCTGAAAGCGACTTTATGTCCCGCTGTATGCCCGTTGTTTTAGGCGAGGGCAAACCAGAAGATCAAGCAGCAGCAATATGTTACTCGATGTATGAGCAAGGGTTTAGTATAGACACCGGTTCTTTACCGCCATATACACACCAAGTGGACGACGAGGATAAACTTGTTAAGAAATCGAATTTTAGCGAGGAGATGGACATCTTCGGTTATCGCACCAAATATTTCTATATCTGCCCAGGTGCTATAGGCACGTTTAAGCAACTTATAGAAGATTCCAAGGGTGAAGATGATTATGGAATGGTTCGTGCAGCAGCGAGAGCAGCAGACGGTATTTTTGCTATAGAAAAGAACGCCATTGAGAACGACTTTTCGTCAACCGATGATCTTAAAGAGGCAATGGTGCTTTTAGACGACTTTAACGACATAATGGACGAGATCGCTAAAAGAACCGGTAAGACATATGACACGTCTTATATGTCAGGTCATATCGAAAAGATACACGAATATCTTAACAAGGGTTTAGTCGAACCCCAGAAACAAGAAATGGCAGCGGTTGAAGATCTAAAAGTTGGTGATGCAGTATCTTGGAAAACGGGTGGACAAAACCCAAGAGGACGCATCAGGGAAATCGTTCGCAAAGGTTCACGCAAGGTGCCAGGTGCAGATTTCCGTGTCGAGGGAACACCTGAAGATCCTGGTTACTTAATCGAGATTTATGAAAGAGATAACGGCGATTGGAAACCAAGTGGTAAGTTCGTTGGCAGAAAAGCAGGTTCGTTAATTAAGAACATCGAGTTTACATCTTGGCGAGGTTTATTCGCAGATGAAGACGAGAAAATCGTTGTTGGGCCCGTTGCTATACCGAACCTTGAGATTATCCGCAAAGGTGAAGATGGCAACCCATATTATGTAAAGTTTTCTGAGGGCACCATTGCAAGAATGGCAGAAAAGTTTATGAGAGAACTAAGAGCAAAAGAAACAAACATCCAGCACATTGACGATATGGATGCTGGTTCTTATGTTTTCGAATCTTGGGTGGTTGAAGACGCAGAGACGGATAAAGCAAACACCATATACAATATGGAGGTGCCAAAAGGAACCTGGATGACCAAGATGCGAGTAACAAACCCGAACACTTGGAAAAAGGTTAAAGCGGGTGAACTCAGAGGTTTGTCTTTACAAGGTAATTTTGTCGAAGAAGAAGATTACCAAGAATATCTGAAAGACAAGAAGAAAGTCGAAAAGTTAATCGAAATTCTAAACGGGGAATAAAGATATGTCACACCCGTTTAAAAGTATATTTAGTGACTACAAACAAAAATAATTAACAGGTATGAACTTCAAAAACAAGTTGAATCAAATTCGCGTTGTTCTTGGGATGGAGGTTAAACTCGCATCTGAAACACTCGTTGATGGAACCGTTGTTGAGGCAGAGGCATTCGAACCAGGTTACCCTGTATTCGTCGTTACCGAAGAAGGTAACACCCCAGCACCATCGGGCGAACACGAGACCGATTCCCTAAAAATCGTCGTTGACGAAGAGGGTAAGATCGTTTCAGTTGAAGAGAAATCTTCTGAAGAAGCAAGCGTTGACGTTGAGGTCGAGGCACAAGAAGAAGAGGTTGAGGTTAAGGTCGATGCTGAAGAGCACGAGGACGAACCAAAAATCGAAATGGAAGATGTTGCTGAGATTAAAGAAGCGATGCAAAAAGTCGTTATGGCAGTTGAAGAGGTCGTGTCAGAAATGGCAGAGATCAAAGAAGAGGTTAAGATGATGAAAGAAAAGTATGCTAAGTTCGCTAAAGAACCAGCAGGCGAGAAATTCAAAACTTTAACATCTGAAGAATTTTCAGTTGCAAACGCAGAAGACAAAGTTGCAGCACGTGTTGCAGCACTAAAAAACCTTAAGAAGGATAACTTCTTTACAAAACACTAAACTAAAAAAAGAATAATATTATGGGATTTTCACTTTCCGATTTATCATCATTTACCCTGGAGGACTCGGGGTTACTGATTTCCAAGGCAGTGCTTGGCGCAGACTTGGTTGATTACATTGACGTTCGCCCTGGTTACCCAGAAGCAACCGTTGCAGTAAACGTTCTTGGAGCGACAGCAGATTTCCAAAACGAAGCGTGTGGATGGACCTCAGGTGGTTCTACAAACTTCACACAAATTACAATCACAAACTCAACAAAATCTTGGAAGCAGTCACTATGTCTTGCAGATTTGAGAGATTACTGGTTGTCTACACAACTTGATTCATCTGCTTATGGCGAGAACTTGCCATTCGAAGAGCAAATCGCAAACTATATGGTTGCAGAATCAAGAAAATCAGCAGAAGGCGTTATTGGTTCTCAAATCATCACTCAGGTTACAGTTGCGAATGGAGCAAGTCAGGGAGCAACTGGCGCTTTCACTTCAAGCACCGCTTACGCAAGAGCACTTGAGATGATCGACGCGTTGCCATTGGCAGTTTCAAATCGCGAAGACCTTATGATGTTTATGTCATATGCATCTTTCCGCGCATTGATGACAAACTTGGTTGCTCTTAACCTTTACCACTACCATCCAGGCGTTTCTACAGGAACAGGTTTGGGACAGAGCGTTGTTATTCCAGGAACAAACATCACCGCAGTTCCGGTTGGTGGATTTGGAACATCACAACGCGTTATTTGCGGACCTTCGAAGCATATAGTTATGGTTTGTGGTTTGACCGAAGATACAGACAGAATCGACGCTTGGTGGTCACGTGACAACCAGGAAATGAGAATGATCGCAAAATACACTAACGGTGTTGGAGTATTGGTTGAAGAATTCTCTACAAACGATTTGGCATAATAACCAAACACCAATAATTCTAAAGGGGAGAACTTAATCTCCCCTTTAAAGAAAAACTAAAAATCAAGAAAAACAAGAAATATGAGTTGTTTAATCACACAAAGTATCCCGCTTAATTGTATCGATGCAATATCGGGTATTTCCACTTGTTATATTGGTGTTGATATTGTTGTATCGTCTACAACGCTTGATTCGGATAACCAAATTACTGGACTTACAGGAAGCGGGAATCTATATCAATATTCGTTGGCAAAGGACACAGCAAATTTTGTTGAAACCGCAAACATCTCCAATACAAATGGAACCGCATTTTATTCTCAGGCGTTTACTTTTAACTTGCAAAAGTTATCAGCAGACAAGAGAAATCAATTACTTCTGCTAAGCAGAAACAGAGATATCAAAATTATCTTCGAAGACAACAATGGACAACTATGGTTTATGGGTAAAGATCGCGGCGGAGTGACCACTTCGATGACGGCGAATTCTGGAACCGCGCCTGGCGATGCTCAAAATTACGTTGTTACAATTACCTCAGATGAAAAAGAGAGTGTATACGCACTTGACAGTTTAACATCAATAAACGGTATTACAATTACGACCGTCTAAAACACAAAAAGACGAGGTTAAGGAAAACGGGGTTAACGCCCCGTTTTTTTATTGGCAGAAAAGCACAAATCTATATTTACTATAAACATCCTTATAGATGATAACGTTAACCCCGATTACAACAAACACGTTTGTCATATATGTTGACACTATAGACAACGACGTGCAAACGTTTGGAGATTACTTTCTCCTTGGGTTTAATAATGGGTTTACAAGACAATGGACATATGTTGTCCCAAGTGTCTTAACCCGCAACACCCGTTATCTGAAACTTGAAATTACCTTAACCCCGAACGTTTCTATAGAAGATCCTTTAAACGGTTCGGTTTACCTGGCACCCGCCGGTAATTGGGACTACAAGTTATGGAATACAAGCACCGCAACACTTAACCCCGCAGCAGGAGATTTACTTGACGAGGGACAAATGGTGCTGGAAGATTTAACACCAAACGAGATTAATTACACACCTTATGTTTCAAATAACGAGACAAACTCAAGTTATGTTTATTATTCTTCTTATGGTGTTTGGAACACAACCCAAACTAAATGGGACTTTTACCAAAAATTATGGCAAGGTGCCTAAAAATTATATTTACTAAAAATAAAATACAATTATGAGTAACCCATCTCCTCAAGAATCTTGGAATTCAGATATTATGATCGAGGTTATTGCTAAAGAGTTGCAGTATGCATCTCCGAACAACGTTGAGGCAATTACCCCTGGATCACCACTTGCATCTGGAGTTACAAACTTTTCTCTTTTGTTAAGCGAGGCAGCAACGGTTGGTTTTACCCCGGTTGGAGCAACAGGATCTATATCAGTTGCATTACCAGCAGGATATCAACCGATTCGTGTTTCTGCCGTTGCATCGGTTTCTGCAGGCAGCGCCTATGCACTATACTAAAACAAGATTATGACACAACAAGAAATAAACGATTACTTTATCGCATCGCCAGATTATTTAGAAATCGATGAAAACACTTTTGTTGATCAAACGGGACCTTTTACTTTTGTAACGGGAACCGAGCAATTGTCGATGTCATATCCAGGACCACCAGAAGAATATGGTGCGGTTATAAGAAATTCTTTTCTTGCAGATGTTGCAGCACTTTCATCTTGGATAACCGCGGTTGAACAAGATGCAATAAACCCACCAGGAATTTAATAAAGAATTATGTTAAATCTAAACTTAAACCTTAATAATACACCCATATTTGGAGGAGGGGGAGCACCAGCACCCGTTTGTCCAGCGTCCTTGATTTCTACAACGGATATAATGGGTTATTATAAATTCGACGACGACTATATAAATTCCCTTGGGGAATCGTTTTTTGGAACCGCGGGTCCAAATAATATGAACCCTTTTGCATCAGGCAAATTTGGTTCAGCAGCATCTTTTAATGGTGTAAATTCTTGGTTGGCGGCATTTGGAAATTCCAACGAAATGGAACCCGTTGGAACCGGAGGTTGGACGTTATCAACTTGGGTGAGTTTAGATGATACAACAAACAACCAAAGTCTTTGGGATAAAAGAAATCCTGGATCATCTGGAATGAGGGTTCTTATAAGACCTGGTGCTATACGAGATATTCTTGTAACTTGGAATACACAAAACCAAAGTTTTAGTTTACCCGCTGGTGTATTTACAGACGATACCTGGCATCACGTTGTTGTCAGACAAAACGCTGGCACAAACACTTTCAAGGTTGTTGTTGATGATGTTTCTCTTGGAACAGCAACAAGAACATCATATACAGCATCCGGACAATTATTAAACGTTGGTCGGGATCGTGCAAACACAAGTTCTTACCTAAATGGTCGTTTAGATGAATATACCATTTGGGACAGAGAACTTACAAACGCGGAGATTACAACACTATATGAGGCAGTATGTCCATTAACAACACAAGTAACCGTTTCAGATGCAGATGCTCAAGCGTTTATTGATATTGCTAACATTTATGACACAACCCAAGCAAACGCAATTAACGATGCGGTTGTTTCTCTTAAAGCAGAAGGTTTATGGAGCAAACTTTATGCTTTTTATCCATTCGCTGGTTTATTTCCAACTCAGCAGAGATTCAACCTTAAAGATCCCCGAGATCTTGACGCAGCGTTTAGACTTGATTTCGGCGGAGCAGGCACATTCGACAGACTTGGTTATCAACCAGCAGGTGTAAATGGATCCTATGCAGATACACATTTCAGCACAAACGATTTAACGGATCTTAACGATATTTACGTTGCACATTATCAATCTTTTTATCAAGCAGGTGCGTTATCCGGAGATAATTGGGGCGATGGAGGAACTTACCGTCAGGCGTTATGGGGAGATGTTCAAAACGGCACAAACTTTTTTGGCGAAAATGGTGGAGGAACAAATTTCCTTGGAACTTTTGGTAATGAGGTTATTGGTAACTGGACATTCAATAAAGAAACAGCAGGTGATTCATATGAATGGGCAATAAACGGTAACGTGTTTTCGTCAGGAACGGCAACACTTTCAGCAGGGCAAAACGATTCCTTTTTGCTCGGTGCTTATAATAACGGTGGTGGCACACCGTTTGGAGGTTCAAACGCAAACTTTTTAACTTTTGTTATAGCAGAATCTCTAAGTTCATCCGAACAAGCAGCGATGCAAACGATTCTGGACGACTACAACTACACAAGAGGTTGGTTTGGACCAATCGATTTAGTTCAAAGCAATTTTGCTTACTTTACAACGGCAGATTACGGTATAAGAACATCTTCGAATCAGGTTTATCCTATAGATCTTGTTGCAGGTGTTGAAGGTTCGGTTGAGGTTACAGGTTCGGGAGGATCTTCATCGGTTGTTAAGTATGAAACGAATACACCAAGATGGGAATTAAACACACCAGATGCGGCAACAGAGGTTTCTTACCTTTCAACAAATTATTCGCCACCAGCATTTGCAATTGATGATCTAAGAGGTGCTTTTGCAATTGTCAGAAGAAGAACGAATGGAGAGAGTTATTCTTACTTTAATTCAAACGACGGCACGGGAAGATACCAATTCTTTAATAACCTTTCGAACCAAAACCAATATATGAGATCTTATGGTTCGGCAAACGTTCAGTTGCAATGGGCATCAGTTCCAAATACAAGTGATTATTTTATAATGAATTACGAGTATAGAGGTAATATAGCAACTTCAAATTATTTGGATATAAACAGATCGCAAGTTGATACAAACGTTTCCTCACATTCAACTACAAACCAGGGAGAATTTTTGATTGGTCGTGCAGATCTTGGCAGTTCAACAGCAACCAATAATTTCGATATAGTTGCATTTGGTTTTTGTGAAAATAATTATCTGACAGCAGCAGAATCAGATGAATTAATTCAATGGTATGTTCGCAGTTATTACTTGCCTGGACAAACTTGGTTCTAAACATTCCGCCGCTTAAGGCGTCTCTATATAAACCGAGAAACCGGGGTTAACTTTAACCCCGGTTTTCTTTTGTCATAAACATCGATTTTTATATTTAGTTAAAATAAAGATTCAAGTGGATTTAACGAACACAAGAATACAGAATACTTACGGCGGCGTTATGAACGTTGGCGCTACAGGGTTCACCGGAGATTTTCAACAAATCACCGATGGATTTGGAACCCCGATGCCAATGGAGGCGTCAACCTCGGGGATAAACTTTACCGGAAATGTATATGTTAACGGGGTAACGGGGTTAATCGGTTCATCTGGAACCTCGGGAACCTCAGGAACGTCAGGAAACGATGGTCGAGACGGTGCAGGCGCTACAGGTGCTTATGCATCTTTTTATTCAAGTGTAGATCAAGCAATTGCGGTTATCAATACACCGCAGAAGGTTACACTTAACGGCACAACTTTATCTGAACGCATCACCCAATCGGGTGGAACCATAACTATACAAGATCCTGGAATTTATCAGATGTTAACAACAATGTTAATTTCCAACCTTTCTGGTTCAGGTGAAGATGTGCGAGTATGGTTAAAATTTAATTCAGTTGATTATCCAAATTCTTCACACCACATAACACTTGCAGCAAGAAAATCTGCAAGTGTGCCCTCAGAACAAACTTTAACATTTGGGTTTGTTGGACAAAGTTTAAACGTTAACGACACGGTTGAAATATATTGGGAATCAACATCAACGGATGTATCTTTACAATATGAAACCGGGGTTGGCAAACCAGATGCAGCATCGGTTAACGTGCAACTACAAAGTGTAAATACAGCAGGACCAACGGGAGCAACGGGTGCAGCAGGAACATCAGGAACGTCAGGAACAAATTATATGACAACGGCGTCTACATCAGGCACGGTTAACCTTGTTCTTGCAGATCATAACAAGTTCTTTACCGCTACAGGTGCATCAACGTTTGTTATTCCAACGAACGCCTCGGTTGCTTTTCCAAGTGGTTCACAAATGGTGTTTACCCGAGGTGGAACTGGCGAGGTTGGCATAACGGGTGCGGTCGGGGTTACACTTAACTCGTCAAACGATTACCGTTCCTTAAAGAACCAATATTCTGGAGCGAGTATAGTTAAAACGGGCACCGATACCTGGTATATGTTCGGAGAACTTAAAGCATAATTATGTTACCGATAACGCACGGCATATGGGCATCGAATTCTTCTGGTTTTAATACATTTTACCAGGATATACTCGATTATGCAACAGGACAAGGGTATACATTACCCAGCGAGGACCAACAAGATCTACAAAATGATCTTGTAGAATCAATGGTTAACCTCGGGGTTTGGGATAACTTGGACGTCTTTTATGTTTTTGCAACCGATGCGGGTTCAGATTTTGCCAGAATCAATTGGATCGACCCAAACCGAAATTATGCACAACTTTATAACACACCAAGTTTTACCTCAAACGAGGGATATACAGGTCGTGTAGATGCAACACCAGCATATATTGATTCAGAATTTCAGGTTGGTGTAACGGGAGCGAATTTCCAAAACTCAGATGCAAGTTTATTTGTTTATGTCTTCGATGACTTACAAAATATAATATATGGCGACGTTGGTGTTGTAGCAACATCGTTTGGTATAGGAGAACAATATGCGGCAATTAACACAATGATGCCACCGCAAGGTGCACTAAATAAAAGAGCAGAATATTCTTTACTTGAGGTTGCAGCACAAATACAAACCGATGTTGCAACGTCTATAGGTTTATCACACGTCGACCGTGCATCTTCATCTGAGGTTAAATTTTTTAAAGATGGATCTTTATTGGCAACAACCGCATCGACAGAGGTTGCTATATCCCAAACCCTTTATGTCAATTTCTTAAGAGGACGGTTTGCAGCAGATTATTCGGAGAGAACGGTTTCTATAGGTGGTGCGGGTGGATCTATAGCATCTGCGGCATCAGATTTTGGCACCGCAGTAACAACATATATGACATCGATATGAATTTAGAAAACAAACGTGTAAAAGACACTTACCTCGGCATCATCAATATGGGTGAAACGGGGATGAACGCAAGTTACCAAGAAATAACGGACGGTGCTGGGGTTAACCTCGGCGTGCAAGTAAGCACCTCAGGAACTAAATTAACTAAGGCAAACGTGTTCGCAGCAAATTTGCCGGGCCCTTATGCAAGCGACGCAGATTTTTACAGTAATTATTCTGGCGGAACGGCAGGGCAACTATACTTAATAACGGTTGATGGTAAAACCGCTATAACCGTTGCCGGAAACAATTAAACAACTTAATATGATTTACAAATTCAATACAAATTTCGTTCCAGCACCAACGGTGCCAAACATCTTTAAGGTGCGAGGCAAGAGATGGATCTCGTTTGGAGATGATAATCTTTACCCTCAATATGTCACCGAGTTGTATAACAAATCGGCAATTAACCGCACGGCAATTACCAGCAAGGCGCTAAACGTTGTTGGTGAGGGTTTGGAATGTAAGGTCGAAGAATATAATTATGTTCTTAACCGTGCAAACAAATATGAATCTTGGAACGAGGTGTTTGATAAAGCAGCGCTTGATTATGAAACATATGGCGGGTTTGCTTTACAGATTATTTGGACAAAAGACGCAGAAAAAATTCACTCGTTTTATCACGTCCCGTTCGGTGATGTAAGAGCGGGAGAAATCGACCGATCAGAAGATCGTTCTAAGTTTTATTATTACTCGTCAGATTGGAAAAACTATAAAAAGCATCAACCAATTGCATATCACACGTTCGACCCAGAAATGGCAGAAGAATTTCCAAACCAGA
>Ga0208767_1001409_pt1 | contig 19139 bp, 19 predicted proteins | sample VirMetDEL_Mar_21_FD_184514 | JGI IMG/M metagenome (GOLD analysis project Ga0208767, IMG submission 184514) | Aqueous microbial communities from the Delaware River and Bay under freshwater to marine salinity gradient to study organic matter... | ecosystem: Environmental > Aquatic > Marine >... | reverse complement strand
AGAAAATGGAAGCTGACATGATTAAAGAGGGGAACAAGTAATGTGTTTCGGTGGCGGTAGCAGCAAAAGCGATGGCAAGAGCATGAGCGTCAATACTGGCGACAACAATACTGCTCACGAAGAAATGATGGCAAGCGCCAAGAAGAAGTCTGGCGATAGCTCAGTTACTCGGCCTAAAGCTCGAACTGGTAATGCTTACACAGTTTCTAAGGGCAAGCGCATAAACCCTAGCTTGCTTCAGCGCGTTCTGGATACCAGCCCAACTTACAAAGCGGTTAGCTATCTTGGCCGCAGATTTGACCCGAGAGGATAGGTTATGTGTTTTGGTGGCGGCGGCGGCAAAAGCGTATCAAAGATGTATGAAGAGCAGAAGGTAGACTACGGGGCGCTCCCTTCTCTTTCTCAGAAGAAGGTTGATCGAAAAGCTCCTGAGATGAAGGATGTCGAAACACCGGAACAGCGCGCTGGCAGCATTCGGCGCAGTTTATTAAACCCTTACGGATAGGATGAAGCATGGCTTGGGTATACGCAAACGACAATACACCTTACGATGGTCCCACTCACACCCTTGCTGGAACCACATATACAGGCGCAACGCGAAAGCCGGGTACTAAACGTCTGCTTTTCATTGCAGATGCAGAAGTAAAACCAGCCAAGAAGAAGCCAGCTGCAAAGAAGGCGAAGAGTAATGGCAGTAAATGAAGCAGGTAATTACACAAAGCCTAAGATGCGGAAGACACTGTTCAACCGCATAAAGGCAGCAAATGTTCAGGGAACAGCAGCAGGCAAGTGGTCTGCTCGTAAGGCGCAGCTATTAGCTAAACGCTATAAGGCAGCAGGCGGTGGATACCGATGAAGGCTCCGCAGAAATCCTTAATGAATTGGGGAAAGCAGAAGTGGCGCACTAAGTCTGGAAAGAAGTCTAGCGAAACTGGAGAGCGCTATCTGCCAACCAAAGCTATCAAAGCACTAAGTAGCTCAGAGTATGCAGCGACAACCGCAGCTAAACGAAAAGGCAAGGCTCAGGGTAAGCAGCATGTGGCTCAACCGAAAGCAATTGCCAACAAAGTGAGGAAGTATCGCAATGCCTAATGTAGCTGGAAAGAAGTATCCGTACACCAAAGCTGGTATGAAAGCCGCAGTCATTGCAGCTAAGAAAGCAAAGGCTAAAAAGAAGTGAGCTTTATCAGTACATTAAAACCTATGGAGCTACAGATGCTTCGTGGTATTGTTCGTAAGACTGAGTTTGCTTACGTTGAGGCCAAGCACGGCAAGTCGTTTGTCACAGACCAAGAGTGCGACAAGCTAATTGAAAGCATAGGCCCAGAGGTCGTGCAGCGCATGATTAAGTTCGGTGTTGATAAAGGACTGCGGTAGTGGTTGACTTTAAGTACAAGCCTGACGGTGATGTCCTCAAGGGCTTTATGAAAGACAACACTTTCTTTCGCGGCATACGCGGTCCCGTAGGTTCTGGAAAATCTGTTGCTTGCTGTGTAGAAGTATTCCGCCGCGCTCTGGAACAGAAGAAAGCGCCTGATGGTACTCGGAAAAGCCGCTGGGCGATCATACGGAACACCAACCCACAGCTTAGAACAACGACAATCAAGACTTGGTTAGACTGGTTTCCTGAAGCTGATTGGGGAAAGTTTACTTGGTCAGTCCCATATACACACAACATAAAAAAAGGTGACATTGAACTTGAGGTTATCTTCCTTGCATTGGATCGCCCTGAAGATGTCAAGAAACTCCTATCTCTGGAGCTTACTGGTATCTGGATTAACGAGGCGCGTGAAATACCTAAGAGTATTATTGATGCCTGTACTATGCGTGTGGGTCGTTATCCTTCTATGCGTGATGGCGGTCCTTCTTGGACTGGCGTCATTGCCGATACCAACGCTCCTGAAGAAGATCACTGGTGGCCGATTATGTCTGGAGAAGTACCAATCCCAGATCATATACCGCGTGAGCAAGCTAAGATGCTGGTCAAACCAGATAACTGGAATTTCTTTACGCAGCCCCCTGGCATGGTCGAAAAGAAATCGGAAGAGGGCGAGATAGAAGATTACGTCCCTAGCAAAGACGCTGAGAACCAGAAGAACATGATGAAGAGCTATTACCCTAACTTGGTGCAGGGTAAAACTAAGTCTTGGATTGATGTGTATGTTATGAATAGACTGGGCCATATCCAAGAAGGAAAGCCTGTGTATCCAATGTTTGCAGCAGAAGTTCATGTCGCTAAGGAAGAAATACCTATAGCGGCCAACGTGCCTCTGTATGTAGGCGTGGACTTTGGGCTAACTCCTGCCGCTGTTATAGGGCAGAAGGTGCGCGGAAGATGGTTTGTTCAGTCTGAGATCGTAGCTATCGACATGGGGATCGTTAGATTCTCTGAGGTTTTACGACAAGAATTGGCGACTAGGTTCGCCGCCGCTGGTGAAGTCATTATATTTGGCGATCCATCGGGTGATTTCCGCGCGCAAACTGATGAGTCAACTCCCTTTCACATCATGCGCGGAGCTGGCTTGAGGGCGTTCCCAGCGCCCTCCAACTCTGTTGACCTTCGACTTGAGGCTGTCTCCTCCCAGTTGACCAAGATGGTGGAAGGTAAGCCAGCGATGTTAATAGATCGGCGCTGTCAGCAGCTAATTAAAGGGTTTGAAGGCGGATATGCCTACAAACGCATGGAGGTTTCTGGTGAACGGTTTGCAGATAAACCTGACAAGAATATGTTTTCCCACGTCCACGATGCAGCACAATACTTGTTTCTGGGTGCAGGCGAGGGCCGCGCTCTTATGAATAGTCAGAAGCCAGCCACTCCTACAGTGGCTAAACGTGACTTTGATGTCTTTAATAAAGGCCCAGCCAGACGAAAACGGCAGGGATTATGGGCGCGAATGTAGTTTGTGCGTTGAGTTTTTGTAAGTTTCGTGCTTACGAAGGGTAAAGCAAAGGAGATTTACTATGTGTTTTGGTGGCGGTGGGCCTAGTCAAGAAGAAAAACAAACATCTGTGGATCAGTCTCTTGAGGCTGATGCAGCAAAGCGTGAAGCAGCGGAACAAACAGCTAAAGTAAAGCGCGAAGACATTAGCGAAGCCCTTGAGGCTCGACGTACTGGTGAAGGTCGGGGTGGCGGTGGTGGCCGTGGGCGTAGGTCTCTATTCCGCAGCGGCGGAAGCGGAGCAGGCTTTATTGGTAGGTTTAATTAGTAATGGACAAACTAGCTAAACAATATATCCAGCGTTATCAAAAGGCTAAGGCTTTGCGAGAACAATGGGTTCCGTTGTTTGAAGAATGCTATGAATACGCTCTTCCACAACGCGAGTCGTTTTATTCTGAAACCCCCGGTGAACGCCGTGACGACAAGATTTTTGACGAGACCGCAGTTGTGGGTGTCCAAGAGTTTGCCAGTCGATTGCAGTCTGGCATTGTTCCTAACTTTGCTCGATGGGCTGACCTTATGTCTGGCAGCGAAGTGCCAAAGGATCAGCGCGAAGAGATTGATAACCAGCTTGACGATGTAACTGATTACGTCTTTGAGGTGTTGCAGAACTCTAACTTCAGCCAAGAGGTGCATGAATCGTTCATGGACTTGGCTGTTGGCACGGGTATTCTCTGTGTCGAAGAGGGCGATGCAATTAATCCTATTAATTTCAGTGCGATACCCTTACCTCATGTCGTACTGGACACTGGACCTGACGATAAGATCGACCACGTTTATCGTGAGCGTAAGAAAGTTAAGTATGACCAGCTATCTGAGTTGTATCCTAACGCTACGTTCGATCCTAAAGTTATGGCCCAGATGGGGAAAGAAGCAGACACAACTGTTCTTGAGCTTGTTTGTAAAGACTATTCTCGCAAGAATCAGGATGCTTACTATCACTATGCAATTTGCATGAACACTGAGACGGTTCTTTACTATAAAGAAATATCTGGTCTTGGTGCTAACCCATTCATTTGCTTCCGCTGGTCTAAGTGTGCGGGTGAAATCTATGGTCGTGGCCCACTAATCAATGCTCTGTCTGCTATTAAGACAACCAATCTAACTATTGAGTTAATCCTTGAGAACGCTCAAATGGCTATATCTGGTGTCTATCAAATTGATGACGATGGCGTCATTAACCCTGATACGATCCAACTTGTTCCGGGTTCAATCATTCCTAAAGCTATGGGTTCTGCTGGCTTGCAACCAATCCAAGCGGCAGGCAGTTTTGATGTAGCCCAGCTTGTACTAAGCGATATGCGGCTTAACATTAAGCGCGCTCTCTACAACGACATGCTTGGCAATCCAGACCGAACACCAGCTACCGCGACTGAAGTCGCAGAGCGTATGGCAGACCTGTCTCGGCGCATGGGTTCTGCGTTTGGCCGATTGCAAGCAGAGCTTGTGCAGCCATTGTTGCAGCGCGTTATCTACATCCTGAAGAAGCAAGGCCGCATCGAAGTACCGTCTATCAATGGCCGTGAGGTCAAGATTCGGTCTGTATCTCCGCTTGCTCAAGCTCAAGCCAACCAAGACATCTCAAGCATTGCACGGTTCTTGGAGCTTGTTGGTGGTGTGTTTGGGCCAGAGATGTTGCAGCTTCTTATTGACGGGGAGCAAACAGCAGCGCATCTTGCTAAGAAGTTTGGTGTGCCTGAGAGCTTGATCCGCGATGAGAACCAACGGAAGCAGATAGCAGCAATGGCGCAGCAAATGGCACAGCAGCAACAGCAAATGGGAGCGCCTGTTGAACAACAAGGTTAATATTGGCAGGGATGGCTTTCAGCGCCCTGCCGACAAAGACATTGAAATCAGTAAGAATATTGCTGAGATATTCTCAACACCTACAGGGAAACAGGTGTTGAGTTACTTGCGGTCCGTAACCATTGAAATGGTTCACGGTCCTAACGTGACAACGGAGGAGTTGAGACACGTTGAAGGCCAGCGCTACATTGTTGGTCTTATCGAACAGCGTATCTCACATGCACATAGGAGCAAAAACAAATGAGTGAAGAAGTCGAAGTAGCAGAAAGTGACGCAACGTCACGAGACTATGTTATCGAAAGTGACGTAACGTCACAAACTGAGGAACGTCCTGAGTGGCTACCAGAAAAGTACAAGACTGGTGAGGACTTAGCCAAGGCTTACTCGGAGCTTTCATCTAAGCTGGGCAGCAAAGAAGAAGACATTCGCAACAGCTTGCTTGAAGAGCTTCAGCAAGAAGCATTTAGTAACCGCCCAGAAAGCGCAGGCGACTATGAGCTTCCTGACATCATTGATCCAGAAGCCTCTGTAGACAATGAGCTTTTAAAGTGGTGGTCTGAACATGCGTTTGAAAACGGCTTCTCACAAGAAGAGTTTCAACAGGGTATTGAGATGTATACTCAGTCTGTTGGTACAGACAGCGGTCCTGACCTTGAGGCAGAAGCCGCAAAGCTAGGTGAGAATGCAGATACTCGCATTGAGGCTGCGTCTATGTTTGCTAGTAAGTTCTTTCCAGAGAACGCAATGCCTGCAATCGAGCGTATGTGCGAAAGCCATGAAGGTATTCTTGCGCTAGAGGCTATACAAGAAGCACTAAAAGGTGGATCATTTGCTGGGAATACTCAGCCAACAGCTGGACTGAATGAGGCAAAGCTCAGGGAGATGATGAATGATCCAAGATATTACAGTCCAAAAGACCGAGACCCAAACTTTGTACGGGAAGTCGAAGCTGGCTTCAAACAGGTCTACCGAGGTTAAGATACTAAAGCGGGGTGATTACTATCTCACCCCGTTTACTCTTGGCCACGTTGACGAGGTGGCCGAGAACCTAAGCTCAGAAAATAAAAGAGAGCTTATTTTGCTGGGACATACAGATATTCGGCAAGCCTTGCACGAAATGTATGAGACCTCTGACTCCTATCTTTGCAGACGTAATGATGACACTTTCCTTATGGTTGGTGGGCTTTGGTACAATGATGACCAAGAATCTCCCCAAATGTTCTCAATGTTTTCAGATGGTTTGAAACAAAACTTTCACGCTATGGCGCGTGGGTCTAAGCTATTAGTCAATTTCTTCGACCAAAGCGAAACCTATATGAGCATGACAATTTTAGCAGATTATGAGGGAATGCTTAACTGGGCAACGTGGTTAGGCTTTGAGCCTGTAGGGATACACCAAGTAGATGCGAACAAGTATGTTGATTTTGTGCGTTGCAATCCAGACAAAAAGATTGTTTACAATGAGGCACTACGGCCCGTAACACACTGAAAGGCCCGAAAGGACACCCTTGCTGACGTGAAAGAGCGGACACCCGTTGAATCGTAACTTCATCTAAGGACTGATAAAATGGCTAATACTATCGACCAAGCCTTCATCAAGCAGTTCGAAACAGAAGTACATTTGGCGTATCAGCGTATGGGCAGCAAGCTCCGCAACACTGTTCGTTCTTCAAATGTAACTGGTTCGGTTGCTCGTTTTCAAAAAATTGGCAAAGGTGCTGCTAATACCAAATCTCGTAACGGTGACGTTACAGCTATGGAACTGGCGCACACCAACGTGGAAGCAACAATGGCTGACTTCTACGCACCTGAGTACATCGACAAGCTCGATGAGCTGAAAATCAACATCAACGAGCGTCAAGCTGTAGCACAATCTGCTGCTGCTGCACTCGGTCGTAAGACTGATGAGATTCTTATTGCAGCTATGGACGCTGGTGCAAACGCAACTCAGATCGCTGACACCTCTGGTGCATTGGTTAAAGCTGACTTGCTTACATTGTTCTCTACATTCGGCGCAGCCGACATTCCGGAAGATGGTCAGCGCTATCTTGCTATGTCTCCTGCTGGTTTTGCTGACTTGTTCTCTATCAACGAGTTTGCATCGTCCGACTATGTAGGGCCACAAAACCTGCCATTCGCAGGCGGCATGACAATGAAAGAGTTCTTGGGCTTCAAGATTTTCTCAACGTCTGCTGTAGCTGGCGGCAAAAACTTTGCGTACCACACTTCTTCAGTTGGCCTCGGCATCAACGCCGATGTGACTACTGAGGTAAACTATGTACCGCAAAAAGTTTCGCATCTTGCAACTTCTATGATGTCTATGGGCGCTGTCGTTATTGATGACGATGGTATCTATGAAGTCTTAGATAACAACTAAGGGGTTGGTTAATGGCTTATACCGCATCTAGTTTATCAAATGTTGCTACCGCGTCTGGGTTTTCAATGTGGCACTATTCCACAGCAGATACGATTGCTACAGTAAACACTGTTGGTTACTTCAATGATGCCGCTGGTATGATTAAGAAGAACGATTACATGATTATCGTTTCTTCAACTGGTGGCACACCTGTTGTTTCCCATGCGTTTTGCAACTCAAACACTGGCACTGTCGTAGACATTGTTGATGGGGTTGCAATTACAAGCACTGACACCGACTAATAGGAGCGGGGGGTTTCGGCCCCCCGAACTTTCATGCCAGATGTAGCAAACACACCCATCAAGATCTGCTCTCGCGCATCATTGCTTATAGGCGGTGATGTGATTCAGTCTTTTGATGATGGCACTGCGGAAGCAACAATTTGTGACGCAATGTACGAAGACATGGCTCGATCAGCTTTGACTAGCTCACGCTGGCGTTTTTCTACTGACCAAGCTGTCTTAAACAGATTAACAGATGCGCCCTCTGGACGTTGGGACGCAGCCTATCAGCTTCCATCTGAGTCAATTATGCTTGTTGCAGTCACAGTAAATGACTTCCCAATTAAGTATGATACCTATGGCTCTAAGGTATTTTGCAATTCATCCGACACAGAGACTTTAGTTGCTGACTACATCTTTCGTGCTGATGAGTCTGACTGGCCTCCATATTTTGTTACTGCGGTTGAGTATATGATGGCTGGGGTTCTTGCGGTCTCTGCTGCCCGTGACTCTCAGCTTGCCAGCTTGATGGAGCAGAAGGCTAACTATCAGATGACACAAGCCAGACGCCTGCACTCTCAAACGCAGACAACGCGTAAGCTCAACACATCGAGGTTTATTGCTGAAAGGCGAAGTTAATGCAGAAAGTTAGAGTCCCAATAAGTAGCTTTCAGTTTGGCGAAGTCAGCGATTCACTTATTAGCCGCAACGACACACCAATTCTCAACTCCTCTGCACAGCGGGTTGAGAATTTTTTAGTATTACCAGAAGGCGGTTTGAGAAAGCGTTATGGCCTAAAGCATATACACGACTATGGTTTAACGTATGACGCCAACACTCCATACAAATCCGTTCTCACCTCATTTATCTTTGATGATAATGAAGAGTATGTTATCTCGATTGAGAACCAAAAGCTGCGCGCGTTTCGTTTGCTTGCAGATGGATCAGTCAGTCTAGTCGCTACAGTTACATCTGACGTAAACTCTGCTGCTCTACCTTTTGACGAAGACTACGCAAATGAATACACGTTTGCTCAGTATGGTGACGTTATGTGGGTTTGCCACCCTTTGTTTGCACCGCGTTTAGTCACAAGAACTAGCTTGACGACCTTTGAAGTTAGTACATTTTCTTTTGATACTCGTGCTGATAACAGCAAAATATACCAACCATACTATAACTTCCAAGAGCAAGGCGTCACATTGGACCCCTCTGCAACAACGGGAACGGGAATTACATTAACAACAAGCGCCGACTATTGGGTTGCTGCTCACGTTGGTACAACTATTCGGTATCACGAATCTGAGATAACCATTACCTCTGTAACCTCTGCGACTGTAGCTGTCGGTGATGTTGTCGATACGTTAAAGATACGGCTTGCTGTTCTTAATCCACTTAGAACTATCGAGGGTTCTAGCACGGTAGAAGTCACGCATATTGGGCATGGTTTTGCTGGTGGTGAGACTATTGTTATCGAAGATGCTGCTGCTGTTGGTGGGATTAACACTGGCAACCTCAACGGAACACGAACTGTTGCCAATATAATTGATGAAAATACTTATACCTTTACGGCTGGCGGCAGTGCAAGCTCTTCAGAAGACGGCGGTGGTTATGTTAAGATAGAAACACATGCGCCTACATCTGATTGGTCTGAGCAGGCTTTCTCTGCTGTGCGGGGTTATCCTGCTGCTGTTTGCTTTCACGAAAACAGATTAGTATTCGGCGGTACTTTAGCGCAGCCAGATACAATTTGGATGAGTCAGATTGGTAAATACTTTAACTTTGACGTAGGCGATGCAGAAGACACCGATTCTTTTGACCTGACTGCTGCGACTGGGCAAGTAAACGAGATTAGATACATGGTCTCCAACCGTGACCTTCAAGTGTTCACTGGTTCTGGTGAGCTTTATATTCCGACTTACTTGAACCAAGCCATTACGCCTACGAACGCACAGATCAGAAAGCAGACACCATACGGAACTGAGTTTGTCCTTCCAGCCTCCATAGACGGCGCTACAGTCTTTGTTCAGCATGACGGCCACACTGTTAGGGAATATCTGTACACCGAGTCTGAGGACGCTTACACGGCCTCTGCGGTATCAACGCTGTCTGGACACCTAATACAGCATCCTACGTTTATGACTGTTGTGCATTCTGGCTTTGACTTAGCTGACTCCTATGCTTTCCTTGTCTTTGAAGGCGGAGAAGGCGCTCTGTTCTCTTCTAATCGCGCTGAGAAACGAGCTTCATGGACTAGGGTTACTACTCCAGGAATGTTCTCAAGCACGATAGCAGTACACAACAGGCTCTTTACAAATGTGTATGATGCTGCTGGCAATCTGCACTTATGTGAGTTCTCTGAAGATGTTGGCTTAGACCTGTACCTATACAAAGCTGTCTCGACAAACACAGTAGACGTAAGCGATCTGTATAATAGTGGAGACGTTGTTGACGTTATAGGGATTAAGGACGGAAAGCAGTCCTATCTTGGAGAGTTTACTGTAAGCGTGGGCGAAGAAGTTGATCTTAGCCTTTACAGTGAGTCGGCATTTACCCATGCGTATGTAGGCAAAGCCTTTACAGCTAAGATAGTAAGCAATCCTATTGACGTAACGTCAGGTAATGGGCCTGTGACTGGGGATGTGCGTGGGATTAGCAATGTAATACTGGACCTTAAAGGTGCTAGATCATTTAAGATAAACAACCGATCTTTCTCTCCAGACAATGCGATTACTGGAAAGAAAGAGATACGGGTACTAGGTCACAGCAGAGACCCACAGGTAACTATTGAACAGAAAGACCCACTACCGCTACAGGTCAATGGGCTAATAGCGGAGCTTGTATTGTAATGTCTATAGGGCTTGTTTTCAGCGTTATATCTGCGGCCTCACAGATGGCAGCGGGAGAAGCGGCTTATCAAGAATCATTATTAACTAGCTTTAGGACCAAAGAAGTTGATAAAAAACTTCAAGATGTTGAAGCTAAAAACGCTGCAATGGTAAGACAGCAGGAAGCTGCAATGCTTGAAAGTGCAAATATTGCTGCATTAAATGCTACAGGTAGAGAGCTAAGCGGTTTAACCGTAGATAGAATCTTAAAAAGAGACAAAGAAGTTTTGGGAGATGATCTTAAATCAATCGCAAGAATGTCCTTGTTTAGACAGTTGCAGTCAGACGCATCTGCATTTGCAGAGATTCGATCTGGCCGCAATCGACGTGCTGCTAGTAAAGTACAGGCTCTTGGTACTCTTGTATCTGGAGTGGAAAATGCTGCAAAGACAAAAGCATAAGGAGGCTAGAATTAAATGGTTGTGAGAAGATTACAGAGACAGTCGTTTGTTCAGCCGATTGGTGTTGTTAGGGCAAATGCTGGTGGCGAATTGGTTGGTCAAGCCATTGCAAACTTTGCGACAGAGAGAGCTAATGAAGCGTTTAGGAAAGCTGGCATCAGGGCAGAAAAGATAGGTACTGAAGCTGCTGCGTCACTCAGCTCTGAAGCTATTGTTTCAATAGACCCGGAAACTAACCAGCCAGTAAGATACACACCGCCTGTTGGTTACGGTGAGATTGCTGCTACTGCATATCAGAACATGATTAAGTCTCGCTTTGAAAGCTCTGTTCAAAAAGAAATTCAACGAAAAGGCACTGAGTTTGCAGCATCTTCTGGTAGTGCTGCTAAATACAGGGACAATATGTCTAGCTATATCGACAGTATGTATAATGCTGATGGTGATGCTACGCCCTATAGCCGTTATATAACTGAGTACGGGCAAGAGTATGTTCAAAGCACCTATACAACTTTAGCTAAAAAGGAAGCTGAAGCTGCAAGGAAAGCACTTATAGCCTCAGAGAAGGTTCGTTTGGCTGAAAATGAACGCTTTATTAAGCAACAAATAGCAGCTGGTGATGACCCTGAAAAAATCCGTAAACTTATGCAGGATCAGTATATAGGATATGAAGGGCTTCTTGAGGCCGATGCGATTACCGCTATTCAGTATAATGCTGCCTTAGAAAGAACATACGGCCTTAACTCTATGCTTGGAAGTAATAGGCTGATTGATATTTATACTGGCCTTTCTGACCAGAACAAAGCCAAATTGATGGTCGGGATAAGAAACCCTACTGTTTTAATGGAGCTTTCAAGGGAGATAGGAGAGGATGATCTAAACGCTTATGTTCTTGCTGCTAAAACAAATGCCTCTATTCCAAGTATAATTTCTGCTATTAAGTCTTACGATGAATCAGTTGCAAGCTATGAAGAGACTGTAGCTGACTCAGCTATTTCTGACCTGACGCCAATGGTAAACCCTCTTCAAACTTTAGACGGTGTTATAGCCCTTGCAAAAGACGTTGACCCTACTGTTCAGGCTTCAGTAATTGATGAGCTTACTGCTACTTGGATTACTCAAAACTTAGATATTGCAGGCAAGACAGCAGCAGATATAGACGTAATAACAAACGCCCTGCGAAGTGACGGCGGTGTTGACTACAATGCAATTAAAGAGTTGATTGGCGGAGATCAGGGGCAGTCAATTGTTTCTCAATTGAAATCAATGTCTTCTGATGAAAGGTCTGGACTTGCTGACACGCTCGATGATCGTCAGACAGCCCTTAACAGAATTGAAGATCAAGGCAAAAGCGATGAAGAGAACAGGCTTAGACGCTCTATAGGCTCTCTTTCAAAGGCTATGAATGTTAACTCTGAATACAGAAGTCAGTCAACAATCATAAGAAAGTCTAGCTTAGACGAGGTTAAGAAGTCTACTTTGCTTAACTTGTTGGATGAGGCGTACACAGAGGCATTAAGGAATAACTCAAAAGACATACAGCTAAGTGTAGCCGAGCTTCAGGTTGTTTCTGATGCACTGAACGATCCAGCCAGTGCTAACTTTGAACTGTTTTCTCCGAATGCCAAGAAGATGTACGATACGCTAAAGGTATCTAACGACAAATTTCCAGCGCTTACTAGGGGATTTGTTGATGCAAGGATTACTGCTGCTAAGAACGTCACTAAAAGAGCAAATGATGAAGCTAGATTGTTTGGCATTGAAAGCAATTTAAGCCAAGCAACAAATGAAGATTTAGCAATTTATCAAGAAGCATATCTTGGGGACGTTACTGTTGTTGCTTCTGAGATGATGAGCAATCGTGTAATTGTAGATTCCCTTAATGCAGGTGTTGTGCTTCCAAAGGTTGTTGATGCAATGGAGGCTGCACTAGAGACTTTTAGTGAAAAGGATTTACGGTCAGCCCTTCAAGTATTCGATCAGTACTCAGGGACTTCCCTATCAATTAGTGGTGGGGGGGACGTGCCTATAGACATGATGCGTGAAGCACTCTCTGAAGACGCATACGCAAAGTACAAAGCAATTTCATATGTTGCTAATAGGCAAAGAGTAGAGCCTCTTGCTGTAGCTACGATGTTAAGAAACTATGATGGCAACATAGACGCTGACATTAAAGAAGACCTAGAGTTACCCAAGAGCGCGAATCTTAATAAAGCGTTTAATGGCCGCCCTATGAGTCCAAAGTTTAAGCAAGAGCTTTTAGCTATTCTTAGAGTGCGCAAGGCATACGGCGAAACGATAACAGAGGATACTGTCAATACTGTAATCAAGTCATACACAAAAGGCATGACTAAGGACGACAATGTATTTGCACCAAACATAGAAGATAAACACTTTTATGGTCGCCGTCAGTACTTTGGCACAGAAGAGATTATTAGAAACAGAGAAGCACTTGCTGATGCAATGGACCAATCAGGAATTTATAATCATCTGCTAACTGGTGGCACAGTATTGGATACTACTGTAGCTCAAATGGGTCTTCTATTTGGCGCTGAGTTTGGAACTGGTGTAAGGGCTGTAATAGAGCAACTAGGCGCTGGGTCCGAGCTAAGTAATAGAGAACGTGCTAGTGACATGCTTCGAGAAAGAAGAAGTAAAAGAACCTTTCGGATGGAGCTTGCTTATAAGCCCATAATGGAATCGTTTAATGTGGGCCAACCTAGATATATAGTTGGATATGAAGATGACATGGGTTCGTTTCAGCAGATTGAAATTAATGGGCAGCCTTGGGTTCTTGAAAAGAATTACGATACAGGTAGAAAAGCAGATTTAAGATTGCAGTCAATAAACGCACTGAATGTACTTAATAAGTCTGGGGCTGGTATGAAGGATGCAATGACGGCTCAGATTGCTCACTTCGCTACTCTTGAACATTTTGATGAAGACCTGCTTATTAATGGCAATGCAGACTATGCCAGAAAAATTGATAGAGTTCTTGGAATAGAAGATGCTTTAGAAATTTTTAGGCAAAAGAAAAAAGAGTATGAGGGGGCTGAGTAATTGGCAGAGCTAAAAGTACCTCCACCCAAAGAGTATCCAACTGGACCAAGGCCACCAGCAGATGTTAGCGTAAGCCTTGGTCAAACTCTTGGCGCCCAGTATTCTAATATCTTTAGCCCAATATCTGAAGGGCTTTCTTTCTATGGCGGTAATCAGGCCACCTATGATCCAGACTCAATTCAGAATGTAGAAGACCTGATTAAAGAGTTTGGTTTTGAGGGAACAGATGCAAGCTATCTAAGAACTTATGGGATAGGCTCTGAAGAGAACTTGCAGGCTGCATTGTCCTATATAGATAAGCGCGGAGAAAATAGAGAAGTATTAGCTCAGTCATCTGGTGCTGCTTTGTTTGTTACTGATCCTTCTTTGCTTGCATCTGTCGCTATACCTTGGGCTGGCCTTAGCGCTGCCACTAGAGCTACCACTATGTTGAGAAGTATGACCTCTTCTTCTGCTTTAAGGCAGGCTGTGCAGGCGCAAGAAATACTTCGTAGGGGTAAGACAAGGATTCGCATTGGTAAAAAAGGTGAATTTGATGATGCAATAACTGGCGTTGAAACAGTTTACGATGCAAAGACTTTAGCTAAACTTGGCGCATTAGATGCTGCTGTTGTTGATGGCAGCGTTTCCCTAACTGAAGCTATGACTCAGATTAGTGAGGGCAAAGACCCTATAGAAGAGATAGCAAATGCAGCTCTATACACTTCAGCGTCCACTGCTATTGGCAGTATGCTTGGTTACGGAATCGGAAGCGCATTAACTAGACCTAAGAACGCTGCTACGCGAACCGCTACATTTAACAATGCTTATAAAGAATACTTAAAAAGTGTTTCGAGTACGCCCCCTCAAACAGATGAGGGCTTGTCGCTTGCTGGAAAGTGGTTCAACGACTCTTGGTTTATGAAAGCTATTCCTTCTATTCTTAGAACAACGCTCAGAGATAAAGAGCTACCAGACTTTGCCAAACTAGATATTCTTGGCGTCATGGGTGACAATGGTATGCCCCTAGCTATGAACCAAATGGGTAGAAGCGTTGGCTCTTCTGTTGCTGTTAGGGCAGCGCGACGTCAGGGCGACTGGTTTAAAGCGCTTGATGTTATTAATAATAACTACAGGGAAGTAAGTCCTAGAGGTAACGCTCAGTTTCTTAACGTGCCTGTAGGCGAGTATGTAGAAAAGGTTCGCCGTAAGATAGGTGCAAGTAGCTTTGCCCCTGATGAATGGTACAATCACATTGGCCGACTAATGGTTGATGAAGTTCCATTTGAAAAGATGACGCCGCAAGAGGCTGCATCTGTGCAGGCTGCTAGAAGTTTCTTTGACAAGTACGGAAAAGAGCTTGAGGAGCTTGGCCTTATCAATGCAAGGGATGTCTTTGATACAACCTTTGATAAAGCAACTGGAAACTTGTCTCGGCTTGAGAGTTTAACTGAAAACATTATTGAGCAAAACAGACGTTGGATGACTCCACAGTTAAGAGAAAGCATTAGGAAGATTGAAGAGCTTAATGGCAAGCTGTCTTCTTTGAACAAGACTGCAACAACGCGAGGCCTGACAAACAGACAGCTAAAGTTTCAAAAGGATTTAGAAAGAGAAGTTGCGGGTCATATAGAGGTTAGAGATAAGTTCGAGTCTTATTTCTCAGCTATTGATTCAGCGAAGAATGTAGATGATCTAGCTAATTTGTATAACAAGCTGGACCTTACTCCAGATATGCAATTTGCTTTAAAAGACCTTGCTGGCGCTTTAACGGAGGCAAGAGCTAAAGTTGCAAATGTTCAGGAAATGCTAGACAGAGCGCCTGCAACAGCAAGCCAGAACAGCTACCTTACCCGTATATACAATCGCAGAAAGATTACAAAGGACAGGGATGCTTTCCGTAAGATTCTGGTTGATTGGTTTAGAGAAAACCCTGAGCAAATTGTTAAGGGTGATGATGGCTTGTTCAAGGTGCAGAAGTTAAACACTGATGAAGATTCCCTCATTGCTCGGGCAAATAGAACTATAGATAACATTCTTGGAGAAACTGACGAAGACGCAATTGATGCAATCTTTACAGGTATAGGTAGAAGCGGTCCTCTTATTTCTAAGCGCCTTAACATACCTAATAAACTAATAAAGGACTTTATTGTTACCGACATTAAAGAGGTAATGATTGCTTATACAAACAGAGTAGCGCCAAAGATTGAGTACCATTCTAAGTTTCGACATCCAGAGACCGGAAAACTTATGTCTCTTGAAAGCAGAATTAGTTACTACCGCGAAAGGCTTGCTGCTGAAGGAGTCAGCGAGAGAAAGATTGATGAGTACATTAAGAACTTTGTTGCATCCTATGACTTAGTTGTTGGGTCTACGCTTAAACGTACAGATGCTATTGATACGAAGGCCGCTGACGCTTTAAGAACAGCTACAAGCTGGACGTTTCTTGGTAGCTCTGGCGTTGCTGCAATGGGGGACGCGGCTTCAATATTCATGGATCATGAGCTTAACGTAATCGGTCGATCCTTTCTTGGAATGATGGATGACGTTTCGTTAAAGATGTCTACAAGAGAGCTTCAGTTAGCTGGTGAGGCTTTGGAGATTGTTCGAGGAACCACTCACCTCAAATACCTTGAGAGCTTAACTAACGATGCGTTTAGCAAGACGCTGCCTGATAAGTTAAACAACGCCTTCTACATTCTAAACGGCCTTGCTCCGGTTACAGTTGCTATCAAATCCCTTGATGGATTGCTTCGAGGTCATACAATTATTGAGGCTTCAAATCGTTTGATTGATGGTACTGCAAGTAAGTTTGAGAAAGAGTTTCTTGCAAGGTACAATATTACAAAAGACCTTGCCAAAAGGATTTCAGACTCACCTTATCAGAAGAGCAATGGTGAGCTGTTTCTTCCAAACACTGAAGCGTGGACAGACGAGATTGCTGTAAACGCATTTAGAGATGCTTTGTCTTCTGGAGTTATAAACAGGGTTATTATGGGTACTCCTGCTGACAAACCACTTGCTATGAATGGTGTGGCTTATGTGCCTGATAGCGTTGCCCAGTACTTGCCGTTTGATTTACCTGTAGACCCGCGTGTCCAAGGTTATCGTAGAGTTGAGAGTGGTCTGCTTGCTCTTCCGTTTACCTTTTACAGCTACACAATGGGTGCATTAAGTAAGATTACAGGCAACTATGCTTCTGGCTCTGTTAGAAACAAGATTGCTCATACAGCTGTTGCTCTTGGTCTTGGCTATGCAATCGTAAGAAGCAGAACACCAAGCTGGGCTTGGGACGATATGGATACAGAAGACAAGATTATGAGGTCTTTTGATTTCTCTGGCCTTGCCGCAATCTACAGCGATATGACTTATCGCGCTATTGCTATGGCGAATGAGATGGGTGTTGAAAGCAATTTCCCAATTCAGCCTAAGTACGATGCTGGAGTAGATAGGCTTGGAGCTGTTGTTTCTTTAGGTGGTGCGCCTGCTGATTGGAGCTATGAAGTATTAAGTTCTATTGGTCAGATGTTGAATGGTGACATTCAAGATGGAGCCAAAGGTTTAATTAAGATGACACCACTAATTGATGCACTTGCAATCGGAGATGGAATTAAGGACACGGCAAAAGACCTTGCTAGTGGTTTGCCCAATAGGCCTTAATCTGTCCTAGTTATTTTGTGCGTTGGTCAAACAAAACGCTGTGTGCAATAAAGAGGAAAACAAGGTGAGCAAACATGACAATTGATATTTCAAACAATGCAGCCCGAGTTAACTACACAGTCGCATCTGGAGTTACTCAAACCTCTTTCTCTGTACCTTTTGAGTTCTTTAATGACGGCGATCTGAGTGTTTACGTTGACGATGTTCTGAAGACTATTACTACCCATTACACAGTCAGCGGTGGTGACGGGTCTACAGGCACAATAACAATGTCTGTGACAGGAGCGGCAGGCGGATCAACTGTTGTTATTTCTCGTAGCATTGCCATTGAAAGAACGTCAGACTTTCAGACAGGCGTAGACATTAATCGCGCTGCTCTTAACACACAGCTAGATACGCTCACAGCTATTGCTGCTGACAACCAAGACAAAGCCAGTCGTTCTATCTCTGCCCCTAATTCAGAAGTTAATCCAGTATTAGAGCTTCCTGACGCAGATACTCGTAAGGGCAAGCTAATTGGTTTCAATGAAACAACAGGTAACATTGAGCTAAGTGCTACTCTTGCTGATGGTAATACCTTAGCGTCTATCTCCGGTGACATAGCAACGCTTGCTGACATTGAGGACGGAACAGATGCGACTGACGCTATACAAACTGTTGCTGGCATTTCATCTAACGTAACTACAGTCGCAGGCGTTTCTGCCAATGTAACTACGGTTGCAGGCAATACTACAAACATAAATACGGTTGCAGGAAACAATGCTAACATTACAACTGTTGCTGGCATAAATAGCGATGTAACTACTGTCTCTGGTATATCATCTAATGTAACTACTGTTGCCGCTGATAGTGCAGATATTGGGGTTGTTGCTGGTATATCATCTGACATAACTACTGTTTCCGGTATATCGACGGAGATCGGTCGTTTGGGTACAGCGGATGCCGTATCTGATATGAACGCACTAAGTCCTGCGGCAGTTATTGCTGACATGGATTCTCTTGCTGACAATGTTAGTGCGATTTCTATTGTATCAGATGATATTGGCAATGTTATTGCTGTTGCTATAAACGCAGCCAACATAAATACGGTTGCCGCTGATGGCGCCGACATTGGCACGGTGGCTGGTGATATATCTAACGTCAATACGGTTGCTACTAATATTACGTCAGTAAACACAAACGCCACAAACATTACTGATATTCAGAATGCTTCTGCAAATGCTGCTACTGCAACAACACAGGCTGGCATAGCAACGACTAAAGCAAGTGAGGCGGCTGCTTCCGAAGCTGCGGCTGAAGCTGCTAAGGTTGCGGCTGAGGCTGCGCTTGATGAGTTTACAGACATCTATCTCGGGGCTAAGGCTTCAGACCCCACAACAGATAATGATGGAAATGCCCTGACTGCTGGGGACCAGTATTTTAATACAACCATTAATGTGCTGAAGATTTACAACGGTTCTGCTTGGCAGGCTGCTGCTATTGATAGCTCCGGTTTTGTCGAGACTACTGGCGATACCATGACTGGTAACTTGTCCTTCGGTGACAACGACAAAGCCATATTCGGCGCTGGGTCTGACCTACAGATTTACCATGATCCAACAGGGCCAGCCAACCTAATTAATGATACGGGTGATGGAGATTTAATTCTTCGAGCCTCTAATCAAATACGGCTTCAGCAGGCGGATGGAGATTCGCTTGCCACATTTAACGAAGATGGGTCTGTACAGCTTTATCACGACGCGGGTTTAAAACTCGCCACCACCAGCACAGGCGTA
>Ga0208767_1001408_pt1 | contig 19140 bp, 21 predicted proteins | sample VirMetDEL_Mar_21_FD_184514 | JGI IMG/M metagenome (GOLD analysis project Ga0208767, IMG submission 184514) | Aqueous microbial communities from the Delaware River and Bay under freshwater to marine salinity gradient to study organic matter... | ecosystem: Environmental > Aquatic > Marine >... | reverse complement strand
GTAGCCTACGTCCAGAGCTGGTGCATTGAGATTGCTTGCCTCGCGTACGACTGCCTTTGGGGCGGCAGGAACGTAATCCTTTTCCTGCAGGGGTACAACGTGCTTTACGTGTGGTGGCTCCACGTGTTTGTGCCATATGTTTTAAACGTAGAAATTTTCTACGTGTTTTTTTGCTGTTTAAGCCAACGCTGCAAGGGTTTTGTGCGCAAGAACCATTTTAGCAACGTCCAATGGCAGCCCACCAAGTCCTGTGTTAATTTTGCCAGCAAGACGTTTGCCACCCCGGAATCCTCGTCGAACAACGGAGCCTCCATTTTTGACCTTTTGTAGAATATTGTTACGTTTCATATGTTTTATAATTATATATTATTTTTGGATTATTTATGTTTGTTTGGGGACGTACGGGCTGTCTTTGACAGAATCTGCGTACGCGTAGAAAGCTTTGTCAAATTGTTTTTGAGCGCCACGTACAACTTTGCCCCCAAGTTTTTTTGCATTGCCAAATGTACGTTTTACAACGTTGTTTTTGTTTTTTTGATGTCGTCCTAATCCCGCCATAATACATTTTTAATGTTTTTTTTTCATTGATTTTATGCAGTACGTATAGTCATGTCTGTATCGTCGTCGTCTGAACTTGCTGGTTTTTCCTCCGTGTCGCTTGCGTTCATTAAAAAATCTGGATTGGGCGGGAGTTCATGACTCACTTCGACAGTCGTAGGGCAACGTACACATTTTAAACGTGTAATGATTTCGCAGTACAATTCAACCTCGCCTACGTAGTCCAGAATGTGAGAACAATGATAGCATCGCATGGTCACGTTGGGATACCTACGTAGCCTTACAATACTTCTTTGCATTTTCTTTAGATGGTGATTCTTTCTTTATTTGCTCTTTGTCGCTAATTTCGTCTATACCTGCCACTTCCCCTCTATGTATGTCGATACGTTTGTTAAAGTTCTTTCGGAAACCTTTACGTTCATTTGCATCTATGTACAAAAAGTCCCATGGCTTGTCTTTGGTGGCGTAATCAAACAATGCCATAAACTCTTCCGGACTATAGTGGCTGTTCATGGTTTCTGCAAACTCCTTAATCATTTTTTCTGATTTGCACGGGAACAGCATCATAACCCGCGAGTTAAGTCGAATCGAACGTGGACACAGCTTGTATGCCTGCACAAGATTAAGAACTGACATTTTTAAATGTCGATTTTTCATTTGTAAGTTTGTCAACTCTCCGATTGACGTGGTGTAAATAGGTGTTGATGCCATATCGTCAATGATCAACATGGCTGTAGGAACAATTTGTGTCGGGAAGAAAAATTCGTCGTTTGGCTCGCAAAAGTCATAACGTAACATGACATCAAGCTTTGGAAATCCGTACACGTCGTCTTCCGGTACGTGCTTACCACGTGTTCGACTTAGCCATTCCATGAATTCGGCATAGACCGTGCTGTACTTTTTCCATTCTTCATACTCTATAAGACACTTGCGCTGACGCGCAACTATGTTGGCTATTAGACCGTGTTCGTACTCAGAGTACTCTTCATCAAAATTTATCTTTAGCTTCTCGTATTTTTTTTCGGCGCGTTGTTCGCGCAATGGATCCCAACACCCTGTTGGTGATATGAGTATGAATCTGTTGTAGTACGGTTTCAGTTGCTTTATTAAATTTAATGTTGCGTTTGTTTTCCCACTACCTGAAGAGCCAACTGACAGTAATGAAAAAAAGCCTTGCGGCAAATGTTTGGGTGTGTCCATTTTGTAGTCATCTACTACTTTGATTTCTGGATTATCTAAACCATTTATGTGCTCAAACTCGTATACAGCCATATACTTATGATAACAAATAAATTACGTACGTTTAAGGTTGTACATAAGGACTTTCATGTCACGATCGGCTGTTGTAAGTTTTTTGGTACGGACTGCGGACGCCTTTTTAGCTTCGTATTGTTCGCGATCTTCACGCATCAACTTAAGGACTTTTTCAACCACTTGTGCGGCATCATCTATCTTACTACGGTGAGCATGAATCAAGGAACAAGCAATCACATGTGGCGAGGTTTTGCCTGTGGCACTGTGTACTTTGCGCACATCACATTGGCTCTTGTGTATTTTCCACGCTTTTCTCAGATCGTAATAAAACCGCTTGTACGGCATTATGTTCAAATCGTCATGCTTCTCCAAATGTTGTTTGTACACGTCTGACACATAAATGGCTTGGCACACATCGTCCAAGGGTTCGGGAATTGGCTCAAGCCAACCTGGATCAAAGTCGTCGACAGTCAGAAACTCAAAAGGGTCCATTGTGTACAGAAAATAGAAAAGTGAGACAATAGTGAGGGGGCGGGGATTTTACGCACTTGATTGTCAGCCACAAGTTTTAAGCGCCAATCTGGTGAATTGTTTTGAACGTTGCACGACAATACATGCAGTGCAATGCTTTGTGATTTTCAAAACAAAACTTTGTCAAGCACACCAGGCAGTGAACATGACCGCAGGCACCAATGACAGCGTTGCCCGGGCATCGGTTGCGATTGTGCCCGAAACAAGTGATGTCTTGAAGGTTGTCCGGCACATATGTGCAGTATGTGTTGTTGCGCAACTGTGCTTGCAGGCGCTTTTTTTGCTTCTCCGCCATAGACGGTCCTGCGTCGGGCACATAGACTTGCTTTGGTTGCAACGAGGGTCTGTCCGAATGCGCGCGCGGCGTCAAGTTGTTGCCGTCGCTCCAATCCTTTTGCCTTTTGTTGGCTGGCTTAAAGTCGCTGACAGCCGAACCAGATGAACTGGTCTGGTTTGACGCAAACGACACGCGGGAGACAGCAGATCGATCGGACCTTGCAGGTGAAGACTTTGCTGGTGATTTGGACGCCTCGGGTTTTGGGTCAAAATCAGCGTCAGCGTCCGCGTCAGTGATCTCGGACTCGTCGTCGCTGACGTTGTCTTCGCCTTCGCAACTTGGTTCAATTTCCTCGTTGTCTGCGTCCAAGAAACGAAATGTAATCTGTCGATTGTGATACGCTCCTCCTTTTGACACGGCAAAACAGCGTCCGCGCTTGCCGCGCGCAATGCGTGACACATCGCCTCGATGAATACAGCACTTTGTTGATGCGGCAATGCAGCTTTCAAAGTCTTCCATTGGTACCTTTGTCAGGTAATCAATGGCGCGGACGGGCTTGCTGCGACGCGAATTTGTCTTTGCCTTTTTTTCAACGGGTGGCTCTGGTTCAGGTGACAAACTTCGCTCACGCTTTTGGGGCGAGGGGTCTGGCTCGCTTTTTATGTCAGGCAAGCCAATGTCGTCGTCAGCCTCTTCCTTGCCTGTTGATGTTGGCGACGGCTGCTGCTGCTGACCTTTTAACTTTGCAAACAACGAAATGTCCAGGTCTTTCTCAGATTGTGTGTCCGACATGGGTGACATTGGTGACGGGTGAAGCATTGGAGGCTGTTTCTCTGCCACAACAGGTGGCACGACGATAGATGGCTTTGTCACTTCCACAGATGACTCGTCTGACGAACTTGTTGCGTCGTCTTTGGCGGGCGACGCGACGGGAGATTTGCCCTCGGCAGTGTTAATGGTGAACTGGCGTCCGTTGATTTCGACGGTCATGGTGCCGTCACCGTTGTCGTTGATGAGTTTTGCGGAGTTGGACATGGTGTGATGGAGAAAGCAAAATGAGAAGTGATAAAAAAGTGAGTTGGCTCAGACAAGGGGGGGACACACGACAACCATTCATTTTAACAAATCAAAATGTAGTCTGATTGGTTAAAATTTTTTATTTTTGACAGCCACAAAAAAGCTTTTGCCGTCTCACTTTTGTTTTTTCCACCTGCATCACAAGGCATGTCATCATCTGAGCAGCTTGCGGACGAGGTTGGCGCCTTGCTGACCGACACCGACGAAGACGTTCCAGACTGGGTGATGTCCGGGGCTGACACCGCTCTGGCATTTCTCAAGAAGGATGGGTTTGACACGGAGCTTGTCGACGTCGAAATCAAGACGCCACCACCGTCTCCTGAGCAGATTGACGCCATGACGCAGGATCAGTTGGCTCTTGTCAAGAAACACGTGTTGCACAGTCCTCTGCAAATGCCCTCCGACGTGATGGAGCCGTGGTTGCAGTCCAGTGCCAAAGATTTTCTACTTCTGCGGCGCATGTCAGACGCCGACGACATCCGAAACTTTCCGCTTGGTCTTCACGGCATTTCCTTCTGTCTGAATTGCAACTACTTCATCGGATGGCAAAACATGCACATGTTCTGCGGTCCCCGGTTCTGCCTGCGACAAGGGTTTTTTTACAAGTACAAGGTGGAGTTGCCCAACGGCAACTTTCGTTACTACTTTCCGCGGTACATTGCTTGCCGCCGGGTTGCGTTTCGTGGCGCCATACGACTTGACGACAACGATCTGCCCATCCTGGAATGCGCGTACCGCTTGGAAGGTGGCTATTGGAAGGTCTTCTAAAAGTGGTTGTCCATGATGTTGTACGTCGTATAGAGTGTGCTCATGGCTGTGCCACGTTGTTTGCTAAGCTCCTCTATTTTGTCAAATTGCTTTGTATCGATAAGATGCTTAACCAATATTTTGGCAATGCGCCCTTCGCCGTAATTGTTAATGCTGTTCTTTTTCGCAAGCACATTCATGTAGTTTAAAGTTGGCTTGGTACCGTCGCGCAACGCAAATACATAATCTTTGTTTTTTAAGTCAAGGCTGTTGATGTTGTCAAATAATTGCTTGTCACGAATAGTAATTTTTTTGGGACCGTATGTGCCGGCTGTTTTGTAGTCGACAATGTGGAATTCGGTTTTGGGCTTTTTGGCTTTGGGATCCTGCGTGACTGTGTTTTCCGAAGGCGTCTTTTTTTGATGACGATTCAAATACTGTACATTGATGTCCTGATTGCGCAATCCATGGTGCACGTACATATAATTCATTATGTAATCTCGACCACTTAGCTCGTTTAATTTTTCAAGCAGCTCGTCGTATGTGATAAGGTTGTCGTTGTTTTTTTTGCTTTGCATCTTACGGTGTTGGCGTATTTCGCTTTTTAAGTCCTCTCGCATAATTTCCAGTGCTTCCACATCTAAACCCAAAAATCGCCTCATTCGTATAACAGCAAATGCCTTATTTGAGCGCGTATTTGGGTTTTCTATTGTGCCTAAAAATTCCAGGATTGGCTCAATTTTTCCTCCAAAATCTATTTTTGACTGCATTTGACGCAATTTGGCAGCGTACTCCCTTTGTGTCTGCTCGGAAACAGATTCCAGCGCGGACAAGAACTTCTTGATACGATCTTCGTTTTTTTCCATTTTTTTTTAATGTTTTTTATATGTCCAACTCTTTATAAGTCTTTAAGGGGGATGGCTCCCTCACAAACATAAAAACGTGCTGTGTCACAGGGGTATTAATAAAAATCTCGTGTATAAGAAATGGCACAAATCCGAGCATCAACATTGCAGTACACAGAGCGCCTCAGCCGGGACAAATGTTACAACGTCTTGGCTCTTACTCAGCGAGAGTTTAAAACGACTTTTTTTGAAAAAGACAAAGTAAACAAAAGCGGCGACAAGATGGAGTCTCAACAATATTTCAATGCAGTGCGCAAGTACATACGGTATGCAGTTTCCAAAAATTGTGTAGTGGATCGCTCTTATGGGTTTGCCAAAGATCAAAAGTCCGGTAGACGCTACGTGAAAGGGTGGGGTCTGCAAAATTTACAAAAAAAGCTTCGCAATTATGTCGCCGGCGACCTGTACTACGACATTGACATGCAAAATGCCCATCCATCGTTGGCTCTGTACCTGTGCATTTTCCACGACATACCGTGCACATTGCTACAAAAGTATGTGGAGGATCGGGACACGGTGTTGGCGGAAAACAACCTGCGGAAAGAGGACATTTTGGTTGCCATGTACACGGACGAGAACAAGGAAAAACGTGGCAACGCCTTTTACAACGCATTTATATATGAGTTGAAACAAATTAAAAAACCCTTGCTTAAAAAGCTGTACACAAACTTTGTACCGGAAAAAAAGAAAAATCCGCTTTCGTCAGCGCTGTCAAAAGCGTTGTGTCAATTGGAAGACAAAATACTGGAGGAGGCGATGGAGTTCTTTGGAAAGGCTGCGCATGTGCCCATGTTTGACGGCTTTTATGTGTACAAGGACAACATGTCACAACAAGCACTGCAGACGCATTTAAAGCAGCTGAATGCCATTATGGATGAGGATTACAACGGTTTGGTTAAATTTGTACAAAAGCCAACTTTTACAGATGTGGAACTGGTGGACAGCACGACGGACGAGTATGCCGATGCCAAACCCCGCTTTGAAGAAAAACACTTTCAGACCATCAAGCCCTACGTCTTTTGGAAACAGTTCACCGATGCAGAAGGCATGATTGGCTACACGCAACTGCGCAATCAAGACATGCAACTGGTGTGCAAGGAATATCCCATTGTGGACTATCGAGCCAACGGTGACCTGTTCGAGACCAACATTTTCAACCGATGGGTGGCGGATCCAAAACGGCGGCAGTATGAATGCTGTGACTTTTTCCCGTACGGGCATGTGGACAAGTGTCCGCCGCACGTGTTCAACACTTTTGACGGGTTTCTCATTACAAAAGAGGTGTCGGAGAACTTTGAGCGGGTGTCGACCAAAAATTTTCACACGCTCATATTTAATCTGTGTGACGAAGACGTCGCCATGACAGAATACATTATCAAGTACATTGCGCACATGTTCCAGTATCCATTTTATGTCACCGAAGTGGTGATAGCCTTCAAATCATGGACAGGGTGCGGCAAAGATACACTTGTGCGCATTTTACAGCGGTTAATGGGCATGAAGCACGTTGGCATTACGGCAGATTGTCAAAATCTGTTTGGCAACTTTAATGACATCATGGAAGACAAGCTGTGTCTCTTTGTCAATGAGCTGGAGAGCAAAAAAGGGTTGGAGTACCAAGAAATGCTCAAGGACTTGGCAACCACAAAGTTCAATTTGATCAACAAAAAACACGACAAGCCGTATTATCAGCGCAACTGCGCACGGGTGTTTGTGTTGGGTAATCAAAACAACCTGGTCAACATTCAGCAAAACGACCGCCGTTACACTGTCATAAAAAGTGGGTTTGGTCTTGTCAAAAACACTTCCGACCCTGACAAGTCCGCACGTATCGGTGATTTTTGGGAGCAGCTGTACAAGGACATGGACTCGTACAACTGGGCAAAATCACTGTACGACTTTTTAATGACAGTCGACCTGAAAAATTTCAATCCAAAGAAGCCACCAAGGACGGAGACCAAGGAAATTATGCGCTTTAAAAACATCAATCCATTGTTTTTCTTTTTGCGAGAGATTATTGAATCCAAAACGGAGGATGCAAACGGCACACCCCACTTTCGGGGCTTTGCACCCAGAGAGGTCAAGGGCATCGGGCTGATGCATTTGATTAAATTCGACGATGTTTACACCATGTACAAGCAGTTTTTGGATGAGAATTACAAAGTTGACTACAATTTAAAGAAGATTACGTTACAGCAACTCTTGATTGACAGCCTCGACAAGGGCAACTACATACACAACAAAAAGTACCGGGTCTCGTCGCAAAAGGAAGCCGTGCGCTTTTCAGCTTTCGATTTTGAGAAAATTGAAAAGTTTATGTCCGAATTCGTCTTCCGTGACTGCGAACAGGACGACACCGTTTACGAAATCACCGAAAAGGTGCAAGCTACCAGCCTCGTCGACGCCTACAATGGAGTCAGGAAGGCATCCAAGATCCAAGGGCTCGATCGGCTTTAGTTGGCTCTAAGTTGGCTTTGTGGACAATGTGGACAAGAATTTAGTGTTTTTTGAAAAGTTTTTGGTAGAATAAACTTTTTGAAATGTCAAATCTAAAAATACCCTAGACCAAAACTAATTTTATACCCCTAATTTAACAGACTTTTGTCCACAAATTTAGCCTGTTGGGAACATGGTATCTACCAAATACTTGCGTCTCATGGCTTCTACTTTTAGACGGTACTGTTCCTTAATGGCTGCTTCGTCGGGGTCCTGGACGGGTGCCGGTGGCGGTGCCGGTGCCGGTGCCGGAGGCGCCGGTGCAGGCGCAGGAGGCGGGGGTGCTGAATGGTGGTGAACAACCTTGTTTTTGTACTTGCGCGGTCGGCGCTTGTACACAATCTCCGGTTCGGAGTCGTCGTCCGATGAGCTCGAATAATACACAATTTTGGGCTCCTTTTTTTTCTTGACTGATTTACGAACATACTTGATCTCGTCATTTTCGGGATTGCCATTGATGTCCACATTTTTGGTGTACATATTTAACTGCTCCTGTATGCGCTGCTCCTTCTCTTTTAGTTGCAGCTCCTTCAATTTCTTTTCTTGGGCCCTTAACGAGCTTGTCCGTGCGCGTTTTTCCTTCAAGACTTTGTTCGCCTTTTCCCTAGCTTTGGCTAGATTTTCCAGTTGCTTGGCGGTCATCTGTCGTTTTTGCTTGACAGGCTTAGATGGAGGGGTGTCATCTATAACTTCATTTTCAGAAATTTCAGATGATTGTAGATCATGGGTGTCCTGGTCGCTATCTGACGCCATCTATATATATGTATATGTAAAATAAAAAAATATTTAAATAATTTTTTTCTAAAGAATTGTATAAATGTCAGTTATACCTACCGCGTTCAACCAAGGTCTAGGATACATTCCAGTTACACTCGAAAATTGTTCAAATAACAGCGAAGGCACTGTGACTTACACCGATGCGCCAGACTACGAACTACAACACGATGTGAGCGGCACGCCCACAACTATAACAAGGTTAAATGTCGACAATTTCACAACCGAGTCCGTTGCTTTGACCACAGGAGTTATTAATAATCATGGTCAAAATTCGTACTTCCGTTTATTAGGACAATATACAACTAACCTCGACTTTAATATAGCATTATGGTTCAATGGTCATGTTCGGTATCAATCAAGTGAGTTTGGTGGTGGGCATCGATTTTACATTAAAGACACCACCGCCAATACAGTCACTGAACAAATTTTTCAAATAGCCCCGGGCGAAATAGTCGCCTCCAGACCAATACGAATGGAGGGTAATAACCAAGTTCAGTTTCCCACCGGTAGAATATACACTCCCTCCAATAATGCATACCTGGGTATACGAGGTGATAACACGGTAATACCGTACAACATAGCATGTAATATTGACGGCAGTATGAGTTATATCGCAGTGGACACACCCGGTCACCAATTTTTTGTTCACGACACTGCCACTGGTGCTAATGTACAAAAGCTTGCCCTTACAGGCAATTCCGTGCAAGTGTACGACACGTTGGTACTTAATGACAGCGCTCAAATTCAGACAGACAACGATGTGACCTTTAATGAATTAAATTCGGGAGTCCAGGGTACCAAAGGTGTAATCAGCTGGACAAACTTTGGACAAGTTTTAGGTTATCGCGCACCATCCACCCTTGAACCTTATCTGCGCATAGTCAACCGATTGGCGCAACAGGCTGGTGAACCGTATAATATACAGCTGGAAGAAAACGCTGTTCGCATCAACACCGACAATAATAGTGATGCTGGTGAAATTACCTTTCAGGTCGAACGACAAAATGTTGCCGCCATTATTAATGCTGGTCTTGTGGTTCAGAGTAATAAGGAAATTTATTATAAGGGGCAAACTTTAGATCAACGTTTCACTCCGCAAAATTTTGCACTGCCCGTAGGATATACTGCTGTACTTAGCACAAGGGGCACTTCTAACGGTTTCCCGGGTTGGGTGATGAATAATGTCGTTTTCCCTGGAGGGGGACCAAGCGGTCGACTGTTTGGATTAGATAATGAAGTTGAATGGCCTGTTTCAGGTTCCTTAAATGCCGAAACAACCATTAGTGAATATGGTGCCAACATTACCAATCTTGTGCTTAACACTAAAAGCGCCATTAATTTCCAGGTTATTGGAAATAATTCGACATATGCGAGGTATTTTAGCCTTACCAATGACATTTACGCTGGCTGGTGGAATATTAGAGTAAGCCTAGTGTATCAAGACACTTCTAGCAGCAACAATTTTGTTCCTATGATACGACTTCGAAGCGGGGGTCAGCCCATAGGACAAGAGATAGGAGCAACTACAGAACTCCCCCAAACATCTAGAGGTTTTGGATTAGGAATACATGATATTTGTGAGTTGGTGGCAGAAGGACCTGTATATATGCCTAACACAGGTACAAAATATTACATTTCGACATTGTTTGAGCGAGCCTCAACCACCACCCCACCAGATTGGGGCGATGACGCGTTAGAGTCTGAATATTGGGGCAATAGTATCAATATTCAATGTACATTTTTAGGCAACACTGGTATTAACAACGAAACCGTCACCGTTCTACCTTAGACTCAACTGTAACACCTGTCATTTCTAAATCGTGACTACTGTCACCCCTATTACTAGTTTTTACCCTTAACGCATGCCCACAGCAGTCTGATTCTGTGGCTATGCGCAACTTGTATATCTTGTAAGCGACGATTACCAGTACTAAGGTACCGGCTGATTCCAATGTGTACGTTCCTAACTGATTAAAATCCATATAACTGTAAAAACATTTTTTGTTAGCCAAATATATATGCAGTGCATTGTGCAAGGTCAAAAAAGCAAAGTAAAGCTCCCACGAGTTTACTATAGATGTAGAAATCTGGCAAGTGTCAGACCCAAAAAAAAAGGCAAACGCCGAAAGAAGCCAGCTACGCGTTCGAGAAATAGACGGCGATAATTTTTTCTTCCATAATTTATATGTCGTCAGCAGTGCAGTACGAAGGTCGCGGTATTGTCCAAGGACAAAAAAAAAAAGTAAAAGCACCTAGAGTTTATTACAGACCCAAAAAAGAAAAAAAGAAAAAAAAAGGCGATTTCTTTGGTATAGGCTATGATTTGCCGCCTGCCGGTCCTGGGCGCCGACCGGTACCGCCTTTACCAACCGAGATTCCATTGCCCGTCCCGCGAGGAGGGGGTGTCCCTAGACCCGGGTTACCTTTACCTCAAGGTCCGCCCCGCCGTCCGCCTCGAGCACCCGGCGCAGGTGGCGAGAGAACGCCAATTGGAGGGCAGGCAGATGATTATTTTGTACCAGAACGATTTGGACCCGTCGGACCTCGTCCCGGTGTAATTAGACCTCAGCCAGGGCGTGCCGTAACCGGTCCAGAAAGACCCGGACCACCTAGGGACCCCGAAGCCGTTGCCATTCGCACGGGCACGGGTGCATTTACCCCTACTCGAGAACCTGCTCAAGAACCATTTAATTTTGGTATTTTAGACAGATTGGCTGATTATTTTAGAGGAGCAGATCCCATTCCCGAACAACCAGCGCCAGCTCCTGAACAACCAGCGCCAGCGCCCGCTCCGCGCGCGCCCACGCCTGAGGTCGAAGATCCGCGATTAGAGTTGATAAGACAAGGACAAGCTATTTTAAACGACCAAACTCTTGGTCCCATGGACTATGTTTTTGATCCAAACTATCTTTTTACCGATCCAATTACATTTCAAGAAGAATATCTTGCCCCTGAAACGTTCCCTTACCCTATGGCTCCTGAAACGTTTCCCAACGACGACCCGGAGGTTTCAAACATTTTAGAAGATGCAATAAGAGTAGCAAATTTACCAAGTAATCCACCAAGTCCGACGTTTGGAGATTGGGTACAATCCGTACCTGCGGAACCTTCTGATGGCAGAACAAGCGCAGCACCCTCTGAGACATCGCTCGAGCAAAATGCAGATATTTCAAATATTTTGACGACCGACACTCCTGGAGAGCCGTATACAGGACTAGAAAGCCAATTAGAACCCCAGGGACCCATTGTAGGAACAAGAGCGCCAGAACATGGAAGTCCAACCGTTGATATATTTGCACCCACATATATACCCACAAATGAAATTTCAATAGGAAGGACTCGAGCTGAAGATTTACCCACAGTTGCTGAGACAAACCCCAGTCCTACCAGACTTGAACAGCAAGTTACAGAAACGACGGGTGCACCAATAGTGGAGCCGCCTAGCAAGCCGACTCGCAAAAGTACTCGAGAATCAAAGAAACCAGTAAGATTTGGATTCGACGGCTTCGGGGCAGAGTACGAACAAAAATTAAAAGAAGACTACGAGAAAAGAGAAGCCGAATCAGCTGCAATACATGGGAACGATAGAATACATAAGGCTGCGGAAGATGATCCTAATGATCTAAGAAATGTAAGCACTAATGAAAGCACTAATAATCGGAGAGAAAGCAGCAGATCCACAAAAGGGAAAAGACCAGATCTATATGGGGATTTTGCTACAGAAAAAGAAATTACGGATATATTAAAAGGTCAAAGGAAATTTGCTGTGAAAGGGTCGGAAAAACAACCGATCGATGTAACTTCGGATGCGGAATTTGAAAATACAGGAGAAGAGGAAAAAGGTAGTGAACTAGATTCTCTAGCCTCTGATGTAGACGGTAATCATGAGATAATTAGTGTTGCTGATAGCACAGACGTAGAAGAACATAAAATACCTGATAAATTTAAGGTACCAAGAACAGAGTCGCCCGACCCCGAACTATCAGAAGTAGAAAAAGTAGAAAAAGAAAGAAAACAACAAATTTTTAACAAGCTCGGAGAGTTTGCACAGATGACGAACGACTTTCAAGACTTCCCTCTTACTGAAAGGCAACAAGAGCTTCGAAGCCAAATTATTGATAAGTGGCCTCATGATGCAACAGCCGATGAATTAGAAGATTTATCAGTTGAATTTTTGCTCCCTCAGATAGTAGGAAATATGGCTCACGAAACAGGAAGAAGTCGGGAAGAAATAACAGGGATGATTAATTATTTCCGCAATCGAGATCAATTATCTTATGATGACGCACTAAGAAAAACTGACCGCATGATAGAGTATATGGGTCAAGGAAACTTAGCAAACAATCTCGAGAATCTTGAGTTGGCAGAGGACTTGAATAATTATATTCTATATCAGCAGGAACTTGAAGTTCTGAAAGGCGACACTATGAGAATCAGCGCTAGCCCAACCGACTCCTTTAGAGAAGGCTCTCCTGCTCCTGCCACGACCCCTTTGCGCACGAATGGTATTTCTTTAACCCCAAAAAACACCCCTCGTTTGAACACCCCTTCTCCTACTCCAGAACTTGTCAATGTCGATCCACAAGATGTGGAGGCATTTTTACAAGAACAATATTTGGAACAGGAAAGCAAAGAGGAGTACGATGAGAGGCTTCGAGAGATAATGGACCTCGAAGAGGCACTTGAAAGAAGTCGTCGTCAAAACATGTAAAAATATACCTATAAAATTAGTAAATGCCTTCCGTAAAGTTCTTAAAACCAGATCTGTATTACCCAATTAATGACGGCATACAACTGTACGTCGAGAAACACAAATTAGATAAAATAGTGCTTAATTTCGAAATAAATGTGCAGGATCGCGACCGTATTTTGCACAAGTTGTATGAAATAGTGTCCCATGCCATCGCCGAGATGTCCGATGCGGAACAGCAGGCAGAAAGCGAGCGGTTTTTTGTATACCTCATCTCCGACCCGCGACCCGATGTGGGTGCCTACTTGCGACCACTGCTTCGGTACTTCCACATGATAGGCTATTTGCGATTTAAGAAACATGTGTACAACACCAACAAGCAAAAAGTGGTACGGTACCGTGTCATATTCAAAAACTCACAAGACCAGGTCATTAAGGTAAAGCACTACAGTAGCTTGGCTCAACTTAGCGATGATACGGGTAAGAAAATGACATCTTTGCATTATCAATTATTCAAGGTAAAGTAACTACATGTAACGGTTAGGGTCAGCATCGTATTCGCCGTTGTCCTCGATCAGCTCTGCCTGAAACGCGATGTGCATCTTGGCGACCAGGTCGATCGATGGGCTGCGGTTCGGGTCGACCTTGGCTGGGTGCGGAGTGTCCTGGCGCGCCGAAGTGATGCCAACCTTGGTGGGAGACGAGAAGACCGTGTTGAAATCGATCGCTGGTGCCGAGAAGGACACACGCTTGACCCGCTTGGCAGGCTTGGGTGATGGCGGGTTGGAGTCCAACTGCAGCGGAGACATGATGACCGGTGTGATCGCCTTGCGCTTCGGAGGCATGGTGCCTGAAAGCTTGGCAGCCGCAGCCATCAAGTTGGGCAAAGGGGTGTCAAACTCGGATGCCTGATGCAGGTTTTGAAGCTGGCGCTTGTGGGAATCCAAGATGCCGCCCAACTCGTCGCGAAGCTTGAGCGGAATCCTGTCAAAGACCGGCTGACCGCGCTCGTCCTTATTGATGACTGCTTCGAGGCGGCGGACGGTGCGGGTGAGGCTGCGGAGGGTCAGCGGCTTGTTGATGTCGGCGGAAAGCGGTTCATTGGGGTCAAAGTCGTCTTCCCACTCGCTGTCATCGGTGTTGACCTCGATAGGCTCTGCTTCTGCCTTGTCTGCCTTATCAGCAGGTGCAGGGGCAGGGGCGAGGGTCTCGGAGCGGGTCAGGGGTGCCATGGTGTCGGTGTGGGTGCGGGGTCTGGTCGAGGTGGAAAGTTGGCTTGTGACCGAGGGGGGTCGACCAGGTTATGGCAGCGGGGGACCGGGGCAGCCACCCATTTTTCCTGCCCTGTGATTGGTCAAAAAAATTATGATATCATATCATACCATATGATATCATAAAGAAGAGCAGGAGTCATTTGATGAGCTGCCGGAGCAAGGAGTCATTTGATGATTTGCCGGAGCAGGAGTCATTTGATGATTTGCCGGGAAAAAAAAATTTTGAGCCAACCAGAGCCAACTTGGAATGGTTGGCTCTCCCGCTCCCCCGCTACCATAACCCCATGCCCCGAGCCAACTCACAACCCAATTTCCCACCTCCACCAGACCCCCGCACCCCCGCCCAGCCAACTCACCGCCACCCCCCACCATGTCGACCCGCACCTTCGCCCTGCCCGCCCCCGGTCCCGTTCAGCCCCTCTGTGTCCGCTACTATCCCTTTGCTGAAGAGTTCTGCCTTCCAAGAGACAACAGCCCCACTCTTCGGCGACTGTACAAGTACTACATTGACCTTTTGGTTCAGTGTGGTCCGCTTGTTCCGGTCCTGAAGATGCGGATGTCAAGACACCAGATTCAATTCATCCGGTCGTCTTACTGTCTTTTGCAAGAACGGATGATTCAGCGGGATATCCGCTTCTTTTCCGAGGCGGCTCTCATTGTCGGCTTCGGGGGCAACCCCAGAGCTGACGGTGTGACTGTGCGGGCGGCGCGGAAGGGCTTTTACTTGCCCAACCGTGTGTGCTCTCACATTGCGGACTTCTTCCTGCCTACGGTCAAGCAACATGTCCATGAGTTGGATGCAAACATCAAGTACTTCACGGTCAACTTGGGCTACAGTGACACCGAGCACCTCCTGACGGCTTTGCTTCTGGAGCCGGTGCATCAGCGACTCAACCGGGCAGCAACGGACAGCATCATCTACACCGAGGCGGGACCGACCGACATGCGCCCGAGCCATCTTGGGACCATGCGGTTGGACCTGCCACTGCAGGAAGTGACCCCGATGTCACTGTCCTTGCTCGGTCCGGGTGAAACCGAACCGTTGATGGAGCCACCAACCACTTACATTTCTTTACTTAATTAATTTTAACCAATAATATTGTTTGATTAATGAGTGGTTCCAAGCGCTCCCCGCCGTCACTTCGGTACAGGTCAGGGTAGGTCACAACTCAATTTCTCACCGCAGTCACACCATGTCTTCCAGTATCCCCGCCGAGACCGAGATCGATGCATCACAAATCGACTGCGACCCAGGCTATTGCGACTCCGATGACGACGGCTATCTGGCGCCCGACATGACCCGGGTTGTGCACACTGTCAAAGAAGCGGATGGCGGCTTTGTACAGTATGTCGACACGGTGCCAACACGGACATTGAAAGCCAACCCCGACTTTAACTATGTCGACATGGACCCGACACTGAAGAAGATTCTGTTCGACAAGTACATTAAGTTTGGCGGCGACGACACACCCGTGCAAAAGGTGCCCATGACGGAAATGGTCCGCATCAAAATGTTGAACGACTACATCTTGCACCTAAAACGGAACATCTCAAAAAAGGAATAAAGAAAAAACCTTGCATACGGTATATGCAAGTGTTGAAAATTGTGATTGTTTATTCGAGCTTATTGATGGCGTCATCGGTTGGGATTGGTGTGTGCTGCTATGCATGCTACTGCATATGGGAATGGCTGAGGAAAAAGCCGCCAAACGATGACGAACTTGAGTTGGCTAAGCTTCAATTTGACAGAAGCGATACGCGGGGCAACGGCACGGCGGTACGGTGGCAGGAAGATGTACTACGCATTAGCACCGATAGCGAGACAGACGATGAAGGCTTTGTGCCAAGTCATTTATCAGAATAAAAAACCTTAACATTAATAAGCTATATGTGTACCTACTTATCGCTTTTGCCAGACGAGGTGCACCGTCACGTGTACAAATTTTTGTATGACGCTTGCGTGTATGAAATTGAAGCGGGCGGGGGTTTACCAGTGTACCCCTTAGACTTATACTATGCATTTTGTGCAGAAAACAGCGACTACATTCGCGCAGACTACCTCAAGCGCATGTACATTCACTTGCGCCTTGATTCCGATGCCACACCAAACGAGCTTTTGTTTTTAAAGTTACTTCTAGACCTGGAAAGACCCACAGTGTACTGTTCACCCTTAGCCAACTGGAAACACCATTCAGTGCGGCGGTGGGAACACATGACCGATGGCGAACTGCGCGGCGGTTTATACTGGAACGGTGCAGAATACAGTTCTATGCTAAGTGCGATGGGATGGGCACGGCTAACCGAAAAATAGCCTTAAAAAAGAAAAATGTAATGTATAGTATTATGGCACCAAAGGGAGACTACTTTAAAGACAAGGACGAGGCGATTGCGTACTACCAAACGCATGAAGAAAATCTCAAAGATAAACCTGCATGGCTGATCGAATGCATCATTGATTTTGCGCGCAAATACCCGAATTACAAGGAATATTGCGAGGTAGAAACCAAAGTAGCCAACGGAGACAAGTTGACAGAAAAGCAGGCAAAAAAGTACGGACATTTGAAATGGGAAAAAGAAATGCAGCAATATGAACCGGGTCACATTATAGATGACGCTGTCGACATTCACGAAAAAGGTGAATATGATGATATTGTAAACGATCGAGATGCGTTTGAAAAATACAACAAGTATGGTTTAGATTTTCCTGAAAATCTGCCACCCGATGACAATATAAAATTCAGACTGACGACAAGCGAAGGAACATATGAAGCCACTGCACCGGTAGAAGATGTTGAGCGCGACCGCCTTGCAGGAGGTCAGAAACCTGACACGTGGACAATTACAAAGGTAGACAAAAGCATAGAGAATTAATTTGTTCTATACAGTATTATGGATTGGAATAACGGGACAATTTTTCGAGTTTTTGTAAACGCTGGCGACGATCAAGAAACTACTCTAGACCAAAATGCAGGTGTAAAGAGCACCGTAGATATAAAGGTTGATATTGCGCAAGGTGACCTTACGGGAAATGTCTTTGTTGGCATCGAAAACTTTGTGATAAAACCGCGCGTCAGTCATGACAATCTTGGTGTACAAAACCATTTACAAAATTTCTGGGCTAGTCGTAAATATTTGCAATTTGAAAGCTATCAATTGGCTCCTTACATTGATTACACCAGCCAACATATTACCAGCGCCTCCAATGGCGCGGAAAGAAGCCAGAACATGAGCCGCAATACACAAGTGTTTGCACGCCTCCCATTAGTTGCATCACCAACTTTAGGAAATGCTTTAAAAACAACGGAAGCAACCTTTGCCGGAGATCGAGTGATAAATAAAGACAGCGTGTTGTACGAAATGCGCAACAACCCTTTGGCATTAAGCAATGGTCGGTTGCGATTTCGTATTTTAGATGAATATGGCGAAGAACTCCCTAGCGAGTTTGGCACACAGCTAAATACAGCATCCGTAAGTGCTATACTGTCTCTTGCATTTACCCTGGTTATATACAAGCCGCGAGAAAATTACCCTTAAAAAAAAACCTCTATATCACATATATGGTTGTTCACGAAATAGTACGGTCGCAACTTTTTTACATTGACACAGCACAAAGATCAGGCGGCACAATCGGTGCACCGCAATTTTCGTTCCCCAATAACTTGGTACAGGTCAAACCTCAGGAATCAGAAGAAATTAAATTAACTTTGCAAGAAATGACAATAGAAGCCACTTTTTATCAGGTAGAGGAGTACAATAATAAAGTAGTTGTACGGGAAGGTCCCATAGGGACACTTGTCGAACGATGCGTAGAAGTACCCATTGGCAATTACACAGTGCCAACCTTTGTTCAAGCTCTTCAAGACGCTCTCAACACAGGCGCCCCCGCAAACACGTCGTACATACTAACATACAACGCACAAACCGGGTTAATTCGATATTTTTGTACATCATCCGAAGCAAGTATTACATTTATTTTTGACAATGATGTCGTTTCGCAAGCCAACAATCCATGCCCCCCTATCCAAGAATCTTTGAATGAAAGCATGGGATTTGCCAGAAACGCGGTCGTCCCCTTCACACGAATCCCACCAGCGATAACGCCCAATGAATTTGAGGCATTTTCAACAATCCCGATCACCATGTCGCCAGGCGTGTCAAATTTGTATGTAACAATTGACAATCAATGCTCCAATTACGGAAACACCGACGTGCCTAACACTTTTACGCCGTCTAACATATTGGCAAAGGTACCAATTTCTTCTGGACCCCAAAGCACAATTTTTTTCTACGACATTAATGGAAATTACAGCTCCCTTATTAGCAATACATATCTTGACAATTTAAATATAGAACTTGTAAACGAGCGCTTTACTAGAATTGAACCGCGCAAAAATTGGACTGCTACGATTAAAATTGACATTATTCGAACCCGCGCAGAAGTGGACATGAAACAGCACATGCAAGAAATGTTGGAATTAGAAAGATTGCGTTTTTTTAACGACAGTCAGCGTAATTAAATTCTAACATACACTATATGGCAAACACCCAACGCAA
>Ga0208767_1001404_pt1 | contig 19160 bp, 24 predicted proteins | sample VirMetDEL_Mar_21_FD_184514 | JGI IMG/M metagenome (GOLD analysis project Ga0208767, IMG submission 184514) | Aqueous microbial communities from the Delaware River and Bay under freshwater to marine salinity gradient to study organic matter... | ecosystem: Environmental > Aquatic > Marine >... | reverse complement strand
CAAGTTGGTGAGCGTGTTGTTATGAATAAAGGCAAGAAAAATGAGTACGTAAAATATTTAGATACAAAGCGTAAAGCTCAACAAGAAGCTAAAGAAGAGCTAAAAGAAACTAAGAAAAAAGAAAAAAGAGCTAGACAACAACAATGTACGAAGATTAAGTCTAATGGATCTAGATGTAAGATGATGGTTAACAAGCCAAAAACTAGATGTCATTATCATGATTAACGTGTAATAATTACTACTATGAAGTATATATATTTACTACTAATTTTTTTATTTTCTTGTGCTGCTCCAAAAAAATGCTGCTCACAAATTAAAAAAGCGTTTAAATTTTCAACGTTTTACGTAGCTGCTAACGGAGGTACATCTTTGTCTGACGAAGATATTTATTCTGTTGATGGTAGCAAGTTAGTGTATGATACTATATTTACTCCTTATGATTACTCACTAACAATGGGTATACGTAAAATTAAAAGATTTAACTACGAAGGGTCAACGCCGTTTAAAGATGGTACAGAAACATCGTTTTCAGACGCGGCTAACGTAGGTTTATCTCCTTTTGAGTTTTTATTTGAAGTAGATTATAAAAGGCAAGAAGGTGTAGAGTATTTTGATCAACACCACTTTTTAAGATACGTTGAGCCAGTATGGCTTGCAAAAGTAGAATATATTAAAGATGGTTTTGCAGACATTGAGTATTTTGAGAGCACACAAAGACTACGATTACTTGGTAACAAAAAGTTATCATTTAATCTAGGCGCAGTTCAAAGACTTGCAGAGCCATACGGTTATGATCCGCTGGAAGAGTGGTCATTTGAGAACGACAGAATACATTATACATGTTTAGCTATTGAAGAAGGATACAGCGTAGACGTGTATGAGTCAGAATATAGAGATCCTAACGGGAATATCGTGGCTACTAGTTCGGAAATATGGAACCAAGTAGTAATGCCTGGTATGTTAAAGGATTATGTAGAGAAAAAAAGAAACGAACTAGCTAATCAGTGGCAATACTCTTTAGTTGTTGGTTTTGACTTTTACCATTATACCAAAAACTTTTGGCTTCACAGCTGGGGTAACTTGATGCCTTACCACTACGATGACGGCGGACAGTTTTCATACCACAACTTTAATGATGGCGAGCAATGGTACGACTACTCTGGTGGTCTTATATTTGGTTACAAGCTAAATAGAAACTTAGGTTGCTTTGTTGAAGGTAAGTATAACAAATATTGGAATCGTGAGTGGTATGATTTCAAGGCAGGTATAAACTACATTATATTTTAAAAATGGCAACTGAAATAGGTAAAGACACTAAAGTTAAACTAAGTTTAGAAACTATTATATCTTTAGGGGTAGTGTTAGTGATGGGAACAGGCATGTGGTTTTCTTTGCAAGCTGAAATAGCTGAAGCAAAAGAATTACCATTAGCGCCAGATCCAGAGGTTACACGCATGGAGTTTGATATGAAAGATCAAATGATACGTAACACTATTATGAACACTCAAGAAGATGTTCAAGAGATTAAAGTAACTCTTGAAAAGATTGAGGATAAACTATATAAGTGATGAAGACATGTACAGTATTGCTGTTTAGCTTAGTAAGCTTAGCAGCTTTTAGTCAAGTTAAAGTAATACATTTCAACGCTGGCTGGAACTCGGCTAACGACGTTGAGTGGTTTAACAAGCTGTCTGACGCTGGTAAAAAAAGTTTAAGTATCGACGATCAAGATATACAAAAGAAATATGCTATTGCTATTGTACCTACTATCATTGTGTTTGACGAAGGCGAAGAAGTAAAACGCTTTCAAGCAGACTTAAGTTTTAAAATGGTTGCTACTAGAGAAGAAATACAAGAGTACATAGATGAATTAATTATAAGTAAATTTTAATGAAAAAAATAGCTTACATATATATATTTTTATTTTTTGCAATGATAATATCTTGTGTTGCAAATGCTCAGTGTCCTAACGGCACGTATCTGGACGTTATAATAAATCCGGATCAATATCCGCAAGAAACGTCTTGGGTGGTCTTAAATGAAGATCTAGACACTATCGCTTCTGGCGGCCCATATACCGATATAGTAGATTATGAACCACAAGTTACTCAACTCTGTGTGCCTAACGGCGAATACTACTTTGATATATTTGATTCGTACGGTGATGGTGTAGCCGGTAGTTTGTGGGGTGGTCAAGATGGTTCGTACTACCTAGTAAGATGTAACGACACTATAGTTGAAATAGATTCAGCTAACTTTGGTTTTGCAGCATACCACGGCTTTACAGTTGAAGACTGCGCGCCGCCACCACCTGTGTTTGGTTGTATGGACGAAAACTTTGTAGAGTTTTTACCAATAGCAACAGTAGACACGGGTATGTGTTTTACAGAAAAAATATACGGCTGCACAGATGTAGAGTCGTTTAACTATGATAGCTTAGCAAATACAGATGTTTTAATTGACAGTTGCACTCACACGTTAAGGCTTACAGATTTAGCTGGTAATGGTTGGGCTGGGTCATACTTACAGGTGTTTCAAGGCAACAACTTTTTAGGTATATTTACACTAGAAGATGGCTTTGATACTACATTTACTTTTGACTTAAGTATATCAGAACCCGTTGGTGTTAAGTTTAATATAACACAACAATCAGATTTTACAGCTGTACAATGTGGATACAGCTTGTACTCTGAAGAAAATGTAGCTATAGAGATAGAAGGCGGTTTCGTAAATCCAATACCACCATTTGTTATTTTATACGGTGAACCTGGTTGTGGTGATAACTGCATAGAAAAAATATATGGCTGTACAGACGATGCAGCTTTAAATTACAATGATGGTGCTAATACAGACGACGAAAGTTGCTACTACGTTGAAGGGTGTACGAATCCAATATACCTTGAGTATAACGCAGACGCTGACTTTGACAATGGAGACTGTGAGACACTAATCGTTCTTGGTTGCATGGATTCTGCGGCCTTGAATTATAACCCTGAAGCAAACCAAGAGCTTGAAGGTTCTTGTATTGAAGTTGTTTTAGGCTGCATGAATGAGCTTGCGTTTAATTATAATCCAAACGCTAACGTGCCTGATACTTGCATTGCTGTAGTTGAAGGTTGTTTAGATGAAACCGCTATGAACTATGATTCATTAGCAAACGTAAGTGATAATTCGTGTGTCTACTATGTATATGGTTGTACAGATCCAGAAGCTTTTAACTTTGATCCTTTAGCGAATACTGACGATGGCACGTGTATAGCATATTCGTATGGTTGCACAGATCCTACAGCTTTCAACTACTGCGACACGTGCAATACTGATAATGGAAGCTGTATAGAAATTATTAACGGTTGTACTGATACTACGGCAATAAACTACAACATACTTGCAAACACTGATAATGGCTCTTGTATTTATCCGCTGCCTGGTTGCACTGATCCGTCCGCTATTAATTATAATGCGGAAGCAAACATCGCTGATAGCTCGTGCTATTACTCTGCTGGTTGTGCTAGTGGTGACGTATATTATATACCTAACGCTTGTTTTGAGTGGGTGATAGAAGTAGATCCTTACTGCTGTGATGACAATTGGGATAACGCTTGTGATGATTTGTATTTTTATTGCCAAGACGGTTGGAGTGGACCTACAAGTATAGAAGAACTTTTGTCTGGCGTATATGTATACCCAAATCCAACTAACGGTATAATAAATATAAATAAAAAATCAAACGTAAAAGTTTACTCTATAATAGGTAAACTTATGTTAGAGTTTAAACAAGTGAATATATTAAGTGTATATAGTCTTGAAAGTGGCGTATACAATCTATATATTGAAACAAATAATAGAGTAAAAAATATCAAAATAATAAAACAATAAAAAATGGCAAATATTACATGTAATTTTACATTGACTAGTAATGATCTTTCTACGACTGCGCCGCTTTCTGTTTCAACAACAAACACGTTGCTTAAAGCAGGCCTTCAAATAGGTTTAGATCAAGTGCGTATGGGTAGAAATGAAGTAGCTACAGGAACAAGCTTTGACTTGTTTGATGCGAGCGCAGCTTCTATAGACAAGTCTAATTGGATTTATATAGCTAACCTAGAAACAGACCCAACTCTATATGTTACCATAGTTATCGACGCGGAAACTATTGGTAGACTATATGCTGGTGACTGGATGTTTATGCCTTGGAACGCTGACGATGCAACTCATGATATAGAAATAACTGCTAGCAGCGGCACTCAAACTATAGAGTGGATAAAATTCCACGAAGGAGAAACACTATTAACTCAAGCAGACTAATAATTAACTAATAAAAATAAAAACATGGCGCAGGTAACGGCAGGAATAACAATTAATTCTAGCGACGTACTAAGTTTTCCTTTAGCTTTAAGTAACAGGTCTAATTTAACTACAGCTGGAACTAACACAGGAATATCTAGTTCTACAGGTTTAGCATCAAAAACTTTTGCTGCAACAGATAACGTTGTACTTATAGACGCTAGTGCAACTTTTGCAACTGGTAGTGGTCACGAAAAAGTATATATTAAAAACACTTCAACATCATCAACTCAGTATGTTCAAGTTTTACTTGGAACTATAGAAGTCGGTAGACTTTACGGAGGCGATTGGATGTTTATTCCAACAGCTTTTGGTAGTAGTGATTTTGATAACGACGGCGAAGGTACAGACTTAGAGGTTACACCAAGTACCGCAGAGTCCGTGACATTAGAGTACATGGTATTATACTAGTATGAAGCTAGAAGTACTGAGATTTAGTTCTCAAAAAGATTCAACATCGGGATTGCTTTTTGAAGTCACAGACGTCAAAAGGCATTTCCTTTGTTATACCCTAGAAGACGAGCGTAGAGCTTTAAAAGTAAGGGGCGAAACTAGAGTTCCAGCGGGAACTTATAAAATTGAATTAAGAAATGAAGGTGGGTTTCATGAAAGGTATACTAAAAAATATCCTGGTATACACCGTGGTATGCTACATATCGTTGATGTCCCTAACTTTGAGTATATTCTTATTCATACTGGAAACACTGACGAACATACTGCTGGCTGCCTCATTGTTGGTGACGCGCAGGAAAATAATCTCCTACTGCCAGATGGCTTTGTTGGTAAGAGTGTTAACGCTTATAAAAGGATTTACCCGAGCATTGCGAAGGCTATAGGCCAAGGAGAAGAAGTAACAATAACTTATATAGATCACGACTAATGGCAACATTAACATTTGGAGTAAAAGAAGAAGTAACAATAGGAGGAACAACCCACACGTTTGACACTACGGGAACTTCTGATGATTACGAAATAACAGGAGTTAACCATGTTTTAAAGCAAACTCTTGATGTTTTACACACCGCAGATATGCAGCTAGTAAAGTTTCATGCTAGTGTTGAGGCTGCCGGTCAAATACTACAGTCAAACTTTAAGTACATGAGAGTTACAAACAACAGTACTTCTAATTATGTTGTTTTAGCTTTACAAGACGCTACGAATAATTACGCTAAAAATATTAAGGTCTTAGCTGGCCAAAGCGTTTTCTTTACTAGTCTTGTTTTTGACGCCGAGGATGATGCCGTAACTTTAGGTACTCATGCAAATCCAACCAACTTAAGAGGTACAGCTGAAGAAGTTATAGTTCGAGCTAACACAGCAACTTGCTCTTTAGATTTATTCGTGGCTTATGCTTAAATTTTTAGGTCAACATATAGTTGACCTAATAGCTCGCTTTAGGTCAGACGTATACTTAGAAAACGTAGAAAGCGGAACTATTGCAAACGGTGGTAACTTAGGTCTAGACTCAAACAATAAAATAGTAAAAGCAGAAGCTGGACCTACTTATTCTGACGACCAAGCTCTTGGTATTGGAACTGGTAACGACTTTACCGCAGTGCATAACGGCACAGATACTTTCTTAGGCAACAACACTGGAGACTTATATATTACTCAGCAAGCTGACGATAAAGATATATTCATTAGAGGTGACGACGGTTCCGGTGGAGTAACAGAATACATACGTATTGATGGCGGTGTTAAAAGAACTTTATTTAAAGAAGAAGGTAGATTTACTGACAGCGTTAATTTAAAGTTTGGTACTGGTGGTGATACAATGATTTATCACGATGGTAGCAACTCTTACATAGATCACACTGGTACTGGCAACTTGAATATAAGGCAAGGCACTGACGATGGTAATATTTCATTTCAATGCGACGACGGCTCTGGTGGAATTACAGAATACTTTAGATTAGATGGTAGCACAACACATTCTTACTTCTCAGCTGGCAACGTTGGCATTGGAACAACTAGTCCTTCTAAAAAGCTTCATGTCAACGGCGATGTACTGATAGAATCAACAAATCCAGCTTTATTTTTTACAGACACAAACTCTGACTCTGATTATAGTATCAAAGTTAATGGTGGTGTTTTAAATGTAAGAGACGAAACTAATGACACCGCTAGAATATCTCTAAAAAGCAACGGTAACGTCGGTATTGGAACTACTAGTCCTCAACAACTCTTAGATATATCGGCTGTTGCTGGAGCTACTTTGAGATTAACATCTACTGGCGATGGTCTTGGAGGCGACGCCACGATAGCAGGTATTGAATTTTTTGGCAATGATGCGTCTGTTCCTGGGGCTGGTGTTAAATCTTCTATTGTCGCTAAAACAGAAGCTTCACTAGGTGATGATAGCAATTTGATATTTAGCACTAGCGACGGTACAACTAACAACGTAGAGAGAGTACGTATAAACCCTTCTGGCAACGTAGGTATTGGAATATCTAATCCATCAGGTAAGTTAATGGTAATAGACGTGACTGCTAGCGCAACTACTCAAAAGTTTCACGTTGGTAGAGGTGCTAACGCTGGCCTTTATATAACAGATGACGATGCTACTGCTTACATAAAATCTATTCAAGACGAAAATGCTACTGGTTATGGCAACTTAACGTTGATGGCTGACGACGATGGCAACAAAGATGGGTATATTAGTTTTAATCATTCTGACACAGGAGAAAAAATGCGTATTACTGACACTGGCAACGTCGGTATTGGTACGAGTAGTCCTGGTGAAAAGCTAGAAGTTGCTGGTAACATAAGCATTGGAGATAGCGATCAAATTAAGTTTGGCGCTAACAATGACTTAAAAATATATCATAACTCATCACTTGCTCGTAACATAATAGATAACGACGTAGGCGATCTTTACATAAATCAAAACGCCGCTGATAAAGATATATTATTTAGATGTGACGATGGCAGTGGTGGAACAGAAACATACTTTATGCTAGATGGCAGCGCTAGCTCTGGCAACCCTGTAACTATATTTCCTGATAATTCTAAGCTTGCTATTGGTACTTCTAGTCATGGTATTAGTTTAGTTCATGATGGTAGTGATTCTACTATAACTAATGCTGTAGGTAATTTAACAATTACTAACTTTCAAGACGACGGAGATATAATATTCAAGTCTGACGACGGTAGCGGCAGCACTACTGAATACTTCAGAGTTGATGGTGGATCTGAAAAAACAATATACACTAAACCTATATCGCTTTTAGATTCTGTTGGAGTACAACTAGGAACAGGTACTGATGCTCAAATATATCACACTGGTAGTGAAGGCACGTTTATTAACTACACTGGTAACTTTAGATTTATACAAAGCGCTGACGACGCTGATATTTCTTTTTATTCAGACGATGGTAGTGGTGGTACAGCTGAGTATTTTAGGTTAGACGGAAGTACTGAAGAAATTATTGTTTCTAAAAAAATGCAGTTTGGCGATAACGTAAAAGCTGTTTTTGGAACAGGTGAAGACTTAGACATATTTCATGACGGTACTGATAGCACCATAAACAATGCTGTAGGACATTTAATTATAAGTAATGATGGTGATGATAAGGACATAGTGTTCAAGTCAGATAACGGTAGTGGTGGTTTATCAGAATACTTTAGGGTTGATGGTGATTTAACAAAGTCAGTTTTTTCAAAAAACTTGATGTTTTTAGATAGTGTAAAAGCGCAGTTTGGTGATAGTAACGACATAGAAATATATCACAATGGAACAAATAGTTATATTGATAATGATACAGGCCATTTATACATAAGTAATAATGCTGACGACTCAGACATTCTTTTTCAAACAGATGATGGTTCAGGCGGTACAACAACATACTTTAAAGTTGATGGTAGTGATGAAAGAACTTTGTTTTCAAAAAAAGTACGTATTGACCATGATGTTTCTGATGCAAGCGTAGCAGACGTTGCTTTAGATATTGACATGGATGTTTCAGGCTCTGATGCATTAAGTAGTGATATTACTCAAAAAGGTATAAATGTTAACCTTAACTCTACAGCAACCGGTGGTGATACTAGTGATGAACACAGACTCATAGCTATTCAAGCCCAGTCTTCTGTTGATGGCTCTTCTGACGCTGACGTAGTAACCGGTGTTTATGGCTTAGCAAAATCTAATAGATCAAGTTCAGCAACTTCAAGTTTACTAAGAGCTGTTCAAGGTATAGCTTACGTAACTGACTCAGCCGCGGCAACAAGTACAGATATTAGAGGTGGTGATTTTTCTTGCTATATTAACACTGATGGCCCAGACGTAACAAGTATGTACGGCGTCATATCTAACGCATACACTAACACAAACTCTACAGATAATGTTTCTAATGTACACGGTTTATATGGTAAAGCAGAGTCTAGAGGTTCAGGAACTATATCAAACGCTAATGGAGTATATGGTGAAATAGAAGTTGACGCAGGAACTATAACTAACGGTAACTGCTTTAGAGCTGTTTTAGACCACAACGGTGGCACGCTAACTACAGGCTACATGTTTAGAGGTAGTGTTACCGGGACTGTTGGAACTACTTATGGCGTTTACGTAGACGGTGAAGATAGAAACTACTTTTCAAACCGCGTAGGTATTGGAGCTAGTGCTCCGAGTAACTTGCTACATGTTAAAGCTGCTGATGGCGTAATGGTTGACACGTACACGGCTCTTATTCAAAATGAAGAAGCAACTGCAGGTGATAACTTTGGACTTAGCGTTCAGGCAGGAACTAACTCTAGTGATGTTTCATTTAGAGTTATGGATAAAGATAGTAGCGAGTTTTTTCGCATTAGAGGTGACGGTAAAATTGGTGTTGGAACGACAAGCCCGTCAGATAAGGTTGAAATTTATGCTAATGGTGCAGATGTTGCCTTAAGAATACATGAAGACGCTGGTACTCACGAAGCAAAACTACATTTAAGAAGAGGCGGCGCAGACTGGGAGCTTATAAATACAAATGACTTTACTATTGAGTGTGAGGGCAGTGAGAAGCTTAGAATAGATACAAGTGGCAACGTCGGTATTGGCACTAGTAGTCCTGGTGAAAAATTAGAGGTTGATGGTAATATAAAAACATCGGGAAATTTAACCGTTGCTACTGATATAATACACAGTGGAGATACTGACACAATGATAAGGTTTACAACCGACAATATAAGGTTGCAAGCTGGCGGTAATAATACTTTAGAGTTAGATGGCGCAAATGCAACGTTCGCGGGTAATATATCTTTAACTGGTAGTGTACAAAAACAAATACAAGTGTTTCCAATGAACTTTACAGATGATTTAGGTACAGACAAACACTTTATGCCGTTTGTAACTAACACAGAGCAAACAGTTAATTATCAAGAAGAAGCTTGTATGGTAATGCCAGCAGACGGTAGAGTTGTATCTGTAACGGTACACTACGCTCAAATGCACGGCTCAGATGGTAATATAACAGTAGGTATTGAAACATCACCTTGTGGTCAATCGTATACTAACACTTGGGATATAGAAGAAACTGAAACAATAGCAGCTTCTGTAGCTGATGATCACCACGTGTTTCACTTTGCTTTTGATAACGCCAAACACTTTGAGTCTACAGATAAGATGGCAATATCAATACAACAGTCTACAGCTATGCAAAACGCTAGTAGATTTTTTTGGGTGACAGCGGTAGTAGAGTATGACTGGTCAACTTTCTTAGGTGGAACTAGCGCGGAACATACAACAACACCTTAAACGTGTAATAGTAATAATAATATGGCTACTATAGTAAAAAAACTTTCAACAAATAAATTTGTTTATTTAAACTGCAGCTCTTTGTCTAAGATACTAGTGACAAATACACATAGCACCACTATATATTTTTCTTTGGCAGCTGGTATAAATACAACAACTAGCACTATAATAGATCAAACAGATATTTTGTCTAATGCTTTAGATAGCTTTTATATATACAAAGATATTGCAATACCCGCTGGCGCTAGTTTAGAGTTGCCAGATAATAACTTTAAAGTAGACGTAAGCAGTGTGTATATGAAAGGTTTAAAAAGAAGCGTGGTAAAAGATGGTTTAAGAAGTGTAACTGTAACAGACAAAGAAGATGCCACTACAGTTTATAGTAGATCTAATACAAAAACAAAAAGAGCTGCGCCAACATTAAAAAGCGACTTTGTGTTGGTTGCCAAGCTAAATGACAACAGCCACGAAGCAACAGTAATAATAAATATGTAAAGCCATGAAATACTTACTTGTAGTGCTACTATCAATAATGATGGTGCAAACGCCTGTATTTAAAAAAGACTACGCGTACCATTTTGCCGCTGGTTATGTCGCAGCGCACGCTACAAGAAGCATTATAGTAGAATATACTGACAACGAAAAGTTTATAAAGTTTGGACCATTGGTTGCAGCTGTAACTATTGGTGTAGCTAAAGAGCTTAAAGATAAATACGACTCAAATCCTAAGTCTACGTTTGAGTGGCAAGACATGATATACACAGCCGGTGGTGGCGTGACATTAATTAGCTTTACCATAAACAAAAAATGACAATTGCTTAACATAAAAAACGGCCCATAAGGTAATTATAACCCTATGGACCGTAAAATTGATATAAGCAAAGTGCTTTACGTAGCGATAATGATTATCGTTTACGTTATAGCTATTTAAGCTACGACAGCATTTTTTTGCTCTTGAACCGTGACTCTAACTTTTTGAGCCAAGTCTTTTATAACTTGCATGTTCTTACGAACTCTAGTTCCAGCCGACATATTACCAGCTTCAAACTTCTCTAAGTCAGTCATACCTTGTTCTAAGGTATCTGCCATGTTTTGATACAATTTTTCTAATTCAGTCATAATAAATAAAATTAAAGTTAATTAAACTACTTCACAGTTACCACCAGCGCAGGCAAGCTCGCCTGATAGATCTGTGTTGTCATCTAGCTCAACCACCTTGGTTAAGTCAACATTAGATAACACTTTAGACATTTCATTAAACTTAGCTTCGTCAATGTCCTCAAACGGAGCTTGAGTGTATGTACCACCATTATATGGTAGCACTGATAGACCGTTGTAATGATCTCTATTGTCCCACATCCACTTACCAGCCGCATCCCACTCATCATCTTTTAACGATATAGTAGCTGACACATTATGTGAATTAGAACCAACACGGTGACCAGGTTTAACCCATTCAGTAGCAACGCGCTTTACCCTCTCAAGCGTATCGAATGGTGATTCAGTTCTTAGTATTGATCCTTCAGGAGCTTTTTGAGGCACAGAAATAACTGCAGTGTCATGAGGTCTGAAGAACTCGTCTTCAACTAGCTCAGGGTGGTGTACAGATAAATATGTATATATAGCCTCATTTTTTCCTACGCGCATTCTACGGACATAATAATCATTATGCCACGCGTGAATACCAGATGATGTTCCAAGCACCAGAGATGTCGTCCCTGCAGGCTTTACGGTTGTACATCGCGCAGACTTATTTATCCCGATTAGTTTTGCTACTCGAGCGTTTTCTTTCTTTACGATATTTGCAGCCGCCTTCATATCCAGCTGGAGCACAGCGGCACTCCCGATTCCTGTCATTGACACACCTATAAGCGCGTCTTTCTCTGTTGTCTCTTTCCATATTTCACGTAAGTAGTGAAAGTCAGTATAACCAGCTTGTAGTGTTCCGATAAATGCCGCGGCCTTAACTCTAGCATTAAAATCATCTTGATCAGCTACATCTGATACGTTAACCTCACATAAGTTGCAAAATTGAAACGGGCGAAGAGCTATCTCACAACATGGATTAGTTCCCCAGTCTTTATCATTGTTAAGATAAATACCAGGCTCACCAGCGCCAGATAATTCTACGCGTTTCCACAAGTCCATAAAAAACTCTTCAGTAATTTTATGTCTCATTAATACAGCAGAGTTGTTAGCTCTACCTCTTTGTGGGTCAGTTTCCCACCAATTACCTGATTTACAGGCTATCATCTCATCATCTCCAGCGCTGAACAAGCTAATAAGAGCAGCTCTTCTAATTCCACCAGCAAGTACAGCGTCAGCAATATGGCAGATAATATCGTGAGTCTCAATACTACTGAGAGTCGATCCGTCTTCTTTCGCATTTAATATTCCTTCTATTTTTATTAAACATTCTTTTAATGGCTGTGGGCCGGGTGCTTTACCACCAGACGTCACAAGCCTAGCGCCTTTAGGCCTAATATCAGTATAGTCAAAAACTATTCTAGACGTACGCTTTTCGCCAAGATAAGACTTGACTAAAACTTTAACAGCGTCAGACCAGCCTTCAATACTATCGCCAATAACAAAACGTCTACTACGTTTGTCAAATGGTTTTATAATAGCTGGTAACTTTTTAATGTGATGTTTTTGTACTGAGTAGCCTACGCCACAACCAGACAAAAGCAAAAACATTATTTCGTTGAAACAATCAACGCTATCAGCAGGCAAGTATGAACAATTATAAAGGCGATTAGGAGAGATTTCAATTGGCTTGCCGGCAAATTGTAACGATCGCATACTTGGTAGTATTTTTTTCTTATATACGTAATCATATACTTCATCTATTTGTTTAGTTAATTCTGGATATTTCTTTTTGTGCATTGCCACATTACGATCCACAAGCTCTTGCCAAGTTTCCCGGCGATTAAGCTCGGGGTTATACTTGGCGTACTTCATGTGAACAGTAATATCTGAGAGGATATTGTTCATTAATTAGTTTTTATAAATGGTTAAACATGCGTCTATGAATCCAACGTACAATACGTGATTCGTTCTAAATTCTTCTTGGTATGTTCTAATACCAAACAGTAGTCCCGGAAATGTTCCGAAACTTAATTCCCAATCTTTCATTTGTTTTTATTTTGGATTAATTTAATAGTTTCGTCACAGTCCTTCTGGTTCTGAGGTTTATATAAAGTTACATGAGGTAAATTCTCTTTTACGTACTTTTTAAACATTTTCCATCGCATTGGAAAACTTTCGTTTGCTCGGCCTTTACACTCTATAATAAAGTCCTTGCCAACAAAGTCTGGAGTATATTTAACTGGTAGTATTTTTTTATTACCTCTGTTTTTATATTCACCCTTACCGTTAGACTGTTTTTCATAAGCAGCTTGAGTAAATTCAAAGCCTTCTTGCACAACGTAGGTTTCGCCCTCGTACGCGGCTTTGATCTTTGCTTTTTTCAGGGCCAGATACATATATCGTTCCAGCCCTGAAGCAAAGTTAATACCGTCCTGTCTAACTTTTTTAGCTCTAACAGGACCACGTTTTTTAGATCTCTTCTTCATCGTCAAACTTTTGTATTAAAGCTTCTTCAGATAAGTCTCTAAGCTCTTCGCGTGCAGCTTGAATGTACAATATTGCGTCCATTAATTCTTCTTGTACATCTTTTAAATAACCCTGCAGGTTTTTCATACCAAGCGTACGCTCGTCGTCTAACGTTTGGCCGTACTTCTTGTAACCAGCATCAGATCGTTTTACAAACTCTCTACAAACATTATCGACTACAGGGTCTCTAAACTTGAACGTACGTGTTGTTACGCCGTCCATACCGTCATATATTTCTCTACTACTCATATTATTTTTTAGATTTCATTCTGCCCCAACTTGTCATTGGTTCATCTTTTACAAATGTGCCGTTGATCATTTTACCTTTACGCTTTGCAATAACGTTATAGGCTGACTGTATACACTCTTCAATTGGTACGCCAACAAGCTCAGCTAAATTAGTTAGCACAACTACAGCGTCACCAATACCGTCAATAATCTCATCGTGATCTTCTTTTAGTATAGCCCTGCCAATTTCGCCAGTTTCTTCCATTAGTTTAATGTATTGAGTTTTAGGATCACCTTTGTCATATAAGCCTCGCTTATTGGCCCAAGCTCTAATACAATCAAATATTTCATCACCACACTCGTCGCAAGTTGTAGCGCAGTCTTTTGACTTAGGAAATAGCTTAGCATTTATTCTATCTAGTTCTTTGTCAACGCCAGCTATTTGTGTTGTTTGTCTATGTGGATCGTTGTTGTCAAACCATCTAGCAAAAGCCTTATTGTACACGTAGCATCTTTCTTTATCGTACATTGAAGCTTTAACGTTTTGCAAGATCCACCTTACTGATGACTCTGTTAACATTACATGGCCATATTCTGTTTCCCATGACATACCTAGGTTATCCATAAGTTGTCCTTTTAGTTTATTGACTGGACAGGGAAATGTCGTAGTCATTTCAGTTATGTTTATTTTCATATTATTTAATTCTGTAAAATTGTTAGTAAATAAATCCTCGTAAAGTTGTCTGTCAACTTTATAACCAAACTTTTTTTGAAGTTCAAGCTCTAGATTAGACACATAAGATATATCTTCGTCCATAGCTAAAATATCAAACTCACCCCAGTCATAACCTTGTTGATCAACAACTCTGCTTTGAATATCGTTTGTTACACCTATTTTTTTACCCGGTATATGGTATACATAATACATCATAAGTGATAATTTCTAGTTGTGTCTTCTGGTAATTTGTCGTTATACAAATGCAAGTTATGTGCAAAATGATAATACGTACCAACTGGTAAATTAAGCTGATAGGCGACATACATTTGTAAGTTTGAAAACTGATACTGGTCGTTGCAGAAACCATACCAGAGATCATTAGAACGCATTACAACAGACATATTAAGCTTACCATTCAGTATTGTAAACTGTACAGCGTACGTGCAAGGTGTATCGTTAGTATAATCATAATGTTCTTTGGCATCATAAATAGATATTGCAGCTTGCCTTGTTTCAGGATTATCTTTTAACAAGTTAATAACATATTCAAGTTGTTGATTACGTTTCCACTGCCAACCATAGTTAGAGTTTACGTTACCGTCATCGTCAGCCATACGCTTCCATATAGCTGGGACCTTACCGTATAACTCACCAAGCTTAGCTATGTTACGATTGCCCGATAAATACCACTGCCATTCAGCTTCAGCATATTCTTGTGACCAGTTACGCTTGACACGGCTGTCGTGTATAGCATTGTGTGCTGGAAACTGCATCTCAAAGCCTACATTAAATAAAGCTTTAGTGCCTGCAAAATCTACACCGTCACGAACTATACGCCAATACAGCGTATGAAAAGCATTAGACGCTGTATCAAAACTAAGCATATATTTCGCCTTTAATGTTATACCAAGAGCTTAATCCTAGCGTGCTTAGTCTTTTAGTAATTATTTTTGTTTGACCATCTTGGGTCATTGCGATCGTTTTGTGATCAAGAACTTTTATTATATTTGTCATAATAGTATTTATAATATTCGTACATTTTATCGTGAACATTTCCAACCGTATAAACAGTGGGATCAACGTGTACATTGTTATTAATTTTAATTTCTATCTTCCAGTACTCGTAAGACTTACTCCAATCAGGCACAACACTGACAGCAATGTTGTGGTTTAAACACCATTGTATCATTTTACTATAACCTTCTGGAATATTACTAGGACCTGGGCTACGGCTAACTTTTTTCTTAGCCATTATTCCCAGGGCATGGGCTCAGCTTCAGCTTCAGTACCAACGTGAGGTACAAAGCTACCAGAGCGTGGCTCCCATGTAAAGAAAGACTCAGCGCCGTTTTCACCAAGGTTTTGGAACTTAACTTTAAGCACCTTAACCTTAGTTGTTTTAGCATCGTAGTCTCTGTGGACTAGTAAGCCATGATAACTAGCATCGTACCACTCACCACCGCCTTTAATGTTATACATTGTTGGCTCTTCCATCTTACCATCTTGGCCTTTGTACATTTTAGTAGGGTGTGCAACAATAAATGTTAGTACATCATACTTTTTGCAGAAAGCTTCGATCTTAGCCAGATAATCCATTGTATAACGATTAACGTCATCTGAGTGTGCATTAACGTCTCTGATCTTATTAAATGGATCAAGAACTAAACATTTAATACCTTTACGCTTAACAAGCTCAGCGCCTTTGCGTAATACAGCTTCTAAATTGTATTTATCCATATCAATAAAGAAGTAGTTATCATTAACATGATCAGTAACTTGTTCCCATTTGCTACCGCCAATATCGCCAACAGCTGGCATATCTTGCCAGTGTTTACGCATTAGCTTGTGCGCATGGAGATAGACTGGTTGGTTTTCTGGACTAGCATACGCAGTCTTCCAACCGTAAAGTTGATTGTAGCCCACAACCATTTGGTCAACAAAGTCAGACTTGCCGCTACTGGGTACGCCAGTAACAGTAATAAACTGACCGGTGTAAGTAGAGAAAATACTATCAAAGTTTTTAAGTCCGATTTGAAAGCCGGGCTTAAAGCCATTTTTGACAAAATCTTTAAGTTCATCTTCTATATCTTTTAATGTAGACACGCCCTCAAGAGGTACAGGCCTAACGTTATCAATTACGTGTCTGAGCGCAGACTTTCCATACTTAACTAAATAATCGTTTGCGTCTTTACAATCATCGAAGTCGACTAGATAACAAACCTCAGCGCCAAGACGTCGTATAAACTCTTGCTTTAGCGCTTGGCCAGGTTCATCAGCATCAACTGCTAATATAATCTTTTCTTTGTCATCAAAATAGTCTATGCAATTATCTAAATAATCGAGATTGTTTGAGTTCAACGTAGCACCGTTAGGTACTGATATAACGTTTGTTACTCCCGCTTCGTGCATTGCAAGCACGTCCATCTCACCTTCAACTATGACACAAGCGTCATAACCGATAATACTGTTGATATTGTAGAATATTTTCTCTGCACCCTTGTACAGTTTAAAATTCTTACGGCCATCACGGTATTTAACGTTTATGAGTTGATCGCCCATGTAATAGTTAAATTGAATAGTATTCTCAGATTTACCTGTCTGTGGCATATACTCTTCACCTGTGGTAACTTTTAAGTCACGAAGGGAAGCTGGTGATATGCCACGTTCTTTAAACCAGCCTTCAACTTTCGCACTTACTTCATTTAAAGGCTCAACTGTAGGTCTAACATAAACCTTTTCGCTGGCGCCTTTACGTTGATAAGTATGAAGTTGAAAACTAGTGTTACAGTTATGACAGGTACCAAGACCACGTTCCCAATCATAAGAAGCACATTTAGCCTTCTTATTTTCAGGTTTCCTAGTGTGGGAGCACAAAGGGCAAACCCCTTGTGACTTCCCAGCTTCTAGGCCGTATTGATTGAACTCATCAATCAAAAATCCATTGATCTCTCTTTCCTGTACGTTCATTTATTAAAACGGTAAATCTTCATCAGCTACAGGCGCAGGCGCTGGTGCAGCTGGTTGATCGTTACGTGGTGCAGTATCAACGTTTGTACCGTTTGTCCACACAACTTTAACATTGCCAAGGTATGTCTTCGGCGCCTTAGCATCACGCTCTTCTTTTGTCTGTTCAACAACAACTGGGCCTTGATTACCAAACTGATCAGGCTCATCGTTAAGCGTAATAGTTATTGGTAAATACTTACCTTTTTTACCGACGTAGATCTTGTCTTTCGGTATGTCGTTGAGGTTAATACTTGTTTTAATAATACTTGCCATAGTTTAGGAATTTATTAAGTTAACTAAGTTTCTACATTGTTCTACAGTAGCACCAGTTGTTCTTCTGAAGTTGTCAAAAGATTTATGATAAGGGTGTAAACTGTCAGCAGATGTGCTGCTGTGATAAAAGTTATCATTGTTTGCTTTAAATTTCTTACCTGATATTGAACAGGTTTTCATTTTTGCTCTAGGCATAGGTTTATAAGGTTTTAGTTAATAAATGTTGCTTGTGATCAAAATTGTCTGTCTTGTAAAACAGTTCGTACGCATCACATGCTTTACGTACTTTATCTTCGCCGCGTTTATAAAAATCAGGCGAACAATCAAACAGACCTATTTGGTGAGTTGTTTTGTCTATTACCATAAACAACATCTCATAACCAAATAAAGTACTGTAGATATAAGCTTGACTGTCATAATTATATTTACTAGCAGACCATTGAAACTTGTCTATATCGCTAGTAGTTTTAAGGTCAATTACTAGTTTGTCTTCGTGGTTAATTATGTCAGCTTTACCTTTCCACATTTGATCGCATATCTTTGCGACCCGTGGCTCTTCGTATTCAACTTGACCTAATATAGGTTTTATCAAGTCTCTACAAACATCGTTGTCCATAACAGCTTGAGTCATTAGCTCTATTTGATCAACCTCATGTTTTAACAAACACAACTCGCCGTTAGATATTTCTTTATATGCTTTTGTGTTACGTGTTGAGGCTTCAACTATTTTAAAACTCTTTAGCTTGTCAGGCTCTAGTATTGCAGTGTGAAAATATCCTCCAACTAAGAACGCCGGGCTGCTAGGCTTAGGCTTGTGCAGGTCTTTAGGATTTTTTAACAGAGTCGATATGTCAGAGTTGCTAAGGAACTGTTTGCCAAAGTCGCCATAGTAATGCTCGTCGTCTCTTAGTTTTTCTAGGATTTCTTTCATTATGCCAACTGCTTTAATTGTGCAGCACTTAATTCATATTTCTTTTTAATAGCGTCAACTGATCCTCCGCCTTTAACAAACTCAATAGCTTTAGTCATTTGCTCTTTAGTTATTTTAGTTTTTGCTTTAGCGGCAACTTGAGTTGCTTTACCGTGCTGGTTTGTAGCGTCAGCGTCTTCAGTGTCATCAATTAAAAATAAATTACCAAGTGCATACTTTTTCGCGTATGTAGATGCTGCGCCAAACTGTTGAGCAGTCTGCATACCCTTTTGCTGCATATCAACGCCAACAACAGCCGTAGCGTGTAT
>Ga0208767_1001403_pt1 | contig 19162 bp, 13 predicted proteins | sample VirMetDEL_Mar_21_FD_184514 | JGI IMG/M metagenome (GOLD analysis project Ga0208767, IMG submission 184514) | Aqueous microbial communities from the Delaware River and Bay under freshwater to marine salinity gradient to study organic matter... | ecosystem: Environmental > Aquatic > Marine >... | reverse complement strand
CATCAAACTTCTACGATGGTTCATCTGGAACACTGGCCGCGGAGATCAATGATTCAAACGATGGAACCAAAACATTCACCACGGCGGAGAACGAGACCGGCACATTCACCAGCCTAGTCGTGAGTTCAAACGTGGACTACGACACAGTGGATTCCACATATCCACAACGTTTCTACCTGGTTGCCAGCGCCAAGATCACAAAAAATCTATCTGCCTACTCTGTGGGAGTCAACGCACAGAGACTGGCGCACACAACCACGGGTGTCACCAACTACGTACACGTGGTCAAGGACGACATCACGGCAACACCGACCACAACAATAGGCACAGTGACGGAAAGCAATGCCGGAACATACCGTTACATATCAGGTGTGCCTTACTACAACACCGGTTTTCCAGGGCTTGAGATTACAGGCACAACAGTGGCCAACTTCACCGGACAGGCCTACCAGGACACCATTTCACCACACGAGGTCGATCCAGGCACCAACCAGGAGTCAACATCGGGCAACGTGATAGCAAGTAATCCTTATGACTACCTCGCCATCGATAATTTTTTGAGCTCTATGCTGACGGGGCCTATCCCGAACGCGGACACGGGTGTGAGTTCCGCATACACACTGGGCACAATTCAAGTTCCCATCACCGACTCGGCAGTGCGTAGCATACAGACCATAAAAGCCAGGAGCAAGAACGCCAACGGCACGGGTTCATACTCCGAGGACACAACGAAAATTCAGGTTTACACCGCCAGTCTACTGACACTGGACGACGAGGCGGGTGGTATAACCGTATCAGATTCCCTAGGCGCCACGTTCGACGATGACGCCGTGAGGATAAGCGGACTTGGTTCCCTGTCAGGTGACACCCCGTCACTGTTTGATTCTTCCAATGCCAACTACTACACAGATCACGCGTGGTCGGGTGCAGTCACTGTGGCGGGAACCAACGAGGCTATCGCGAGATTTGGCACCATAAAACACTTCACCACAGATCTTAGCTCTGGATACCTACCGGCGGGTCCAGACCTAGCCACAGGAAGATCAGGAGCACAATACTTCACTTTCGCGTTCAGGAGGACCACGATGGCCAACTTCACTGTGAGGCTGACCGGTACGGTATCGGGCTGTTTCATAGCCGCGCCAGGCACGGCGATAGATTCAGCATCCACACTCAACGGCTGGTTGGACGCGGGCATCACATATGGTGGTTCGGGTGTGCCAGGAGCGGACACCGGCAACGGTGGTAATGGATCCAACGGTTGTGCGTTCACATCAGGAGACAGGATCATAGACAACACCACATATTCAAATCAGACGTTCACGCTTACGTTGGGATCAGAGAACGCCACCAACGCCACAGGCAACAACGTACTGGTGAGATTTAAACTGGAATCGGGAGACAGCATAACTGCGCTGAGCATAGAGTAATGGCAATAACTGACGCGAAAAAAGTAGACTACCTCTGGAAGAAGATCGGTTATGGTGCGACCAAGACGGACACCAACGCCAACAAACTGGCACCCAACGAGGCCATCGCCTCTCCTCTTTTATTAAGGGGTGACAAGACCTGGAACGAGGCCGCCAGCATACCCGCTGTGCTACCAGGGTCGAGCTCAGGAGTTGTCACCGTCTATCCAACTTCAAATCCCAACGAGACTACGGCAGATGCGACGGCAACGGCCAATAGGACGTGGAAAACAAATTTAACTGATTGGATACCACCGGAGTTCGGATCCACATACCAAGTCAAAGTCTACATACACACGTCAGGAGACGCCGCGGGAGCAACAGGAGGCACGCAGGTGTTCGCGACGGGATCAGGCAACAACGACGAGTGGTTCTTCGACTACCAGTCGGGCGTGCTACACTTCATAGGGGCCAACCTGCCCAATGGTGTGGACTTCTCTGGCAAGAGCGTGTACATCGCGGGAGGCAGGTACACAGGACCACAGGGACTGGAGAACATAGTAAGTGGTTCCGCGGTAACGGGCAACTTTGAATTCTCAGGAAGCACCATGAGAGACACCGTCACCAACGCGGACATGACCTTCGAGACACAGGGCACTGGACAGTACGTGTTCTCTTCAGACACAGGCGTGGTACTGCCAACGGGAACCACGGCACAACGACCCACCGCACAGGAGGGTATCATAAGATTCAACACCGACACCGGCAAGTACGAGGTGTCACAGGACGGTAGCACATACACAGCACTGAGGACGGAACAGACCGCGGCGGACGTCAACAAGGACGTGTTCTCCGGGGATGGATCCACCACGAGATTCGAGAGCACAAACGTGTCAACGGATCCCAAGAACCTCATAGTGTACATCGATGGGGTGATGCAGGAGCCCACACAGAACTACACCACAGATGGTTCCACGGCAACTATCACTTTTGATGAGGCACCACACGCTGGCGCCAGGATCGTGGTGATGTCGGGCTTCGCTGAATCTCCGGTCTAGGCTATGCTGACGCCAGTGGGCGAGTAGACTATGTCGAAACTCTGCAGTTGACTGGTGATGATGTTCATCACGTCCAGTTCCGGCCACAACTCCCATTCAAATTCCGGTTGTCTTATGATGAAATCATAGCAGTCCTGTCCCGACACGAACCACAGTCGCACTCCCGTGGCAGAGAAATTGGTCTCCACCTGGAACCGGTCACGGCATATTATGCCACACACGTTGGTTATCTTCACACGGAACTTGTTCATCTGGTCCACTAGGTCTGGACGCTGTTGCAATATCTCAGTGGTCCTGTTCCTGCACTGTGCGGGCCATTTGAGTTTGAGGCTGTACTTGTAGAACTTGTCCTTAGCCTGCACGTGCTATCACCTCCCGATACTTGTCAAAAGTGTCACAGTAGCAGTTGTCAAGGTCGTCCAGTTGTTTGGTCCTGGGTGGATTGCATATGTAGGCGAACTTGGTCTGTCCGTTGTACTCGGCCACCCTCCTCAGCAGTGACAGTTCCCTGGGATTTGCGATGTCATAGCCCACCAGGAACACCACGGTCTGCACCAGGTACACGCTCAAGAGCAGGCTGAGGCTCTGTGCGGTGCACTTTTCTGGATCGATGTCCATGGTCCTGACCCCCGGTAGGTCTGGTAGGTGTGTGACTGCGTCGAAGAAACAGTACTTGCGGAACAATCGCCCGGGCAACACTATGTTTGAACCCGCGATGGCGGGTGAATTCAGGAGGTCCTGTGCCTGTGCCTCGGTGTTGGCGGTGATGTGTGAGTATCGCATGTGCTTGTTGCTGTTGCCAGACGCCACCACGGGCCCTATCTTCAGGCTCCGTTCGAGATCGAATCGCACGGGCAGGTCTCCCACCACAGTAATATACGTAGTTTTCATGTCGTATGGTTATTTAACACCGCGCAAATCAGCCTTTGAAAATAAATACCTATAGTTTTGCAAGACAACTATTATCGATAAGGGGATAACACAATGGCAATAGGACGTATAACAGGACAGATGCTGTCAGCCAACTTGGCTAGATCGGGCACTGACTTAACATTCGAGACAAATTTATTAGCACTGGACGTGACCAACAGCAGGGTTGGAGTGGGCACAGCCTCACCGGCCACCACGCTACACGTGAACGCCACGGACGCGATCAGATTACCATCAGGTAGCACGGCACAGAGACCGGGCACACCTGCAAACGGTGACATCAGGTACAACTCAGACACGGGAGCCGTCGAAGGCTACGCCGGCGGATGGTTGAAGATGACCGGTGGTACCACACTGGCGGACGCGGACTCAGACACACAGATCGAGGTGGAGAGGACTGCGGACGAGGACGCCATGCACTTCCAAGTGGCTGGCACGGATGCGGCCCACATCAGATCGAACGGCAACATAGAACTCAACAACTTGCAGATCGCTGACACGACCATCAGCACCCTATCGACCAACGGTAACCTAAACCTCACTCCAAACGGGACGGGAGAGGTCAACATCACAAAAGTGGACATAGACTCAGGAGCCATCGACGGCACTACTATTGGTGCCAACTCGGCGGCGGCGGGTACATTCACCACAATCGGCACATCAGGCAACGTGACTGTGGGAGGTAACCTAACAGTCAACGGGACTACCACCACTATCTCGACCACCAACACAACGGTGTCAGACAACCTATTCGAACTGAACTCGGGCGCGGCATCAAACGCCAATGACTCGGGTATCATCATCGAGAGGGGATCAACGGGTGACAATGCCATATTTGTATGGGACGAATCAGCGGACAAGTTCGTGGTTGGTACCACAACTGCCACAGCGGACAGCACAGGTGATTTGACTATCTCAACGGCAACATTGGTTGCCAACCTAGAGGCCACAACTGCCACAGTTGGTGGAAGCAACGTAACAACAACTGACAACACGCAGACACTGACCAACAAGACATTTGACGCCAATGGCACAGGCAACTCGATATCAAACATCGATTTCGCTGACTTCACTTCTGGAGTAATTCTGGATGAGGACAACATGGCATCAGACTCAGCCACTAACCTGGCCACACAGCAGTCGATCAAGGCCTACGTGGACGCGGAAGACGCCAACATAGCATCAGACACTTTAACTTTCACAAACAAGACGTTCGACGCAAACGGAACTGGTAACTCGATATCAAACATCGAAACAGCGGACTTGGCCGCAGGAGTGCTAGACACAGATCTAGCAAGTGTTTCAGCATCAGACGACACCTTAGCATCAGCGAAAGCAATCAAGGCCTACGTTGATGGTGAAGTTTCAGGATTTTCATCAAATTCAATAACACAGGGCAACACCAGTGCCACTGTCACTGACACAGGATCAGACGGCACGTTTACTGTGGTGGCAGACGGTAACACGGAACTTACGATCGATGACACACAGGCATCTTTCTCAGGAAACGTAACAGTTTCGGGTAACTTGACAGTCAATGGAACAACAACGACTGTGGCCACAACCAACACAACCATTGAAGACAACATCATCGAGTTGAACTCTGGTGTATCAAGTTCAGGCAATGATTCTGGTATCTTGATCGAGAGGGGAACAACAGGTGACAACGCGTTCATAGGTTGGGATGAGTCAGCAGACAAGTTCACCGTTGGTACCACAACAGCGACAGCGGATGACAAGTCAGGTGGAATCACGGTAACCAAAGGAACGTTAGTAGCGGACTTAGAGGGTGATGTCACAGGTGATGTTACAGGTACAGTGTCAGACATATCTAACCACTTGTTGGATGAAGACAACATGGCCTCAGACAGCGCCACAAAAGCACCTAGCCAGCAGTCAGTGAAGGCATATGTTGATGCTCAAGACGCCAACATAGCATCAGACACGCTGACATTCACAAATAAAACATTTGATGCCAACGGCACAGGTAACTCACTTTCAAACGTGGAAGTGGCTGATCTGGCCGCGAGTGCCGTGGTGCTTGAAGGTGAAGGCATAGGATCAAACGACAACGACACGACACTACCAACATCAGCGGCTGTCAAAGATTTCGTTGACACCGAGACGGCAAACGTAGCCTCGGACACAATGACTTTCACGAACAAGACCTTTGACGCAAATGGCACAGGTAACTCGATCTCGAACATCGAGGTGGCGGACTTCGCTTCAGGCGAGGTGCTGGACGAGGACAACATGGCCTCAGATTCAGACACAAAACTGGCCACACAACAGTCGATCAAGGCCTACGTGGACACGCAAGTGGGTGCTGTTTCAACAAGTTCCATCACACTGGGTGATACAAGCGTTGCGATAACTGACACAGGATCAGACGGAACGGTAACAATCACAGCAGATGGTAACACGGAACTTGTGATCAATGACACGAGTGCCACTTTCTCAGGTAACGTCATCATATCAGGTGACATGACCGTAAACGGTACAACGACCACGATCGATTCAACGACATTGACGGTTGAAGATCCGTTGATCCAACTGGCCAAGAACAACTCAGGTGGAGACGCCAACACGTTTGACCAGGGTCTGTTCTTCAACAGGGGATCACTGGACAACGTTTCATTCATCTGGGACGAGTCAGCTGACCAATTCGCGTTCGCAGTAACATCGGGCGAGGACGGAACAACCGCAGGCAACATCACCATCGACAGTTACGCGGCATTGAAAGCGGGTGTAATCACTGCTTCAGATGTTGAAACTGGCGTGATAAGCGCGGCGGACGGCACACAATCTGCCACGATAGCGGACTCAACAGGAATAATGACGATCTCAAGTTCGGTGCTGACGACCACAGACATCAACGGTGGTACAGCGGACAACGTTACAATCGGTGGTTCGACTCCAGCGGCTGGTACGTTCACGACCGCCACGGCGACAAACGTACAGGCCACCAACATCAAGGCCAACGACGGCACGGCGGCCATAGTGATCACGGACTCAACGGGTGCTGTTGAACTGTCAACGGCAACAACGGTTTCGGGCTCACTGACAGCCACAGGCAACGTCAGCGTCGATGGTGGAACTTTCACTTTCAATGAAACGGGCGCAGACCTAGACTTCAGGTTCGAGGGTGACAACGACGCCAACTTGTTGTTCGGAGATGCGGGCAACGACAGGATCGGTATCAAGACTGCCACTCCGGGTTATGACTTAGACATTGGTAGCTCGACTGACGCTGTACTACTGCCATCAGGCAACACAGCACAAAGACCTACCGCTTCGGCAGGTATCATCAGGTTCAACACACAGACCGGACAGTACGAGGGATGCCAGGATGGTTCGACATACGTCAACTTTGCGATTGCGGGTGACGCACCGACCTTCACCAAGGAGACCACAACAGGTGACGGTTCGACCACGACGTTCTCGGGATTCTTCAGCACCGCTCCAGAATCTGCCAACAACGTGTTCGTGTACATCGACAACGTGTACCAGGAACCAACAGAGAACTACACTGTTTCAGGCACAGACATCACGTTCACCAGTGCTCCACACTCGGGAGCGAGGATATTCGCGATCACGGGTGCTGACAACACCGCATTGGCGACGGGTGGTATTGCCAGATCAGAGACCACGGCAACATCTGTGTCAGGATCAACGGCCACGAACATCATGACGTTCAACGCCGCCACATACAGATCAGCGGAACTGTTCATCACGGTACAGGACTCAGGCAACACGCAGTACTCGGCCATGAAGGCCACAGTGCTACACGATGGAACGACGGCGTATGGTTCAACCTACGCGGTGACCAACACGGCGGCGGGCGACATAGTTGACATCTCGTTCAACCATGACGGTTCGAACACCGTGGAAGTCAAGGCCACTCCGTTGAACTCGGGCACACAGTCTATCAAGGTACAGTACTCACTGTCAGCGATCTAGACTGATAACAAACATTAGACGCCCTGCTGGTAAATACTACTGTCAGGGCGTTTTTTTACGGCCAGACAACACATAACGTTTCAAACTATGAGGAACAAACAATGACCACAAGAAATTTTTTCGTAAACCACGGACTGGAATGCGGTGACATCGTAATATCCGCCTCCAACAACACAATCACGGGCCTGAGCACCGCCGCCCCAACGGCAGACGGCGACGTGGCCAACAAGAAGTACGTGGACGACCAGGACGCCCTGATAGCGTCGGACTCACTGGTGTTCACCAACAAGACATTCGACGCCAACGGCACGGGCAACTCGATAACAAACATCGAGGTTGCGGACTTGGCCGCGGGAGTGTTGGACACTGACCTGAGTTCAGTCTCCGCTTCCGATGACACCATACCATCGGCCAAGGCCACCAAGGCCTACGTGGACGGACAGGTATCGGCGGGCGTGGACACACACACCACGATCACGGAGGGCAACTCCAGTGTGGTTGTGGCGGACTCTGGCACGGGCACGATAACAGTTTCAGCTGACGGCGGCACGGTGGCGTCATTCGCGTCAGCGGCAACAACCCTGACATCATCGGGTGCCATCAACCTCACGGCGGGCACTGACATCGCCATACCAAACAACGTGGGTGTTTTATTTGGATCCGGCGGTGAGAAGATCGAATCAGACGGCACGGACCTCACATTGACTTCAACGGGAGAACTCACACTGACCGCCACGGGCAACACGGTGGTCACCAACAACATGATCATCAACGGTAACCTAACCGTCAACGGCACGGAGACCATAGTCAACACCACCAGCCTCGATGTGGAGGACTCCATCATAGGGCTCAACAGGACCAACTCGGCCGCGGCCACAATGCCGAGGTTCTCGGGCATACACCTACACAGGGGAACGGGATCATCGGCCACGGAACTGGACCTTTACATGGTGTGGGACGAGCAGACCAACGCCACAGGGAGCACCACCAACCTGGGCGGCGTATTCACGTTCCTGGGCTCAGTACACAATGAGGGCTCAGAGATACCCAACTCAGACTTCACACTGGCGGACATCAAGGCCAGCACGGTGGAGGCCAACCTTACAGGAACAGCGACAGCGGCGGAGTACTCTGACGTGGCCGAGAGGTTCGAGGCGGACACTGCTTACGAACCAGGCACGGTTGTTGCCCTGGGAGGCTCAGCCGAGATCACGGCCGTGGGTGAGGAAGCCTCCAATGACGTGTTCGGCGTCATCTCCAGCACTGACCAAGCGGCGTTCAAGATGAACGGCGGCGCTGGATCAGACGACACACACCCATACGTGGCCATGACCGGTAGGGTGAACGTGAAGGTGATCGGCACAGTGAACAAGGGTGACAGACTTATCTCTGCGTCTGTACCAGGCTACGCCCGGGCGGCGGACCTGTCACAGTGTACTTCTTTCAACGTGATCGGTAGGGCTCTCACCAGCAAGACGGAGAATGGACCAGGCACGGTTCTGGCCGCTGTGAGGGTCAGTCACTAGGTGATAACAGCCTATTAAATTACCAAAATCCGCATAAATACCGTTACATTAACAATAATCATGCGGGAGAAATGGAACCATGACAACAAGAAACTTCAGAGTAAAGAACGGTCTGGAAGTCGGTGATGTAACAATCGATTCCTCGACCAATAAAATAACGGGATTGAGCACTTCAACCCCAAGCGATCCAGGTGACGTGGCCACGAAGGCCTACGTTGACGCACAGGTGACAGCGTCGGACCTAGATTTCCAAGCGGACTCGGGCGGAGCACTGGCCATAGACCTTGACAGTGAGACCTTGACGTTCACTGGTGGTACGGGTATCGACACATCAGGATCAGGTAATGCTGTGACTTTTGCCATAGACAGCACGGTGGCGACACTGGCTGGAACACAAACATTCACTAACAAGACCTTCGACGCCAACGGAACTGGTAACTCTATCTCGAACATCGAGACTGCGGACTTTGCCAGTGCGGCATTCAAGGACGAGGACAACATGGCATCTGACAGTGCTACGGCGGTCGCTTCACAGCAGTCTATCAAGGCATACGTTGACGCACAGGACGCCAACATAGCATCAGACACGTTGACATTCACAAACAAGACATTTGACGCAAATGGCACAGGTAACTCGATCTCGAACATCGAGGTGGCCGACCTAGCATCAGGTGTGTTGGACACTGACCTGTCGAGTGTGGCGGGCACGGACACAACTTTGGCATCTGCCAAGGCGATCAAGGCCTACGTGGACAGTTCGATATCAACGGCAGAGAACGCCGACACCACGATCACAGTCGGTAACACATCGGCGGTCGTGTCAGACACAGGTTCAGATGGTGCGTTCACGGTGACAGCGGACGGTAACACGGAACTGGTCGTAAACGACACCAGTGCCACTTTCTCAGGTAACGTGATCGTGTCAGGTGACTTCACGGTCAACGGTACCACAACAACATTGAACTCGACCAACAAAACCATCACTGACGCATTGATCGAACTTGCGAACGGAACCACGGGTGCTCCGGCCAACGACGGGGGTATCGTGATCGAGCGTGGTGATCAAAACAACGCGTTCATCGGTTTCGACGAGTCGGAAGACAAGTTCAGGGTTGGTACGGGCACATTCACTGGTGCTAGTACAGGTAACTTGACCATAACCACAGGAACACTACTGGCCAACATCGAGGGTAACGTCACAGGTGATGTGACAGGTAACGCTGACACGGCCACTACACTGGAGACCGCAAGGACCATAGGTGGCGTTTCATTCAATGGAAGTGCCAACATCAACCTACCAGGTGTGAACACAACGGGTAACCAGGACACGTCAGGTAACGCGGCAACTGCCACGACTGCCACCAACGCGACCATAAGCGCCAACAACTCCACCAACGAGACTGTTTACTTGACATTCGTCGATGGTGCCACGGGCGCACAGGGACTGGAGACAGACACCGGACTATCATACAACCCATCAACCAACGTGCTATCCACCACGGCATCAGCGGCACAGTACGCGGACGTGGCGGAGCGTTTCGAAGCAGACGCTCCTATGGAAATCGGTTCGGTTGTTGAAGTGGGCGGTACAGCGGAGATCACGGAAGCGACTTCAGAGATGTCCGAGGACGTTTTTGGTGTCATCTCTGACAAACCAGCATACATGATGAACGCAGGTGCGGGTGACAACACCACACACCCGTTCGTTGCCATGACAGGTAGGACACCGGTCAGGGTAGTGGGTGCTGTGACCAAGGGTCAGAGACTTGTTACTTCATCAACAAAAGGTTGTGCCAGGGCGGTTGCGCAGGGCGAGTCGATCTCTCCTTTCAACGTGATCGGTAGGGCACTGGAGACCAACACTGAGGCAGGCATCAAACTGGTAAACTGCGCGGTGAGGACCAACAACTAATAAATATCTCTACTTTTTAGTAGTACAAAAGGGCGGCTCTAGGGTCGCCCTTTTTTTTTAGGCGCATAAATACCCATACTGCTGTCGGTCGGCAATGATAGGGAGACCGTGCGTGGCGTTTGCCACACTAACACAATTATAAGGAGTACTGAAGTATGGCCATAGGTCGTATATCAGGGTCGGTACTGAAGTCAAACCTGACCAGGAATGGCGTCGACCTCGCGTTTGAAACAAACCTACTGTACCTCGATGTGACCAACAGTCGCGTGGGTATCGGTACTTCAGAACCCACAACAACATTACAAGTAAACGGAACAACCACAACTACAGGACTTACCGCCTCGGGCGTGATCAACGCCAACGGCACAGGCAACAGCATACTGGTAGCCGACACTCTGCGAATAGCAGAAAATGGATCAGGATTGAGGATGACCAACGTTGGTGCGTTTGACAACAACAGCGGCAGTTTCAGGATATTCAGTACCAATGATCTGATCTTCAGTTCAGGTGGAGACAGCAACACAGCACTCACTGTGGATGGCTCGACACAGGCGATCAATTTCAACAACGCATACACTTTCCCAACATCAGACGGTACAGCAGGTCAGGTGCTACGAACAGACGGTGCAGGTGCTGTAACTTTTGCCAATCCCAATGTAAGTGATATTGGTGATTTAACTGCCACTGCCGCAGAACTTAATGTACTGGACGGCACCACCCTTGGTGCGGCCAACGAACTGTGCGTGGTGGATCCGACGGGCAATTTCATAACGACGACATCCACGCTCAGCATCGACCAGGGCAACAATTACATCGGTATCAATCAAACATCGCCTGAAGTGACACTACACATGACGGGTGAAGGTGCCCAGACCGCACAGATTCGCATGGAGCAGTACAATGACAGTGCTGACGCTCCAGATGTAAGAACAAGGAGATACAGGGGTACAATTGCCTCACCAAGTGCTATACAATCAGGTGATTATCTATTTAGAAGTAACCACGAATACTATAATGGTTCAGCACTTATTGTTGGTGGACAGTTTGCTTTTGACAACACCAACAATGCCAACAGAACACAGTTTACGGTTGCAGTTACCACAGATGGTACATCAGTTGAAGCCAGTTCAAATGACGATGTGCAATTTAAGATCGATGGTAACGACGGTGGTGCGATCACATTCAACAACGCATACAAGTTCCCGACCGCAGATGGTTCTGTTGACCAGTTCCTCAAGACGGACGGTTCAGGAAACCTAAGTTTCGCCACAGTATCTACAAATTCAATATCACAACTTAACTCTAATGTTACGGTAACAGATTCAGGCACAGGTTCAATCACCATAGACGCGGACGGTGGCACCATAATCACCATGAACGCAACCACGGTGCTGGACGCCTCCGCAACAACCAACGCAGTGAGACTGCCCAACGGAACCACGGCACAGAGACCAAGCGGATCCGTGGGTATGATACGTTACAACAGTAGCACAGACACCATAGAGGGCTACACCACAGCGGGCGGATGGGCGCAACTGGGCGCCACCACTGCGACGGCGGAGAACACGGACGACACATCAACAGGTGACGGCTCGGCCATAAGCACCACGCAGAGTGTTATAGACCAGTTCGTCACAAGCAGTTTCGATTCCGCATGGTACCTAACTGTGACCAGGGACGAGATCAACGACGAGGTGTCCACGGCCAAACACAGCCTTGTTCATAACGACACCACAGCATTCGTGGCCTCTTCACACATAACAGAATCAGACCCCACCAACGCATACCTAACAGCACAGGCGGACGTAGATAGTGGCAATGTGAGACTGCTGGGCACGGGCGGATCGGTCGTGAACTCAGTGAGCTTCTACCGTATAGCGGTGGGTGACAACACTACCGCGGGCACGACGGGTAACGTCACAACTGCCATTAACCTGGACGTGGATTCCGCCGCAGAGAAGATAGACGGATTCGCTCTGGCATCCGCGAGGGGTGCCAAGTATTACATCTCAGTCAACAATACCACAACGGGAGAACTGTCCAACACTGAAGCATTAGTGGTGCACGATGGATCAAACGCATACATATCACAGTACGGCAACGTAAACACCGGCAACAATGACCTGATCACGCTGACCGCGGAGATCGATTCAACGGAAGTGATTTTGAAAGCATCCGCACAAGCACCCAACTGCAGGGTCACGGTGTACAGGATACTGCTGGCGGATGACGAATCACCATCAACGGGAGACAACATCAACGTGGTGGAGGCCACTTCAGTTGATTCCGGAGCCACAACCGTGGACAGTTTCTCCACAACCGCCTATACGGGCGCTTTCTACGTGTTCACAGGCTACAACGCCACGGAGGGGGCGGCATCAATACAGGAGGTAATGGTGGTGGCCAACGACGAGGCCTACGTCACACAGGGACCTATAGTCAACAGCAAGGGCACAGACCAACTCTCATTCACGGCATCACTGAGCGGCACGACAGTAACGGTGCAGGCCGCATCCACATCAGGCGCCAGCACACTAGTCAACGGCTACAGGGTACACATGCTGAGGGGATCAGCGGGTGCGTCCACGGCGGACACGGTGTTGGTATCAACAGAGCAGACAATCACCGGGGACAAAACGTTTTCAGGAATCACATCCTTAGGGATGATCAAGGAAGGCGGCACTGTTAGCGCAACTGCGTCCACAGGCACAATAAATTATGACGCAAAAACACAGACTGTGCTATATTACACCACAGATGCTTCTGGCAACTGGACCATAAATCTAAGGGGAGATGCTTCGAACAGCATGAATTCGATAATGTCAACAGGACAGGTCACCACCGTGACGTTCCTGGCCACCAACGGTGCGACTCCCTACTACAACTCCACCGTGCAGGTCGACGGAACCACTTCTGGCGTCACAACAAAATGGCAGGGTGGTGTGGCCCCTTCCGGTGGTAACGCAGATTCGGTCGATGTCTACACATACAGCGTGATAAAGACCGGCGATGCCGCTTTCACAGTGCTGGCCAGCGTAAACAGGTATGCTTAGGAAAAATAGATGCCACTTTTATCAACACTAGGGACAGGATCGGCCAAGGGATTTGGACATCGTAAACCTGTGCGTCGTGTCAACAAGGACCTGGTCCTACACCTGGATCCTGCCAATGCCAGTTGTTTCAAATCAGGAGACACTACAGCCACGAACCTGGTCACAGGCAACAGTGTGACGGGGGCCTCGGGAACCCCAGGAACGGGCACACACACGCCCAACACAGCCAACTTCCCGGCATATTCTTCCAGCAACGGCGGCGTGTTCGATTTCGCGGGGGGCCGGGGAATGAACGTTGAAGAGGACCTGGGTTCTAACACGTCCATGACCATAGACATGTGGGTCAACAAACTCAACGATATCACCACAGACTATCTCACCGATGCCAGGAACGACGGTGGGGTTTGGTTCCTAACCAATTACGTGAGCCACAACATCAACTGGAATAGCGACACCGCGTACAATTTTGAGACACCATACAACGCATCAGCAAACGGGCTGTTGAATCAATGGTTACACATCGCATTAACAGGGACCACCGGAGGCACAGGCAAACTTTATGTCAATGGCGTTGAGGTCAATCCCTATTCCATACAAACCACAATGGCTTCTTGTAAATTTGGTAAAAATTTCAGGATTGGCACAAGATTTACTACCAGTGCTCAATGGGCAGGTTACATGGGACCTATCAAACTATACAGTGTTGAACTCAGCGCGGGTCAGGTGCGCAGGAACTTCGAAGCGGATCGCATGCGATTCGCAGTCTAATCATACTATAAGATCTAATATAGTCTGTAACTTACCTTTTATGGATTTGTTGTTGAGGGTGTTCCTCAGACCCATGTGCAGGTTCTTGGGCCAGCACTCGAACGCCGTCCAGCAGTAGCCGGAATGTTCCGCATTTATTTTTGGTATGAATTCTGACTCTATGGCTATGAGGTAGGTGTGGAAGAAGAACTTCTGATCGTTTGACGTGAACATCTCCAACGGTATCACCTTCTTGAACTTGGGAGTGTCACCCACTTCTTCCTGTATCTCACGCTTCAGTCCCTCGAATGCTGATTCAGTGTACTTGGCCTGTCCGCCCACCAATCCCCACATGCCCTGTGTCTTCTTGTCGGTGCGTTGTAGGAACAGGAAACGCTTGGTGGAAGTGCTGTAGAAGAGTGCGCCCGAACAGACTATGTTTTCTTTCATATCTTATTATAACAACTTATGTGTGTTTTATCAAGGGGTGGTTGCGTCTGTGCTGGCGTCGTAATTTGATGAATTACCGTCCAACACTATGCTCCAATTACCCGCTGTGTACACGCCCTCATATGATTTGACCCATTCCGTGCCATTGAATCTGTACTGTATACCGGTGTTGAGATTGGTCACGTAGTGCTGTGTTGAGTCTGGATTACTAGCATCAAACGCCACGTTCCATTTTGAGGTCGTGCTGTTGTACTCTATGATGTCACCCACACTGGCCACCAGTGTGCCCCACGTGGAACTTTGGAAACTGGCAGTGCTGTCACCAACGTCGTTGATCACAAGGTACCTGTCACCGTTGGCGGGTGTGCCTGGATCAAACGTGGCTGGGTTTATAATCTTCTTGACCGCGGTCAGTGAGTTAGAAGGGATCGTGTCTGAATCAATGCTGTAGAGCAGGATAGTGTCATCCAGTGTGGTTGTGGCGATGGTCCCCACAATCTCATTTCCGTTTGGCTGTTTCAATCTGATCTGTGAAGTGCCGTTTGTGACCTTGCCATACTGATCAAGCAGTAATTTCCAGTTGACAGCGGGACCAAACGTTTCAAATGGGTCATAGTTTGACGGTTCATTGGCACCTGTGTGAAATCCGTCACCACCGGAACTTACATTGACTCCCGTGGTACCCAACAATCTCAGTTGATTACCTGTGACCAACAGTCCAAAGTTGTTTGGTGTCACGTAACTCCTAGACATCAGTTCTCCATCTATCAAACCTTTGGCTATGCCGCCGTCGTCGTCGTATATGCTCATTATGATCTTCTGTACCACGCCCAGTTTCTTGACTTTGACGGGCGGTGACAGCCAAATTGGCATGCTGAACGTCAGTGTGGCCACGTCTATCTCTGAATCCGCGCCCACCGGTATGGTCCTTGAACTGAATGTGGTGCCAGTCAACTCAACGTAACTGAGGCTGGTCCAGTCTATGTAGTTGTCTGACTTCTGTATCTCGAAGTCTGGATTGAACAGGTATAATATCTGTTCCATGATCTGCAGTTTCTGATCTGTGTTTGAACTCCATATGTCCGCTGTGACTTCTAGCCTAAACGGTGATGGCATGACTTTCTCTACAGTGTAACCAGCACCCAGTTGGTTGGTGTATTCACCTGTGCTCTCATTGTAGTCACGCTCTCGGAGATGCTGTTTCTCTATGTGGTAGGGATTCTGCATCCTGTCCCTGTCGTAGTTCAACTCCCTAACGTAACAGGCTATCCTAGGTGCGTACTGTAGTGCGTTCTCTGAATTGTTCCTGATGATGTTGGCCACCTGTCTTGTGGGATCTCCGTAGGTCACAGGTACCGCCCTCAACTGAACAGAACCATCTGCGCCCTTGCCCGTCTCCACTGAGAAGTTACTCAATATCCTTATGAATTGAGTTAGGAACTTCCTGACTTGTCCTTCGTAAAAGTGTAGCATTATATTGTTACCTTACTGTTTCTTTTTAAATTCCACACTTTCAGTTGCTTGTCTCCTCGTAATAGGGCGGCAATGAATCTGCCAACACCCATTATTATTTCACCATCACTGGAAATTGAAGGCTTGGCTGTCGCCGCGGGCATGTTCATGTATTTCACATATCTTTGTGGATTTCTGTCAAACTGTTTTGTGGAGTCTGACTTAAAATTGGTTTTCCATTTTTTATTGATAATATCTACCACCTGTTGTGGGGTTCTGGAAATAGTGTCTTGATTTTCTTGATTTTGCAACAGCGTTTGTATCGAAACTATCTGAGGAGCGTTAGACTGCAGGTCTAATCCATTTACAAAACTCAAACCATCCTGGCTGGGTTGTTTTAACACCCACTCATCTGCCATTTCGTCCTGCAGTGCTTGTGGCCAATTTTTGGCCACCATAGCATCTATAATGCTTTGACGATTTACAATTTCTTCAGTGATTTCGTTTATTTTCATTAATTATCCGCCTTTGGTTTTAGGGCATCAGTCAAGGCCTGTCTTTGCTCCACGGTCAATCCGTTTATCGTAGAACTGGTGGAGTTGTTGACGAAACTTGTCTTGTAGTTTGCCCTAGAATCGTTGTTGGTTGTAGTTATTCTAACAGAATCTTCCACCTTGACCCATCTGGTGCCGTCATAACGGAACAACCTATTTGGTAGGTAATCCGTCCTCAGGAAGTAGTCTCCCGGGTCAACTCCCGAAGTCGGAAATGATATACCGAATCCTGCAGGATTACCGTTGGGTGCTACACCGTCACCGTCTAGGTAGAAACCATAGTGTGAACTGGCCGGGGTGTCGATCACGGCGTTTACCGTGTTGTCACTGCTGGCCCTCTGTGCCTCAGTGTTGACATTCTCCGTCCTAATGTTGCCGCGTTCGTCTATTGGGGCAACATAATACTGTTTGTAGTTGAAACCTGATTTTGGAGCATCCTGTTCTGCCTGTGCCACAATCTGATCGTTGATGGTCTTCTCTCTATTGTAGGTGCTCATGTAACTGGCCATGGATCCTGCCGTCGTGGCATCACCGATTATGTCCTTGAATTCCTGAGAATCTACCAAAGTCTTCATCTTCAATCTCAGTAGGTGTGGCCACCAAGTCTGTGAGAATCCCTCCGCGGCCCTGTTGACGTCTTCCACTACGTAGTATCTCTTCAGTGCTATGGGTATGCTCTCATCCAATGAGTAATCTTCCTTCATGTGTGGGAACTCTATGACATCTCCCGCCATGGGTTTCCTACCTATCCTCTCCACTATGTCATTAAGATGAACTGTCAGGAACAGTGTGTCGTTCTGCAGGAACATTCCAAACTGTGATAGGTTGAAATCCGCGTCCTGAACATTGTAGATGCCACGCACCACGTAAACATCATCAGAATATTTCCTATCCCTGTTCTCTAGGAACAGCAGATCCTGTATGGTGGTCTCGTTTAGATCACTGCCTGTGACCCTGGGTTGGCTGGGTGAAGCGGGTCCATCCTTGTTGGTGTCGCCCTGATCGTATGGTCCCAGGTATTTGTGGAAGTGTAGGTCCGTACCTCCCACCGTGAACATCTCCTTGATGTTGCGGTCAAAGAACTTGTAATCATTTCCCTTTTCAGGCTTGAAAATCGACAGTCTAGGCATATCATACATATTTATTGTATAGCTCAAACCAATAAATACGACTATGTCAGAACTTCAAACAGGACAACAGCAAATATTTGATTATGTGAAGAACAACCTCGGTGAGGGCATGATCGATGTGGAATTGGACCCAAAACACTACCAAACGGCACTGGAAAGGGCCACCAACAGATACAGGCAGAGATCATCAAATGCCGTGGAGGAATCATACGCATTCCTGGAACTGAAAAAGAATCAAAATTCCTACATACTGCCAGATGAGGTCATCAACGTCAGGAATCTCAACAGGAGGACTGTGGGATCAAGGACGGAAGGCGGAGAGGGTGGAACACTGTTTGAGCCGTTCAACCTGGCCTACACCAACACATATCTTTTGAGAGCGGGAGCCACGGGCGGACTGGCAACCTACTACGCTTTCGCGAGTTACCAAGAACTAGTGGGCAAGATGTTTGGAAGTTTCATACAGTTCCACTTTGACGTGGCAACGAAGAAACTGACGATAACACAGAGACCAAGAGCAGACAACGAGACCGTGTTGATGCACACTGACAACTACAGACCAGACATAACCTTATTCAAAGACATCTATGCCAAACCATGGATCAGAGACTACACCTTGGCCGTGTGCAAGGTCATGCTGGGAGAAGCCAGGGGCAAGTTCAACACCATAGCAGGTCCACAGGGTGGAACCACACTGAACGGTGACGCACTCAAGAACGAGGGAAATGCCGAGATGGAGAGACTTGACCAAGAGATAGGCAACTTCCAAGAAGGTGGCACACCACACAGTTTTGTTATTGGTTAATTCCAACCAGATCACATCTAAATAGTGTTGATGAAAAAATCCAATTACAAGAATTACTCTGACCTCACGCTCGACGAACTGGAAAAGTTGGTAGAGGAATTGGAAACGATGAGCATCAAGGCATTGAAAGAACGCAAGAAAACCTTGAGGGCTTCCATACTGAGATCCGTGAGAAA
>Ga0208767_1001401_pt1 | contig 19176 bp, 37 predicted proteins | sample VirMetDEL_Mar_21_FD_184514 | JGI IMG/M metagenome (GOLD analysis project Ga0208767, IMG submission 184514) | Aqueous microbial communities from the Delaware River and Bay under freshwater to marine salinity gradient to study organic matter... | ecosystem: Environmental > Aquatic > Marine >... | reverse complement strand
GTAGTCATAATTATTTGAATTATGCACCTGTTAAGTATGCTACCCCTGAATTACCGTTATAATCTGATTTCACAATCAATGCCATTGAACCAATAACAGAGAATTGAGATAACATCGGATCAACTTGTGGTAGTTCATAAAAAGTAATATCTTGAGCAACTTTAAGTTCAAGTACATCGCTTCTCATTTCTACAAGTATACACTCTCCATCAGATAGTCCTGAACCCAGTTCTACTTTTCTAATTGGTGAGTAAGACTCAAAACGTTGCTTATAGGTTTTTTCGCCTTTTGCTGTTGAATAGTCTGCATCAATAAAAGACCAGTTATCAGGGGACACATACAATACACAACTGTTTTCAGTAAATCCGTAACCATCATTTTGTATTGCTTGAATCATTGATTCAATATCAGATAAAGGTGTTTCACTTCCGCCACCCCAAGCTGCTGTTGCTGATACGGCATTGACTCCACTTGCATTTCTTAATCCATTCAATGAAAGTCCGTCAACTGTCTTTCCATAACCATCCCAACATACAGAATTAATTTTTTCAGCTACTTTTCTTGTCGCTAATTCAAGACCAACTGTCGGCAATGACATACTCCCACGACCTAAAACTGCTTGTATTCGTCGTTGATCTAATTCAAAATCTTTTCTATAAACTGGTACTGGAACACCTGCTTGATTGAACGTTAAAGCTCCGTTTTGTGAACGTGTGATTCCGTCCATTGACGCTTCTGCTTCTGACATATCAGCCAACTTATCATATGATACAATTGTGTCACCTAAATTAAGGCTATTATCAACAAGTCCAGCTTCTACACAATCTTGTACAATTCTTAGTTCTTGTTTAGCAACTTTTACAAGCTTATCGTCATAAAACTTATAAGCGTCTGTTGGTAACGTGCTATTAGTTCTCATCTCTGCAATGTCTAGTTTGCCTTGTTCATTAAAAATAAATTTACTCATTTTTTTTTACCTCCTATTTATAAAATTATAAAATTTCTACTTTAATTCTTGCTTTTGAAGACCCAGCACTGTTGTCTACTGCTGACAATGCATACGCTTGAGTGTTTGAACCGTCTGTGTCTTTTTTGAATCCACCTGCACCGTCAAACTCTAATGGGTCGCCGATAACAATCGCCGCTGCTGAAGCCGCTACAAATCCATAAACCTCATCGCCTGACTGTGCATAGTTAGCTAATACGTTGTCTCCAGTTGCGTAATCGTCATCAATTCCGCCACCTTTTGACGTGTTCTCTACTGCGTATAGCAATGAGTTAGTTCCAACTGCTGTGTGTCTAATAAAATCGCCATCACTTGCTCTTTCAATGAAATCGCCCGGTGTAATAGCTCCTTGTGCTTTCCCTTCTTTTCTAAACGGTTTACCGTTAGTTTTTAAACAAATTGTTTCTGCCATTATTTATCCTCCTGTAATGAACCAATTAATCCCTTTGGCTCGTATTTTTCTTCAACCTTATTAATGCTTACGCCGTTACCACTGTAATTTTTCGGTTTAACAACGTCATTAAGTTTTTGTAAAACATTAAATGAAAATGTATTAACTTCTTCTTCTGTTAAAGTTGAATTTTCAATCAATGATTTTTTTAATGCTTCTTTTTTTGCGTCAAACTCTTTTAACTGATTTTCTATAAATTCTTTTTTTTCATTATCAATTAAAGAATTTTCAACTAATTCAGTTTTTTCTTTTTCTTCTTCTGTTTCTTTTTTTTCTGCTTCTGCTTCTGGTTCTGGTTCTGTTTGTGTTTCTGTTACTTCTTCTTCTTTTACTTCTGTTTCTTCTGCTTTAACTTCTTCAACAACTTCTTCAACAACTTCATTTGTTTTTATTTCAGTTGAATTATCCATGTATATACCTCCTTTATTTTTTTCAACATAATTAGTTTTTTGGACTACCTCAACGGCGTCATCTCCTAATACGTATTGATCTTTTTCAGTGTCATATTTATATGACTGCTTATAAATTTTTCTATCGTTATTTTTTTCAAAAATTACAGTATCGTCATACATATCAATTATATATATATGTTCTTGATACATTTTAGATAATTCATCATGTATATTTTTTTTGATTTCTTTATGTGAATAGTTGTCTAAATATTTTTTTAAATTAATAACACTTAAAGCCTCTTTGACCTTTTCAACTAAATTATTTTTTTTCTCATTTTCACAGCCACAAGATGATAAACTGTCATTACATTGACAATCATTTTTAATTCCTGCACCGCAACCATCAACAACTGAACAAGCCCCTATTTCATTTGGTAATAATGCCAGATGATCTGGTCTTATATGCCTCACAATACCTTGATATTTTTGTCCGTTATATTCCCCGCTTACATTCTCAATATTAGAATATAAACCAGTTGATACTTCCATTATTTCCCCATTTTCAAATTTTTCTATTATGTAATCCGCATTTAATTTTTTAACTTTTTCAATATTAATGTATAAATTACCTTTCAACTCATTGTTTTGTGTGAATTCAACATCAAAAAAATGACCTACACTAGTAAGTTCTTGTATTCTTGGACTTCTCGCACTAATTGCAACATTGTTTTGTTTTGGGTGGTTAATTGGTACTGGTACACCTTCCCAAGTTTCAATCCAATCTTTAAATTCGTTTGCGGGATAAAAATATCCATTCATCACCATTTCTTTCGCCCCAATAACTGGAACGATTAAATGCTCAACCCCCTCAAATAACTTTCTTTCAATTTTTTTAGTTGTTTCTACATTAGAAATTATGTAATTTGTTTGTCTTTCCATACCTATATTATAAAACATAAAATTAATTATGTACATTTTTTTGTGGATAAGTTGTTAGTAACGTTTATAACTTGTGAATAAGACAATAATTTTAATAAAAAAACTATAATATTGTGGATAACCTGTTAAGAATTTGTTAAGAATTTGTGGATAACTATTTTTCTATTTTTTCTTGATCTTTTACCAAAGATTTAAAAATTGCTGAAACTGCACATCTGCAATTCGGCTCACCTGTTAATGTTGCTACTTTTTTTTTGGTATAATATTTACCATTTCTTGCTCTATGTTCTGGTCTCACACGATCATCTGCTCCACTTCTCCACCTATATACTATCTCGTCATCGGGTGCGTATTTTTGTAAATTCTCGCCTTCAAATATACTAGCTAACTGGTACGTGTTCATAATTTCCGTTCTAGCCAGTAGTTTAGCCCTTGTTTTCCCTATTTTATCAACTCGGTTTCTTATTCGTCTGGCAATAGTTAAAGAATTATCGCCTTGTAATATGCCACTTGTAAGCTCTCTATTTATTTGTTGAGCCATTGTTTCGGTTATTCCTCTTAACTGTTCGATATTTCTTGAAAACATTATTTTTAATTTTTGAACATGGAAAGGATCTGATCTTAATTGTCTTGGTATTGGTATTACATTGCGTCCTAATATTCTTGCGATATCATTATTTGTTTTTTTAACTGCACGGTTATAACTGTCTTGAATATATACTAAATACCAGTTAAGCCTTTCATCCCCAATATTAAGCGTACCACTTAACAATAATTCGTTGATTGTTTGATCTAACCAAAGGTTAAATCTATCAAGTTTTTGATCATCTCTTAAAAAAACAAATTCATCTTTTCTTAAAGCTTGTGCATTTTCAAATATCTTATTTTGAGCAATACTTTCAAAAATTAAATTATCTAATTTTTTGAAACGTCTATTAATGTCTGAAACTGCTTTGTTCCTAAGTGTTAAAGTTCTTGTTGGATCATCACGATATAAATTTTTGTTCGCCATTCATTTATTCGTTTTCGTCTCTGTTATCCATGTTTGGCAAGTCTTCTTCTCGATATTCTAAATTTAGAACTTCTTCCATGAATTGCTTTGGGGGTATCATCATATTTGCCTCTGGACTATTAACATAACTAGCGATTGCTTGAGACTTTTTAAGTGATATTTCCGCTTTTTTCAACTCGTCTACTGCTTCTAAATTTTCCCAAACAACATTATACTCATTATTTTTCGGTGTAGGTAAAACACCTGAGTTAATAAAAAAATCTATAATAGGTCTTAAAATAGTATACTCACAATAGTTATGCTGTCTTTTTTTAACTCGTTCCTGAAAATTATTAAAATCTTGTGTTGACGCTAACTGTCCTTGTTCACTACCTAATAAGATTCTTTTCGGTATTTCAGTTGTTGCTGAAATTAAACTAATCAAAACGTCAAAATGATTTTTTGGGTCTGCTATATTATGATTAATTGCTTCAACGTCCATCCCTGCTGTCTGAATGAACCTAGTTAATGAATTTGTATAATCTTGCATGTTTTTGACTAGACTTTTTTTATCTGAGTTTTCAAAATTGTTGCTAACGTCTCTAATGTCTAAATGCATACCACCCCTTGAATTAAGAAAAAATGTCTCTGCTGAACCTCCCACAATTTTGTCTAAATCAATCAATCGATTATATACTGGTTCAAGTCTTGGCGTTCCAATTACATCGTTAGTTAATGCATTTTCTGCAACGTGTATAACTCTTGTGTAATGCACTTTTTGAGTTTGACTACTCATTAAATGTCCGCCATCATTAGACGCATAACCACCGGATTCAATCGTATAATATAAGGGCTTACCATAATGTCTTGATCTTGGGTCTTGCTCAAATTCTGAAATTCTTGCTAAATGTTCGGTTCTAGGGGATAAATATAAAATATCGTCTTCTTTTAAATTATTTAAATTTAAAGGCTCTGAAAAATCCTGTCCATCATTAACCCCAATCAATAAAACGGCATAATGTCCCCAACCAGCTAAGATGTCTAAATTTTTAATGTATTTAATCAAATTTAATTTTTTACATAACTTTACAAAACTTTTTTCAAATTCTGTTTCTTCTTGCGTTTCGCTGTCATCTTCAATTTTTGGCATCTCCCCCCAACAAGCATTTGGATAGGCTTCAACAATTCGTTTTGCTATATCTTGTCGTTCAATTCGTGCTTGGTAGTGCTCATCTTTTAATTTTTCAGGATAACCGTATATTTTATATACGTCTCTTTCGTTTTTATGTGTTTTAAAAAAATTAGACAAAGCTACCCTATCTAATGTATTAGTAATTATATTCTGTAATTCATTAATACTTAAATTTGAATTTTCGCTATTCAAAACATTGTTAATTTTATTTTTTTGATTAATTAAAGCGTTTTTGTTTTTTGACATTTAAAAAAGCTCCTCCCAAGTTATAGAAAATCTAACCGTTACATCATTACCCCCTAAATCTTTGGCAATTATTGAAATTGTGTCATCCGCATATAAATAAGCACCAAACCTATCAGCTGATAATGCTGACTTAGACACTGTACCGCCTTTATTTGCTCCAGAATAAGCAACGTGGAATGTAAATAATGTTGTGCCATCTGTACAATTAACACTTGCCCCAGTTCCTGCTGTACTGTCATATTCAATTACTGAATTAGTTGTATGTAAATCTGTGTAACTAGGCGTACCACTAAAGGTTCCATTTTTTATGACTTGAAAAATAACTGTTCCAAGACTTGAACCGCTTGGTGTGTCTACATGAAAATTTATATCTAATAACTTGCTTTTAATTTTGTTTTGGTATGTATTGTATGTACTTTTTGATCTGAAAATTGCCATAGTCGCAACATTCGTTCCGCTTAACGTCATTTCCCCATCTTCTGCACCAACACCATTTACCAAAACATTAGATGGAAAATGTGTAGGTCTATCTAGGTGTATACCTAGTGTATTAAGAATACCCCCTACATAACTAGCCGTTTTTATTGTTGCCCCATTTTCAACATAGAAACAAATCGGTAATATTGGATTGTCAACGTGTGTACCTGTCAATTTATTTTCGGTTTGTATGTAATCTAACACATACCACTGATCTAGCTTAATCCACAAACTAGCGTTAGCACTTCCAAGATAACCATACATAATTTTAAAAACATTTAATTTTGTCCAATCAATACTATCCGGATTAATATTACCTTTAAAATTTTCTTGAGAATTAAAACTTGTTTCTACACCATTTTTCAAATATCCATAACTTGCCACATTATTAACAACTTTGATATAAAAACCATCGTTTGAATCAAAAGCCCCTGCTTTACTTGTTCCAGTACCTGAAAAACTAGCTGTAAAAATGCAATACGCTGTATTACCAGCTCTATATTGTATGTATTTCTTACTTTGTATTGTTGCTGTTCCTGAACTTGCTGAACTAATTTCTAGGTGTCTATTTGTAGCGTTAGCTGTTCCATCCCCTGTCAATGTTTTAGTTACGTCTACGTCTTCGTTTATTACCCCATAATAAAAAGTAGTAGAAAAATCCGGTATCCTGTGTGCCTGTATTTGTTCCCCAAAAAGCCCAATGTGTGCATAATTATGTAATGAATCAATGATTTTTGTGTAATTATCTTTATTTTTTGAAAAAATATTAGTCATGTTTATATTATATACGATAATGTAATATATTTATACATAAAGTATTAATTAATCGTACCATGATAATATAACTTTTCTTTTTTCTTGAATTAATCCAATGTCTATTCCGTCCATCAAAACGTCGACTTGGTCATCATGTTTATGTGTGCCAAGCGGACTAAATGATACTAACTCGTTAATAAAATCCGTCATAAATGGTTTATTTTTGGGAAAGTGTACCATGCCTGTATTAATATAAGACACTGTATCATATGCACGTGTAATTTTATCTTTGTTTCGTTGTATGGCTTTAATTGGTATTGTGTTCTTTAAATTCTGAATTACATCCGTACCGCTTGATTTATCCTCAATATATACCGATCTTATATTTCCCCATGTTCCTTTGTATTCCTTATGCTTATTATAAAAATTAATTAATGTTTGCTTTAAATCCTGTGATTGCCATTTTCCTCTAATTATATCAATAAGATACAAATTTCCGTTATGTAATCCAAAACAAGCAAACACTGAAAAATCGTTATAATTTGCCGTTTTTTGTGCCGTATCGCCAACTATAAATCTAAACTCAAAATTATTTTTTATGTCTTCATCATAGTATTTAAAAAATTCATCTTTGAATATTGAACCACCTTTCGGTGTTGGTTTCTGTAAGTATTGTGCTGATGTAACATATACATTACTTTTTAACATTTTTTCGATGTCTTTAACTGTGTGTCTATATTCCCATAATGCACCGTTAGGCACCTCGCTTATATCAATAGGAATTGCGTGTGAATATATATTTTTTTGTTTTTTCACGTCATCGTCAATAATTGCCGGTAAACATAAATGATGCCATTTTTCACCTGTTCCACCATTTAATAGAAACCCTGTTGTGTCGTCTTCGTGTACTCGTTGCATAACAAATATAACTGGAACGTGTTTATGTGCTAGTCTCGACATAAACGTATTATTAATTTGTTCGTTTATTTTTTCTCTCATTGTGTCTGAATTTGCGTCTGTTGGTTTTATAGGGTCGTCAACAATTAAAGCACCTGTAAACTTATTATCAAAACCCATCCTACCAGCTCCAAACCCTGTTACTGTTCCCCCTGAAGGTGTAGCTAACATTTTTCCGTTATAATTTTCAATTTGCCAAGCTTTTTTAGATTGTGAATCCTTTTTTAATTGCATTGGAAATAATTCTTGGTACGCTTCATGCAAGATTAAATCTTTAATCAACATGCTGTTTTTCATCGCTAACGTATCAGCGTATGACGCATGAATAAATTCAGATTCTGGATTGATTGCAAAGCCTTGAGCAATAAAACTAATAACTACTTGTTCAGTTTTAGTGTATCTAGGCGGCATGTTTACAATTAATCTAGTAATTTCACCCCTAAACACCTTGTCCAGCGTATCCCCAATTATTTTATGATGAATATTGGATATCATTTTTTGGTTTGTTCTTTTTCGAAAAAAATATCTCGTAAAGGCATAATTACTATTAAGCAATATTTCTTTTAAAATTGCTTTTTCTTTTAAATTCATTAATAATTATTTTTAAAATTTTCTATTGTTTTTTTCAAATCTGTTTCGTCAATATTAATTGTAGGTAATTGTGTGATGTTTAGATTTTGTGTGTTTTCGTCTTTATCTAGCAAAATTTTAATTAAATCACTCGCAACTTTTAAATCACGATTAACCCTTCCAGTAAATTGCCCTTGTGAATCAATTACTGGCTTACTTGTTTGTTTAAATTGATCTAAAATTTGATAAGCAATCATTTTTATTTTAGTTTCATTAATAAAAAAAATTGACTGTAACTCAAATTTTAAGTTTATGTATCTGTTAATATTAATATTTTCCATTAGCTTCAAACTTATTTTTTTAGGCTCTAATTCTTCTGGAAAAATTTTTTTAACTGCTTCATAAAATGACGGAAACGATTTATCAAAATTTTCAATATATAAATCACAAAATTCTTTTTCTTTCTCTGTCATTTTCCCCCTTAATTCTTCAAGCGTTTTGTTTATTTCTGGTATTCTTTCGTATTGACTATTTTCCATTAATTAATCCATTTAATTTGATTTTAAGTTCAAGATTGTCAAATTCAAGTTGTTTAATTCTGTCATCTAGAGACTTAATAATTTTATTTTGTTCTTTCAATAAATCTACAACTTCCGTTCTTAATGGTCTGCTTGACAAAGCTAAATGAATCGGTGGCGAACTAAACACCAGTGTACCTAAAATCCCAAAAATCATGTATTGAATTATCTTTGCAACTGAAAAAATATGTTCTTTATTTTCTTTTTTTGTCATTTTGTTTTTCCTGTTATTTTTTCGAACGTTCTTAAACCCCCTAACCCCAATAAAGCAAACACTAATTCACTGGATAAGTCTACACCTATCGCTTGTGGCATGACAAAATCAATATCAAAAAAAAGTAATAAACTTGATATAAAATCTCGTAAAAAAACTAAATATAAAAGATTAAATCCACAAACCCAGCCAATAAATGGTCTCCACCCTGCAACAAACAAACTCCTATGTTGTGCTTCAATTTTATTTATTTCCGTTTGTGCCATTTGTGGCTGTTGGCGTAATCGTTCAATTGCTTCCTGCTTCGTAAGTTTTTCCTCCTGAGATGTAAACAAATTATCAAATACATTGCCTATTGCTGTGATTGGCGTTGCCGTTGCTGTGATGTCTTTTAAGTTAAGCATTATTGATACTCCCAAACTGTATGCCGTTCTCTATCAATATCTACATGTAAAAAAGTCTTTCCTACTCCCACCCCAATATAAGAATCATTTTCATTTTTAAACTTAGCTTTTTTTAAATATCTATACCAAAGTTTAGAATTAACAAAATCTTGTATATAATTAAAAATTTCTTTGCCTGACAAGTAGGCATTTTTACTTTTAATTGAAAAATCTACTGCTCTAAGACTATTAGTTCTAAAACTTGGTAAATGTCTACTTCCAAAAGGAATTAACTCATATAAGTCTTTATTCCCTAACCCATTTTTTTTGGTTTTAATTATTTTTATAGATTCAAGATTTTTATAAATTTCAATATGTTGTTCTATTGTACGCCCCACCCCGTCTTTTTTATTTATGTAAACTGGACAATTAGTTACGTTGCGTAAGTATTGCAATATAATAACTAGCCTGACATCCGGCATAAAATAGCCAAACTCTGACAATTTGAAGTTTTTTGATAATTTTTTATCTTTTTTATTGTTGATTAACATAATTATATTTTAGCACGTTGACAACATTTTTTTAATTTTTTTAATTTTTGAAACTATTTTTAAACTTAACGCTTTATAAAAATACATAAAAAGTTAAAGAGAATATTAAAATTATTACAAGGTGCTTAATATTGCCTTTTTTTCGACTATATAGTATTATATAGTTCATGCGAAAACTACTAAAAAATTCAGATATTATTGATATCAAAGATAAACTCTTTAACAAAGAATTAAAAAAAGCAGATATAGCAAACGAGTACGGCTATACTTCTATCTCTAGTTTAACACTTGGACTTAAAGCAATAGGATATAAAACAGTTACAACCCTAAAAAAAATAGAAAAATAATTGAAATAATATATTTTAGGGTATATAGTATTAATTCGTTGTCATAACCATAAAGATAGGTTAATAGGCTATCTTTTTTTTTCTATTTCTTTTTTTAATGTTTCAAAAGGACATTCAAACTCAAATTTTGTTTTTTGTATTTCAGAATTTGTTTCTTTATTTTTTGATAAGGTTTCTCTGTACTTCCATTTTTTGATCCCATATTCTCTGCATGTGTTTTTTAAAGTTGTTTGTGAGACTCCTAATAACAATGCTGCTTTTTCAAGCTTGACTTTATTGATTAAAAAATCAATTTCTCTTTTTGTCGGTTTTTTATACTGAATTTTAAAATAGTCTGAGTTGTTTTTTATGTTCATTTATTCTCTCCATCATATTATCATAATATTCTTTATCAATTTCACTTCCAACTAAATCAAAATCCATGTCATGACAAGCAATGGCAATGCTCCCACTACCTAAATGTGTATCAAGTATCTTATCGCCTTGTTTTGCGTATTTATTTAAACAAAATTTATACAAATCTACTGGTTTTTGAGTTGGATGTATTTTATCGGTTGTTCTATTATCAAATTTAAAAATTGTTGCCGGTTTGTTAAATGATGACCATGCTATTTCGACCTGACTAAAATTTTGCCATGGTTGACATTTATCCCAAACAATAACACATCTATATTTTGTTAATTCAAAATAATTTCCACCCCAAATAATTTGGTTTTGACTAACTCGAAACAATTCTTTAAAATATTTTTTATTAGGTGCAACATCCCAATCTGTGTTTTTTTGTATTATTCTTTTTTTTAATTTTCCAGAACCGGTCAAACTTGATTTATCCAAACCATAAGGCGGATCAACAATAGCAAGATCAAAATAATTATTTGGATAATTTTTCATTAACTCCATGCAATCCATATTATATAATTCAAGATTTGACATATTTCCCCTTTAATTAATTAATAATCTAAATTGAACATATTTTTTATATAAAAAAAAACAAAAGCCAAGCCAAAAAATAAAAATGCAAAAATAAATATAATAACTAAATAGTTATTGTCATAATCATCTTTGTTTTTAATTTTATTTTTTTTAGTGTACAACTTATATAAATACTTATTCATTCATAAATTATATGTTACACATAATATATACGTATATGTTTAGTAGAAAATTGACGCTGATTGTAAACACATAAAACAATAGTTTTAAGTTCGTGTTTGTTTTATATTTTTTGTTTAAAAATATTTTCATGTTATATTTTTTTTATTTTTTTAAGTCCAAACAAAAAGCCTAATGCATATTCAATAGTTTCAAACTCTTTACTTATATATCTTTTATCGGTTAAAAAAGGCATTTTATTTTTCTTTTTAGAAATTATAACAAATTTTTTATCACTTTTCACATATTTAGGATCATTAGTGATTAAATAATTCTTATTCTGCCATTTTTCAATTTCTTTCATTACTTAACCCCTTTTATCAATTATTTTTGAATCGCCATACGCATATACTTCTATATTATTAAAAACATATACAGTTGAATCATCATAAGCGTCTACCCCTGAATTATTATAAGCATATACTATTGCATTATCATAAGCGTCTACCCCTGAATTATTATAAGCATATACTATTGCATTATCATGACCGTCAACACTTGTATAACCTTTTGCGTATACTATTGAATTATCCCAAGCGTGTATTTCTGACTCATTATAAGAATGTATTGTAACATTATCTCCAGCTACTATTTTTAAATTGCCAAAAACATAATAAATATCATCACCCATTAATCGATAAACACCATCTTTATCTGAATTTATATTTACTTGTTTTGTTTTTTCTTTATCAAAATAAATCATTGCTTAGCCTTTTTTTTAAAACTAAAAAGTTTCTTTTTTTCTTTTATAAAAATGTAATGCAAATAAACATCTTTTAGAATAATATTTAAAAGAGGAAATAAAATAAAAAAAGATATTACTGATATAATGACATTATTGAATTGCACAGATATCCACATAAAAATTAAGACACTTATTAAGCCTGATATACTAAGAATCATTTATTTTCCCCTTTTGTATCATTATGCAACCAGTTTAGCCATTTTTTTAATAATTTTTGATCCTTTTCTTTAAAATTAAATTTTCTTGTTTTTTTGGGATTGTTTATATTAATAATTTTTAAATTCATTAATGGAACCTCTAAATCTGGAAAATCTGGTTCAATTTCAAAACTGAAAACTAAAGACTTGCTTACCTGTATTTGAATTTTGCTTGAATTAATATATTTACAAACTTTTCTTGCGTTAGTTAGCATTTTTCTTACCTCTCTTTTTTTATTTTAAATTTAATTGTATAATTTAATTTAATTTCTACTAGTTGTAGATTAAATGTACAATCGATTCAAAAAAGTACAAATTAATATTTTACTCTTAGCATTAACTAAGAGTAAGGAAAAATAGGGTCTCCTAATGTGTTATCTTCAAATTGCGTTATTACTGAATTATCACAAAGTACTACATATTTTTCGTTATAATTTTCAACTTCGAACAATAAACAAGTTCCATCATATGCAGTATCTATAATTTCCGCTTTCCCCATATCTTTTAATTCTATTAATAAATCATAAGTCATTTCTGTTAATTCAGCGTCCAAATTTAAATTATTATTTTTGTAAATCATTTTTCTTACCTCTCTTTATTTTTATATGTTGTAAATGTAATTTTCCCAGTCATTGCAATTTTGACACTGTTCAACATGTATTTTTAAATCTATTTCACAATTCATGCATACGTGCTGTTTTTCTCTATCATCACACTTTTTATAAAAATAAATTAATACTCTTTTTATTATTTTTTTCATTTTAACCTCTCATTAATAATATATATATATATTATATAATATTACATAATAATGCAAGTATTTTTTAATTAAGTATATAAGTAATTCTTATATACTGAATAAACCGATATATTAATTAATTTTAAAAATTTTGCGATTGAAAACTAGTATTTTTGTGATTTCAAGTTAAATTAATTTCAGGGGATTTTTGGTATGTGATTTTTTTTATTTTTGGGGGCTGTAATTGTTGTAATTTTTTTGACGTTTCTTTTTTGTCAATTTCTGGTTTTATTTTTATTTTTGTATCTGTAGTTATAATTTTCATAATATTTTTTTAAGTGTGTGAGATGAAGGGGGGTACATCCCACACATAGCTATTTAACACTATATTGAATTAATTTTCAAACATCCAAGCAAGATTATTAATTATATTATAATTGATTTTATTTTCTTTTTTAATTAATTCGTCTTTGTTTATTTTATCAATTTCAAAATCAATTTCAGTTGATAAAAACTTTGTAAAATCCGATACAAAATTATTATAATTTTCAGTAGCTTCTTTTATTTCCCCATTTTCAGAATACTTTTCAACAAGTTTTTTTCTATAATCATCAATTTTTTTAATTTCAGAATTGTAAAAATCCAGAATATTAATAAGTTTATATGCATATTCTGGATCAGAATTAAACTCTAATGTTTTAACTAATTCAATTGTTTGCATTGAGTTCCACAAGGTTAATAAAGTAACTTTCATTTTTCACTTGCCTTTTTTAATTTAGCCAAAAATGGCAATTTTTTAACGTCAATGAACGATTGACCTATAATATACGTAACCACAATCGTATTAATTGATAACAACTTTTCAAAGCTTATATCAATATTCATAAATTCAGTCGCAATAAAAAATATTACACTCGTAAATGCTAACGTTAATTTTTTTGAAAATGTATTTGTAATTGTTTCAAACATTTTTTACCTCGTTTTTTTTAATTTTGTTTTGTTTTAATTTTTTTTTACACCCCTTTTTAATTAAAAATTTTTTATTAAAATCAGTTTTAGATACCATATAATCTTTTGTTTTTTTACAATTATTTTCACAATTATTTTGGCAATCACATTGTAGATTAATTGGTATCATATATATATTATACCTTATTATTTAAGTAATTTAATTAAATTGTACAAATTAACTTCCCCTAATTGTTCCGACAATATATCATTAATGATTTTCACTATCTCATTAATTTGTGCAATATCTGTTTCAATTTCACCCCCCTCTAGCTCTGATATTTTTTTGGTAAACTCATTAATTTTCATTTATTTAACCCCTTTTTTGAATTTAATATAATCTTTTTTTCGTATCGCCAATAATGCCGATATTGCCCAATGCCCACGTTTCAAACTTAATGTAAAACAATCTAACCCTTTTTTAGTATAAAATTCATCATGTGTTTTAATTAATTTTTTTGCTTTTTCAATATCGTTTTTTTCTATTGCCTTAAATAACTGCCTAGACATAATTAAAACCACTCTGTTAATGTATCTAATTCTTCAACCCATTCACTAAAACTTAATTCAACATCTAGTTTTGGATAATTTAATTCTTGTATATTATTCATTTGTAACCTCTCTTTTTTTTATTATTATTTATAAACCTGCTAAAATAGACATATTGTGTTGCCATTCTGACTTATTATTATTTTGGCTGTATATATCGTTTTCTGGCTGAAAATAACTTTGACCGTTTACCTGTATTTCTTCACAATCAATCACTTTTATATTTTCCATTTTTAACCTCTCTTTTTGCTTTTAATATAAATATATTATTATATAAAATTATATAATAGTCAAGTGTTATTTTAACAATTTATCATCATTTAATTGGTTCATAATATCGCCATTTTTATTACTTCAATGATTTCTTTAGTCAGTATTATTTTTACACCTTCAAGGTTAGCACCGTCAATTCTAATCCCGTCAATGGTCGCCCATTGCATATCACACATTTCAAGGTTCGCATGTTCAAAATTAGCCCTATCTAAATTAACCCTTTTAAGATTAGCATGTTCCAAATTAGCCCTCTCGAGATCAGCATTTTCAAAATTTATTTTTTGATCTGGATATTTTGAACGATAATCATTAAACGCTTCAACATCGGTTTTAATCAGTTCTAATAATTGTTTATTATTTAATTTTTTTATTGTCATTTTTTATTTCTCCTTTTTTTTTATTTTTAAAAAATTAAATAAAATCATTGCGTGATAGTCCTCTTGTATAATAAGGATCGTTATACATGGTTATTTGTGGACATAAATTTATGTCCAAATCATCGTAAGTAATTGAATTAACAAAATCAATTAAATCTATAACAGTGTATCCATATTCATAGACTCTAATTTTAACAAACTCATCAAAATTAGAATCTTTTATTTCAGCAAATTCAATAAATAATTGTAATTGCTCTTCTGAAATCATACCTGTATTCTCAAGAAAACTTTTAAAACCTGTGAAATTTTCTGAATATGGGGATAATCCTACATGTTTACTTATCATTTTCATTTTTAACCTCTCATATATAATAATATAAGTATATTATTATGTATTATTATATAATATTCAAGTTATTTATTTTTCCCCTCCATACACTTAACCCAACAATCCGCTATCTCAAATTGTAATTCATCACTCGCATACTTTATCGCCCCTTTTGACTCCTTAACTGCTTCCAGAACAACCTCACGATCATCCTGTAATTCATAACTGGCAAAACACAACGCCCCTCCCCATTGCCTTACCGCTATAATAACTTCCTCTTTTGTACTATTTTTATTAATCATTTTTTAACCCCCCAAATTTTTCTTTGATAATATCATTCTTCCGTATACAATAGTTCGTTAGCCTACCCTCCCAGCTTGTATTTATTATGTCTTCATAAGAAGGGCAATACTTTAGAATATCTTTCCCTTTATGATTGAACCAAGAATGACTTGTAAGTGTTGGTATTGTAAATGTATGTCCTATACATGATAACGCTTTTTCTTTTGAATGATATTCTTCATCTTCTAGCCATATAACAGCCGCCCAAAAAGGGTCAAAGGCTAAAATGCCACTGTAATAATCAAAAAATCTACCATTTCTTTCGCAAAAAACAGGTACTTCTTCTAAATCTGTTTTTGCAATCAAAACATTACCATCATAAAAATAATCTATTATTGTCAATGTTATTTGCTCTGTTGTATTCCATCCATAAGATTGATAATTAGTTATATACCTAAATTCCTCAAGTGTAAAATTAAACACCTTACCATCTATTTCATAAGAATATGGTTTATTTATTTCATCAATCATTTTTTAAACCTCTCCTTTTTTTTGAATATAAGTATATTATTATATAATATTGCATAATAATCAAGTGTTATTTTAGAAAAATTCATTTATTTTATTGTCTAATTTTTTTAAAAAATCAATTTCACTATTTTTGGGAATATATATAATTTTTATGTGTGTTTTATTTTTTTTTAAATATTTGTTTTTTAAATTAATTGTTGCAACACAATTTCTATCATCTACATAAGCAATTTTGTTTAAGGCATCTAATACGCCCTTGCCTATATTATCAATATCAGCTCGTGTTTTACCTTCATTGTTTAAAAATAACATAAAATCATTATTGTAATATTGTTTAGCCTTTTTTGTATTTTCTTTGTTTGCAATGAAATTATATTGTAAAAATTGCTTAAAATCGCAATACCGCTGATATTGTGTATTATAATACTTGCTACGTTGCGTAACTCGTACATAAGGTACTGGTTTACAGTCTAACTCGATACTAATAATTGTCATGATTCGATTAACCTATTGTTTTCAAGTAATAATTGACCATTTTTAATTTTTTTATATATTTTGTAGGCTTCATTAATTGTAGTTTCACTTGGATTGTTTCTTATTTTAGATTTTCCAATTTTATTCGCAATAGCTCTGATTTGATCGTCTTTAATTACTCCAAAATAATCACTAGTTTGTGTTAGAAACCTATCCCTAAATTCTAATTTTTCAGTATCATTTTCTTTGATTATTTCTAAAATATTGGCAATGTTCGGCGGATATTGGCTTTTTCTTGAATGAATTTTTAAAGCCTGTTTTAGAATAATTAAATTTATTTTTTCGTCTACAATATCTTCTACAACAATTTTTATTTGTGTTGCATGTTTAGAAATATCGCTTACACATCTGCTGTAAGATATAGCAATTAATCGTTTAACTTCATTTTTATAAGATAGATTATCACTCATTTTTTAACTCCTTTTTTTAAATTGCGTCCATGACGCTTTTGATTTTATCCATTTGCGTCTCTAATGCGCTTAAATGGCTTTTTTCTTTGTTTTGGTAGTTACCCTCCAATATCTTTACAAAATTGCCGTCATTCTCAAATATCCAGTCAAAGGTAACACACCAATTACTTGACTTACCAAGTAACCAGTCTGATTGACTAATTTTTTTTAAAATTAAGTCAAAATCAAAATTAATATCTTGTAATCTCCTCATAATTGCTTTTTTTCTTTTTTCGGTAATTTTCAAAACCTTAGATAAATTATTATAAAAACAAAATTCATTCCATTTTTCTACGATAATATTAATATTATTAATATTATTATTTATATTCTTTATATTCTTTTCTTCTTTAGTTGTTGTTGCTCTGCGTGTTGTTTGAATGTTGCTCTGCGTGTTGTTTAGTGTGTTGCTTGGTGTGTTGTTTAGTGTGTTGCTATTTGTTATTTTTTCGTTTTTTTGTGCTTGAATTTCAATATTTCCGTGTGTTGCTTCGTGTGTTAATTGGTGTGTTGACTGGCGTGTTGCTTCGTGTGTTGAAGTGTGTGTTGACTGGCGTGTTGCTGTTTGAGTATCTTTTTGATAGTTTATGTAATTATTTATTATTATTTTACTGTATTTATTTGTTGTCTGTATGGTTATCTCACCAGTTTTTTTTAACTTTTCAAAACTTGTTCTAATTTGCTGTTTTGTTAAGTTTGTTTCACGGCTTAAATTATGAAGGCTTGTAATTAGTTCACCAATGCCTATTGTTTCCCCTTTCCATATTTTTTCTTTGTAATTAGCTTTCAACAACATATGCATATACAGCCTTGTCGTTGTAATGTCGCTGTACCATTCCCAATCGATAATAGAGCGAAAAATTTTAATAAATCCTTGTTCCATTGCTTACCTCTAATTTACTTATTATGTAACCAATTTAAAACTTCTTCATAATCAAATCTAATTGACCTATTATGCTTGTAATAAGGTAATCCTTGTTTAGTCCTCCATATATACAATGTATTTCTACTAATTTTTAATTTTTTCATTAAATCATCTTGATTAATTAAATCATTCATTTTTTTATTACCTCCTAATTTTTTATGCTATAATATAATACATAATATTACATTAAATTACAAATAAAAAAAAGGTGTCGATTAAGACACCTTTAACTTTTTAATAATGATACAAAAATTATAAATGAGTTTGTAAACTTTCCTTAAGTTTGTTGTATATTTTAATATTTGAAAATGAGCCATAATTATTTTTAAGAGTTTCAAAATCTGTTATGTAACGTTCCCATTTTTTCCCTGAATTTTTTGAAATTCCGCTTTCGTACGTATAATTTTTTACCATATCTTTTTTTTCTGTAATTTCTACAGGCAACATATCAATTAATAGTTTTATTTCATTCAATAATTCCTCGCTTGGCTCATCAAATTTGAATTGTTGTGTTTGTGCTGGTAATGGTGCGTCAAAAACATCTTTTTTTTCTTCATTTTTATTTGTTAATTTTGAGTATTCGTCTGTATCGGCGTCTTTGGTGTCGTCAAGACAGAATAGCCCATTTAATGCATATTTTCTCGCATAACTGCTACAAGCCCCAGTTAATTGGGATAAATCCATACCTTTTTTATTCTCGTCTTCTCTGGCATAACCTGTTCCAGTTATATAATTTTCGCCATCTGATAACGTCGCAATAGCTTTAATGTAGTATCTATCGCCTAAATTAATAATTTCATCGGATACATTAAGAACAAAATTATATTGCTTGTTAATTTCTTTGAATGATTGCATGACATCCTCACAAGATCGGTAATTATAATTTCCAAACGTGTTTTTTTTGTTTTTTGGAGCTTTTATATCTTGCTGTAATTGAGATAATTTTTTATAAAATTCTTTTTTGTTGTTGTCCATAACTAACCTCTATTTATTTATTTTACAGTATTGATATTGATTTATTATTATTTTTTTTTTCT
>Ga0208767_1001400_pt1 | contig 19187 bp, 28 predicted proteins | sample VirMetDEL_Mar_21_FD_184514 | JGI IMG/M metagenome (GOLD analysis project Ga0208767, IMG submission 184514) | Aqueous microbial communities from the Delaware River and Bay under freshwater to marine salinity gradient to study organic matter... | ecosystem: Environmental > Aquatic > Marine >... | reverse complement strand
AGTTGATCCTTTCCATTTCAAAGAGTACCTCGTCAAGTCCCATTGAGACATGCCCATAAACATTTTCGAAAACACAATAAGTGGGTCTTGTTTGTTCAACAATTCTATGGATGTACGGAAAGATGTGCCGAGGGTCTTCTTCTCCTCTGCGATTTCCCGAGACCGAGAATGGTTGGCATGGGTAACCACTTGTGAGCACCCATTTTTCTCCTTTGTTAATTTTGCTTGAAATAAATCTTCTTGGGTCATTTGCGATCTCCTTAACATCATTATAAATTGGAATATCATTCCAATTCTTTTTTAAAACTTTTCTACACCATTCATCAAAGTCGCAGAACATGATTGGCTCTGCGAATTTTGCCCATTCGAAACCGAGAGAGAAGCCTCCGATTCCACTACATAAAGAAACTTCTTTAATCACAATTTATCCCCCTCTTTTGTTCTTCGCCAACTAAAAGTTTTTGAACTTTTTCTTCTACTAAATCTCTAAACCAATCACTATCAGTAATTACATCCAAGTGATGCTCTAGATAATCTTCTAGCAAGGCAGACATTTCTAAAAGTTTATGATCTTGAGCTTCTTTCCTAATCATGCCTTTCCAAGGTGTTGAATGTTTCATTCTTCGCCCCTCCTTCTATCTAAGTAAACTCTAAGATGAGTTGATGCATATTGAGGTTGACCATGTTGATATTTTCTCCAATCAACATCTTCTCTCAAGTGTTGTCCTTTTACAGTAATATAATAACCATCTTTATTTAAAAACCTTTTGAGTGCTTTAATAAATAGACGACCATATTCATTGTTAGGTACTTCTGTAAAATGATATCTTGGGACACGAGAAACTCCTCGTGCCCTCCATTTTTCTTTTGCTTTTAAATTTATTTTTCTAGCCATATCTTTTATCCTCCAAGATAAATTCATGTTTAAGTTTCCAATAAAATTTGTCCAACTTTCTAACATCTGAAAGATATAAATCTTGCATTTCGTAAAGATTATTTAAACATTCTCCAATTGCTATGTGAGATTGAACTATTGCATTCCATTGATTTTTAGTAAGAGATTTATAGCCTTTTATTCTCAAAGCATCTTTTTTATCTCTTTCTATTTCCCATTTTTCTTTCTTAGCCAAGTTTCAATGCCTCCGTATAAACTTCCTCTCTTGTCCAAGTTGGATTTCTTTCTTGTAAGTCTGCAATGTTTTTATTAATCCTACTTTCGACATCTGCATTAGTTTCCATGCCAAGTTTCTCTGCGATTTTATCTAGAGTTTCTTGACCACTACTACTGAGCCTATCAAAGTCCCAATACATTTGATCAACCCATTCTTTGAGTTGATCAAGGTCTTTTAGTTTTAGTTTATCCATTGGCTTGAGCCTCTCTTTGCCTATCAAGAAATTCATTTACATCTTGTTTACCAAACAATCTTTTTGCTTGATCATCAGAGATTATAAATTCTCCTTTCCTTTGATTATCTGTAATAATCCAAGGTAATTTCCTGGATTTAACTTTATAACCAATGAGAGTATATCTTGGATGTTTCTTCTCTAAGTCTATGCCAAAGTATTTTGCATTACTTTCTAAGTCTTCTTTCTCTCTTTTTCTTGCAACATCTTTAACAGAAGTACCTTTAAAAGTAACAACTAGTTGAAACTTTGCTTGGTCTTCACTAAAAGAACAATTTCCAAGATGAAACTCGAACTTGTTATCATACATATCATTGACATATCTAACTAAAGACTCATCAAATATTTCTCTAATGTTTTTTAAAATTGGTTTCGTAAATTTATCTGTCATTATGTCCTCCATTGTCAGATAGTTTTTGTTGATAGTCTTTACTAGGCTTTCCCCAATAAAGTCTATATCCCTCTTCGGAATGCTTTTCGGCACAATCTTCGCACCTAAAATAATCTGCATGTGTAAAGTCTATTTCACTTTTATCAAACATTTCTGCACAACCATCACATGTAATCATTATCTATTTTCCCATTCATTTTTATGATTATGTAAAGCATTGATGCCAAGATTAAAAATTAATTGATTATAGAATTCTGTTAATCGAATTATCTTTTGTTGGTCATCATTTTCTGTAACCATATCTTTTAATTGATTAATTACATAAAACATACAAACTTTATTATCTAATTGTATATCATCAGTTATTGGAGGCAGTTTTAAATCGTGTAATTCTGCATCAACAACTTCTAAATCATGAACTAAATTCTGCAAATCTGATTTTTTAATTCTCTTCCGAATGTTGTAACCATTATATTCGTCTGTTAATCGACTAATCACACCATGCAATTTTTCTTCTGCTCTTACCATGATTGCATCCTTTCTAAATTTACTTCTTGTTGAAACTCATTTAATAATTCTTCTGCATGATCAACGTACATCTGCAAACCAAATTCTTTGCGAACTTTTTGTATTACTTGCTCATTTGTATAATCTTGTAATTGCTTACCCACAAATAATTCCACTTCTTCTAATTTATCTTTTAATGCTCTACTCATTTAAATTTACCTCCAACATTATAATCTCTACATAAAATTAATATTTCTTTAAACGTCATAGCATCGTATAATTTGATGTTATGCTCTTCTTCAAAATACTCTGAAAAACTTCTCTTATCACTTGATAAAAGTAAATTCCAAAGTAATTCAAACTTGCGACCCTCTTGTTGCCAACAAGAATTCCTATCTATAATTTTTCTTAACTCTTCGTATATTGTCATTTAAACCTCCACAAATTGATTTATATCTTTTACTCTATTTATTATAGTTTTTGTTTCCTCTATTTCTTGATCTAAAATATCATCTACACTTGTATTGAATAATATGTTACCAATTTTCATGATCTTAAACTCATGATATAAAGGATAGTTTGATCTCTTATTCTCCATTGTTTTTCCTCCTAATGAGTTTTAAAGATAACTTGTCTTTTTGGTTGTTCCCAACATAAAGCACAACTACCACAACTATTGGTTAATCCAATTTGTTCGGGACATTGTATAGATTTATTTTTATGGGGGGTTTGTAATTCTTCCGAATTTGCAGAAAATTCTTGATTTAGATCATTACTATATCTAACAGAAAATCTTTTCTTATGTTTAATTCTTAAACTTAAAATCGCTTGAGCGATATATCTAGATGTCTGATATTTGCTTGATGTACTATTTGCAGTATATCCATAAATTGCAATGTTAGGATATAACTTTAACATTAAATCCCAAAACCAAACATATTCAACATTAAAAAAATCTCCAAGTATATGTAATCTTATTAATGCTTTTTTACCTTTTAATTCTTTTATGTCATTATGAATTCTTGTAGTTAAAAGTAATTCATCTTTATTACTCATCCTATGTGCGAATGGCATGTTATTTCCAAAACAATCATCCCAATGGAAACAATCTTTTGGACAAGTTTCTCTTTCTACTAATGTTAATGTCAAAAACTTATAATCTTTAAATGTGCCTTTTAAAACTTTTTTCCCAAGCTTTTTATTTGTACTTGGTTTTAAAACTTTAAATTGATAATCATCAAGATTATGTATATTCTTTTTATATCTTGTAGTAATTAACATTTAGTCCTCCGAATAAATAATATAATAGATTATGGGAAATTATAAGAAGTATGTCAAGAGAAAAAAACTTTTTTAAACAAATAAAATCATCATTAAATAAATCTGATTTTATCCAAAAAATAGAAAATAAATACAATAGTGGCTTTCCAGATTTGATTATCATTAATGAGATAATGCCATTATTTATTGAGTTAAAAGCACCTATAAAAGGAAATAGGATAAAGCTTGAAAAATCCCAAATATCAACACATTTAAGGATATACAATAATAATTATATTTCTTTTATCTTGGTTCGTGACCCTTTGACCTCTAATGCATTTTTATTTGACGGATATAATGTAGCAAATTGCATTGTTCGTGGACAAGATCAACCAAACTTTTTGGATCATGGATCAATCCCTCAATGCTTGCAATCTGCGAACAACCAAACCAAAAAAAGAGCTTGCGATTTTTTTGGTTTTACACCGAGGCTTTCTGCAAACTAAAAAAAATTGCCAACACAAAGAGAGCTTGCGAACTTTGTGTTTTTAAAAATAAAGAAATATAAATTTGAAATAAAAAAAGGGAGGCTTTCGCCCCCCTCGGTTAAAGAATTCTAGATGTTAGTTTGAATGGGTTTGGTTCACAATCGTGGAAGTCTTCATTATAATCTTGGTTAATCTTCCATTGTAAATTGTCAACAACCGAAAAAGCCATATCCATTCCACAACCTTTAACTATAATTGCATCATGGTATTTATTCATTTTATACCCAAGCAATTTGTGAATGTCGTATGTTATCCAATATGGGGCATTATTATTGATGTAAAAAAATGCTATGTGTCTTGTCATTCCACTTTCTGAAACATGACGAATGATCGAGAAAATAGTTTGTTTAGTATTTAATTCATGCATTAAATGATATTGGTTTTTAACTTCTTGTAACATGTTCCGTCCTCCATTGTTTAGTTGTATTTATAGGATAAACTAGGATCATGAAACAGTCAAGCAAAAAACCTGGTTTTGGTATTCATTTATTATATATCGGTTATGCAATAAAAACATTTGACTGTGACATTTTTGCAACAATCTGTGACATTTTTGCAACTCTAAAAAACTTGACAAAAAAACAAAGTGAGTTTGCGAACTTTGTTTTTTTAAAACTTGCGACCCACAACAGAGAAGCACGGAAAACAAATAAAAAAAAGGAGAGCCGAAGCCCTCCCTTTCCCAAGGAAACTTGTTTATTCTTTTTCATAGTCTGGATGGTCTGGCATTCTGCCTTTGTGGTCACAATTCCAGAATGGGTCTTCATGTTCTTTCTTGAGCTCTGCAATGTGATCACACTTAGCATTGTAATGATACCACCATTCTTCTTCTAATTCTCTTTGTCTATCCATCTTTCTTCCTTTCGTTAACTTCTTTAGTTATATTCTTTAATGATACATTGACTAAGGCTCTTGCTTCCCTCTGCTCTTTTAGAATATCTTTAATTGCAGTTGTTGGTATTGGACGACCAGAACCGATAAAAGCCATTCGCATTGGAACAACAACATTATCATTACAAATAGTACAACAACGACCATTAGAAATAGGAGAGGCATTATGCCCCTCCTTGTATCCGTTGGCTTGTACATCTATTTCACTTGTACAAATCGAACACTTCATTCTACGCTTCCTCCTTTACTTCATTCCACATTTTCTCCAAATCTATATTGCTAACATTCTTAGCATAAGTTTGAAGCTTTGCTTCAAGAGCATAAATTCTTTTTTCATGCATCTGAATCATTCTGTGTTGATCAGTCACAATGTCCTTTAAGGTTTTGATCGCTTCTAGTAACTTGTCTTCCATATCATGTCCTTCCTTGGTTGTTGATATACATAAAGTATAATCCCATGTAATCCCATAGTCAATAACATAATACTCCCAGGCCATGCAAAGATTACATTTCCGATATGCAAAAAATGCAGTACGATTTTTCTTGACTTGTGACATTTATGTCACACTGTGCCCCAAAAAAATTTGCCCAAGGACTAGCTTTGTTAGTGAAACTTGAACTGAGGAACGAAGTTCTAGTGTAGCTTGCGAAGCTAGTCCTTTTAAGGAACTGGGGTTACTCCTAGCAAAAGGTAACTGACTTGAGATTACGAAGAGGGGGCACCCCCTAAATACAGATACACAAGGGTTACTTACACATCTATATTACAATGATTGATAAATTCATTTAAATATATTATTGTTTGGGCATGAACCTAGATGCATTACCCAAAGAAGTGTTACAAGAAGTTCTGTTACTAGAAGAACAACAGAGACGACTTGAAACCAGAGAACTAGCCCAAACTAAATTTCTATCCTATGCAAAACATGTATATGACGGTTTTATAGAGGGCAGACATCATCGTGTTATATCCAAAAAGCTCGAGGACATTGCATCGGGTAACTTGAAGCGTTTGATCATCAACATGCCCCCTAGACACTCGAAGTCAGAACTAGCGTCATATTTAATGCCTTCGTGGTTCTTGGGTCGTAATCCTAAATTAAAAATCATACAGGCTACCATGAACACGGAACTTGCTGTAAGATTCGGTAGGAAGGTTCGTGATCTCATTGCCGATCCCATATATGCTGAGATCTTTCCCAAAACGGACTTGAAACCGGATAGCCAAGCTGCAGGTCGTTGGGAGACTAGCCAAGGCGGGGAATATTTCGCTGCGGGGGTGGGTGCCGCAATGACAGGCCGTGGAGCCGATTTGTTGATCATTGATGATCCGCACTCGGAACAAGATGCACTGTCCACGGTTGCTTATGATAATACATATGAGTGGTATACATCTGGACCGAGACAGAGATTGCAACCGGGGGGTACCATCATTATTGTGCAGACAAGATGGTCAAAGAAGGATCTGACGGGGCGATTAGTACAGAATATGGCGATGGACAGTATGTCTGATCAATGGGAGGTTATAGAATTTCCAGCTATACTTCCAAATGATAAAGCACTATGGCCCGAGTTTTGGGAAGTTGATGAATTATTAAAGGTCAAGGCATCACTGTCCCCGGTCAAGTGGAATGCCCAGTGGCAACAGAATCCGACATCGGAAGCTGTTGCTATGATCAAGAGAGATTGGTGGCAACCTTGGGAAAGAGAAGATACACCGAGATTAGATTATATAGTGCAGAGCTATGATACGGCTTACAGTAAGAAAGAGTCTGCCGACTATAGTGCTATTACAACTTGGGGTGTATTCGAGCCGAAGGAGAATGGTGAACAACATTTGATAATGTTGGATGCGAAGAAGGGTCGCTGGAATTTTCCAGAGTTAAAAGAAATTGCTATAGAAGAAAATGAATATTGGGAACCAGATTTAATGTTGATTGAAGCGAAGGCATCTGGTCAACCTCTGGCTGATGAATTAAGAAGATTAAATCTTCCCGTTACTACGTTTAGTCCTGGCAGACGAAAAGGTGGTGGGGGTGTTGATAAAACTATGCGAATGCATATTGTGTCACCTATTTTCGAATCGGGTAAAGTATGGTATCCTGAAGGAGAAAAATTTGCAGAAGATGTTATTGAAGAGGTTGCATCTTTTCCGAATGGCGATCATGATGACTATTGTGATAGTATGACAATGGCAGTGATGCGTTTTAGGCAAGGCGGGTTTATCGATTTAAAAGGTGAAGAGATTCCAGAGAACTGGTATCCAAGACGAGCAAGGGAATATTATTAATCAAGGAGAAGACAATGGGCTTATCACTAACAGAACCAAAAACTGGACCTTTAAGTAAAAAAGAAAAAGAAAAAAATAAAAAAAAGCAGAAAAATGTTAAGGGTCAAGGTTCAAATATAGAAGGTAATTTAAGAACTGGAAGAGATACTCAACAGTACAGTTACATGCCGGCTTCTGCTAAAGATGCTATCTATAAATCAGTAGACAAACCAAAAACACCAAAACCAAAAACCCGTGCCATGTATGGTGAAGGTCAAGTAAAAGATGTTTCTACAAAACTTAAAGAAAAAAAGAAGAAGCAACTAGCTCTAAAGAAAGCAACAAAGAAAATGAACATGGGTGGTGTTATGAAAGCTCGTGGTGGAACATTTAAAGGAACTTACTAATGGCAGGTAAAGATAAATCCAAAGGTAAAAAAGCAGAGAAGATTTCTAAGAAAAAAACTATTACCTCAAAGTTTGACGACAAGTTTGGTGGAAATCCTATTAGACAACTAGATAGTTTATTTGGATCTATAAAACCAACTAAAAAGAAACTTGGCGGTTATACTGTTACTAATCGTTTTTCAGATATAATGCTTCCAGAAAAGAAAAGAACAACAAGGATTACTTAATGGCTAGAGATAACGCTGTTGAATATAGTATTGACCAAGCTCAACGGATGTTTGGTAAAGGGGTCGAGGTTATTGGTCGTGCCGCTGGCATTGAATCTATTTTTAATTACGGACAAGAGATAGTTAAACAACAAGACGAGGATATACGTCTTGGACAATACAAACCACAATATACAGTCGGGCTTCGTGAAGCATATAACCAAGGTGGGTTAGATGATGGTATTGGTTGGTTACTAGAAAAAACTGGTGAGAACATAGCAAGTAGTGGTGTAGCTTTAGTTGGTGGATTAGCATCTGCTTTAACGGCTCCGTTTAGTGTACCTGCTGCAGCCTTGATCGGTGGAGCGACACTCGTTGGTTCGGGCATCATGGGCACTGGTGAAACTGCCGAGGAGATGGAACAGAAAACTGGTGACTACAACGAAGCAGTCGCCCTCGGTGCAGGAACCATTATTGGTATCTTAGATAGATTTGGTGCAGGAAAAGTGATTCCGAAAGATGAACTTTTAACCATGACAGGCAAGCAATTAATTAAAGCTTTGGGTGCAGAAGGTAAAACAGATGCTGCCAAAGAAATAGGAAAAAGAATTGGTAAGTCGATAGCTTTCGAGGGTGCAACAGAAGGAGCACAAGAAGGTGTTGTTATGGGAGCCACGGGTATAACTGGTGGAGAATATACTGGACTTGAGATTGCAGATAGAATTTTAGAGGGAACTCTTTTAGGTAGCACAATGGGTGGTGGCACGACAACGGGCATTGAAGCATTGCGTCAAGGTCCTGGAGTTGTGAATAAAATACAAGATATTATGTCTGGGCCTGGGCCTGGGGGTCTTACTCCACAGATGGCTGTTGCAGGAGCACAACTTAGTCCAGACCGAGCACAGATGTCTTTAATACCAGAAGTTCCAAAGACAAGTGCTGAAATATTAATGAGTGAAAAATCTGGAGATGAAGCTGGAGGAGGTGCTCCAGTAGATCCAGTTATGGCAGAGGATGCGGATAAGCTAACAAGAGATCCCGATGACAACATAGCCATGACTGACAATGGCAGACACTTTTCAAGATTAGCTCTAAGACTACAACAACTTCCGTTTGATGCAGAAGGTTTGACGGGTAGACAAGTTCTTCAAGAGTTAGGTGTTGTTGGAGAGCAAGACAACAAAATGCCAAGGGGCGATAAGAAAAGAGACTACATAGGATCAATAACTGAAGTAAGAAATATTGATACGGGTATACCTCGTGTAAAGACTAAAATGAAACCAGAAGTGGCGAGCAATCCAGAATTAAAAGCTAAGTTTATTGCTGCCAAAAAAGCAGGAATTCCTCCACCAGATGACCTCGTTGAGACTGTTCAAGAGTTAGACAGCGAAGGAAATCCAGTTACTATTAAAGGGCCGTCTCCAACATTTACATTTAATAAACAAAGTGGAACTATAGCATCTAATAAAGGTGGAGAGCTATATCAGTCTGGACTAGAAGATTTTTTATATAAAAATTTAGATAATAAATTTTCTAAAGAAGAATTATTAAATGAATATAAAGACTATAGACCAGATTTAAAAACCAGACTTCTTTTAAGTAGCCGAGGAGAAAGAGCTCACGGAACATATAGTTCCAACAGTTTAGAGTATTTACAAAGAATTCCACAACTGGTTGAGGGTTTTACTAGTGCTCCTAATACGCCTGATCGTAAGTTTGATACTGTGTATGACGACTTTGGTATTATTCAATTTACACCAAATCAAAAGATGCTTTTAGGTAGAACAAGGTTTCCTTTTCCAACAAAGAAAGACGATGAAAAGTTTCAACAAAAGCAAAGTGATGCACAAATAAGAGCGAGACAAAATATAAGTAATGAAGGTGGAGGAGCCGATCCTACTCAAGAAGACATAGACGCATGGCTTTTGAAGAATGAACCGAGCACTGTAAAAGAACTTGATTCTTTAGCTGAACAGTTAGGTTACAATGATCCTTTTGGACAATTAATTGATAGAAAATCTACAGGTGTACCTTTTCATAAATACTATGAAACTGATTCAATCATAGATGCAGCAGACAGCACGGGAAACATAGGAATAGATCCTAGTAAAGGTGAGCCCACAGCACAAGCTCACACTAGGGGTGAGATTGTTATAGATGATGGAACTGGAGAAGTTCTGGCTCAAGCTTCAGAAACACAAAGTGATAATCAAAGACAGTACGAAAAAGAACTAGATACTCTTTTACCAGAGCCCGGAGCGTGGTCTTTTGATAAAGCACCTACACGACATATTCTAACACCTAGTGATATAAGAACTCTTGATGAAGCAAAGGGAGCTACAATAGATTCCAAGCCAGAAGATTCCCTTATTACTTACGAAGAAGATAAAAAAACACTTAAAGAAGAATATGAAAATGCTAGAGAGATGACTCAAATGGAGTCAGATAGATATGATGCACATGTGCAATCAGAAAAAGATCTAAGAGATTTAGAATTTGTTCAAGATAAAATAGAAGGACTAGAAGAACAAGAGCACGAATTTACAAAAGAGTTCTTACCTAAGTTTTTTAAAACAATAGATGATAAAATTCAATTCAATATTGAAGTAAATAATAATGAGCTAGATAACTTTGTTCAAGATGGAGCTCCAACTATAGAAGCAAGCAGTATTAGTAGAGATGCCAAAGATGCTTATTATAGAGCTGTTGAAAGAAAAAAAGAAAGATATAACGAAGGTCAATACCTAAGATTTATTAGAAATTTAAAAGATGAGTTTTATGACTACGGTGCTACGGGAGGAGATATTTCTAAGTATCGTGAAATGTTACTAAGAAGAAAAGCATTAAATCAAGCTATTTTTTCTATAAAATTGAGAAATAGCAGAGCTATGATGAGAACGGGTGTTCAAAAGAAATTCAATCCTGTTTACACATTTTTAGATGGTGTGCCTTCTTTTATGCCCGGCTATGCCGAAAATAAATTATTACGAGAATCAGGTGGTCTACACGGAGAAGAACCTATTCATGTATATTACGGACAAGATCTTATCGTAGATCCAAATGAAGTTGGTACAATACCAGATGAACCCGTCTTTGGCTCTATTCCTCATCCATTGTTTTTGAGCAATCATATGATGAAAGGAGACGATACTGTTTTAATACCTAAAAGAACTCACAATGGAAAGTTCTACCCAACAGATGATTTTAAAAGAAATGATTTTGAAGCTGTGATGGATTTTCTTCAAGGCGACATAGAAAGAGATGGCTTTGATGACAGTAAAACAAAAACCACAATAGCTCAAATGGTACAAACTCCAGATTTTCAAGACACTGGACAAGCGGAGGGTACAACATGGAAACAAAGGAAAGAAATAAATAAAATGTCACCTGATGAAAAGGCGGCAGCTTTAGCAAATCACACTCAAAATATAGACAGTTTTATTTTAACTGCTTTAAGTAGAGATATAAAGCCTTCTGAAATTTATCGCATGGTAAAGAACGTCATAACAAAAGAAATTTTAAACAGGCAAGCAGCTAATATAATAGCAAGAAAAACTGCTAATGAAGTTAGAAAAAAACATAAAAACGAATTAGATCAAATAAATTTAGATGGCAGAGGGTTTGAAGACTCTTCAGGTGAGTTTACTGAAGGTGCACGACTAATTCGAGATATGCTTTCGAATAAAGCTAAGAATACGGCAATGTTAGCTAATAAACAGTTAATGAATAAATTTGAAAAAGATCTAGGCTTTGTTCCCGTTTTTGCTCCCGAAATATATGACTTAGGTACGGGGGATTTTACTGATAATACTGACTTACCAACAACAGAACCATTTACTAATCGAGACAACAGATTAAATGATATAAGAAAAAATTTAGCAAAAGCTTTTACTTTTACTTTGATAAATCCAACTGAACTTAATCTTCGTTCTGATGTCGAAAATTTTTCAGCTATATCAAATTTTAATCCTAATATTTATGAACAAATAGTAGCTCAACAAACTTTACAAAGAACCTATGATGGCCCGTCACTCAAAACCATAAAAAAAGATATTTTTGATTCTGCTAAATTTTTAGATATTTTTCAAAAAGATGAACAAAAAGCAAAAGAAGCATTCGAAGCATTTGACCCAGACGGTAAAGAATTAGCGAGAAGACTTTCGTTATTATCTGGTGATATCGGTAATGCAGATCCACAACAAATTAGAGATTTAATCGAAGCTATTAACACTGGTAAAATGATATTTAGAACACCTGCTTTTGGAGAAAGTTCCTCAGCCGATAGATTTAGCTATAGAAATTTAATACATTATGCTATGAACGAAATGCCTAATCCAATAACTGGAGAAAAAGGTTTAGATGGAATTATAATACCTCATAGAAAAGACATGTATGAAGTTCCTGGTGGAAGAGGTGGTAATATTGATACGTTTGGATTAAATAAATATGAGGCTATACCTAAAAAAGTATTAGAAGAGATAGCAAAAGAAATGGGAGCAACTCTTGTAAAAGACTACCCTATGAAATATAAAGGTAAGTCAGGACGAGTTTATCCTTCAAAAAGACCCGTAACTAAGTTAATATTTAACAAAGATGCAAAGGGTAAAGCAATTGCTCAATATAAAAAAGGTGGTTTATTTGAGAAATTTAGAAAGGTAAGTTAATGGCTATAGAACCAAGACAAATAGCGGGGATGGTAGAAGAGTCGATGGGAGCGGGGGGTCAAGTGATGCCTGAAGAAGATAGCCTTGCCATTGAGTTAGATGATAGTCAAGATGTTTTGCCAGAAGGAATTGAATTAGCAGATGAAGAGGCAATGGAAGTTGAAACAGAAGAGTATAGACATGATGCCAATCTCGCAGAGGTTCTTGATGAGTCAATTCTTGGAGAGTTATCATCTGATATTCAAGCTAAATTTCGTGAAGATATAGAGTCAAGAGAAGATTGGGAAGAAGCAATATCAAAAGGATTAGGGCTTCTTGGTATAAATTATGAAGATAGAAGTGAACCTTTCTTAGGTGCAAGTGGCGTAACACATCCACTATTAAGTGAAGCTGTGACACAATTTCAAGCACAGTCTTACAAAGAAATGTTACCAAGTGGTGGGCCAGTAAAAACTCAAATACTTGGAGCACCTACACAAGAAACCGAGGCACAAGCCCAGCGTGTAGAAGATTTCATGAATTATCAGATAACTGAAATCATGGAAGAGTATGATCCAGACACAGATCAAATGTTATTTTATTTGCCACTTACTGGATCTACATTTAAAAAGATTTATTTTGATGAAACCAAACAGAGAGCCATTTCAAAGTTTGTTCCAGCAGAGGATATGGTTGTTCCATATTCAGCTTCTGATTTAAGGACGGCAGAAAGGGTTACACATGTTGTTAGAATGTCATATAATGATATTCGTAAATTACAAGTAGCAGGAGTTTATAGAGATGTTGAGTTATCTGAAACGGATGACAGTGAAGATGAAGGAGCTATCCAAGAGCGTGCTGATGAGTTGTTGGGACTACGTCCAAATTATTCAGATGACTCTTACACCTTATTGGAATGCCACATTGACTTGGACTTGGAAGGTTTTGAAGACAAGGATATGGAGGGGAATTCTTCGGGTATTATGTTGCCTTATATTGTCACCATTGATCAAGGGTCTGGAAAAGTGTTATCGATTTCTAGAAACTTTAGAGAACAAGACCCACTAAAAAGAAAAAGACAATATTTTGTTCACTTCAAGTTTTTGCCCGGGTTTGGCTTTTATGGACTTGGCTTATTACACACAATAGGTGGTTTGTCTCGTGCTGCCACATCAATTTTGAGGCAGTTAATAGATGCAGGTACTTTATCAAATCTTCCAGCAGGTTTTAAATCGAGGGGTGTTCGTATTCGTAACGATGACGAGCCTCTTAATCCTGGGGAGTTCAGAGATATCGATGTCCCAGGTGGGGATCTCAAAAACTCAATCATCCCATTGCCATATAAAGAGCCATCAGCGACACTAGCTAACCTTTTAGGTGTAGTTGTTGACTCTGGTAGACGTTTCGCACAGGTTGCAGACGCAAAAACAGCAGATGTAAACTCACAAGCACCCGTTGGAACGACTGTTGCCTTGATTGAGCAAGGCTCAAAGATCATTTCGAGCATACATAAGCGACTACATTACGCTCAAAAACAAGAATTTCGCATGTTAGCCGAGATTTTTGCCGAAAATCCAGTTCCATACCCTTATTTTGTTGGAAATGTGCCTCCAGAGACCATGCAAGCCGACTTTGATGGTCGTGTGGACATACTTCCAGTGTCAGATCCGAATATTTTCTCTATGTCACAGCGATTATCACTGGCTCAAACGCAATTACAACTAGCTCAAGCAGCTCCAGAGATACATAACGTAAATGAAGCGTATAGACGTATGTATGATGCGTTGGATATCAAGAATATAGAGGCTATTTTACCACCAAAGCCACAACCTAAACCAGTGGATCCAGCAACCGAGAATGGAAATGCAATGAAAAACATGCCGTTGCAAGCATTTCCAGAACAAGATCATGAAGCTCATGTCAGAGCACATATATCTATGTTATCTAGTCAAACATCACAAGCAAATCCACAAGGATACATCATGTTACAAGCTCATGTACAAGAACATGTGGGTATGATGGCCCGTGATCAAGTGACCACATTCTTTCAGAAGACAATGCAAGAAGCTCAAATGGCTGGTCAACAAGTTCCTCAAATGGATCCATCAGCCGTTGAAGCGGCAATCGCTCAACAAGTTGGTGAGATTCTAAATGAGATAATGCCAGCTCTAGCACCACCGACACCAGAAGATCCGTTGGTGGATATCAGAAAGAAAGAGCTAGAAAATGATACTGCCGAGCTACAACGTAAGACAATGAATGATCAAATGGATTTTGTTGTTGATCAAGCTAAATTACAACAAGCTTATGAGTTAGCTCAACAAAGACAAAAACTTCAAGAAGAAATTGCCAACGATAGGAACGATGTTAATATCTATCGTATAAATACTGCGGCATCTTTGAAAGGTAAGTAACCTATGATATAATCTGGATATGGATCCAGTAACTATATCATTAGCCGTTGGCGTGGCATCAAAAGCTTTTAGTGCAATCAAGCAAGGATTTGCCGTAGGTCGTGACATTGAACAAATGTCGGGAGATATTGGACGTTGGATGGGAGCCGTATCAGATGTTGACAACGCAGAGAAGCAAGCGAAGAATCCTCCCTTGTTTGGTAAATTGTTTAAAGCAGGTTCTATTGAAGAGGCGGCAATGGCTGCATACGCTGCAAAAAAGAAACTTGAGGAACAAAGGTACGAACTCAAGACATTTCTAAATATGACTCATGGACCGGGAGCTTATGATGAGCTATTGGCTATGGAAGGTCAGATAAGAAAGCAACGTCAAGAGACAGTTTACAAACAACAACAGATGAGACGACAGATTGGTGAAGCAGTCACATGGCTTCTTGTTGCCGGAATTGTTGGTGGTTTTGCACTATTAGTTGCTTCTGTTTTTTTTAACAAAGCACATGCATATGAATATAAACCAAAAGTCTATACTAAACAACAACTAGAGAATCAAGGCAAGATTGAGAAAAAGAAGTATACAACTTGCCGTTTAAAAAAAAGAATAAATTCAAAAACTGGACAGATGGCTTGTATTTATATAGGAAATAATCAAACATATGAAATGATGATTGAGAGTTGGTGCCCAAAGCAATATAAATGTATTTATAATCCTTGGGGTAAAGAGCCCAACATTGATGATGTAATTAATTCTTTGAATAATGCAACGAAAGGTAAGTAAATGGAAAACATGGTATTAGATGCGTGGAATGATTTATCCTACATAGAAGGAACACTATTTACAATTTGGCTTTTTATCTTATACTATGGTAAAGTTTGGATAGACAGTAGATTTTCTAAGAAGGAGTGCAAGTGCTCACAGCGTTAATAGGACCTATAGCTACTTTAGCTGGGACTTGGTTTGAAAACAAAGTTGAAAAGACTAAGGCTGAAGGACAGGCTAAAGTCGCAGAGGCAAGAGCTCGTGCTACTGTTGCAGAGAAGGTTGCAGCAGGTGAAGTCGCATGGGAAGGCAAGATGGCTGATGCTACAGTGGATAGTTGGAAAGACGAGTTTGCCTTAGTTGTACTACTTTTGCCCGCAATTTTAGTATTTTTGCCCGGCATGAAAGATTATGTTAAAGATGGTTTTGAGATATTAGCTAGTTTACCAGAATGGTATCAATATCTTTTATATATTGCGATTAGTGCAAGTTTTGGAATCAAGGGAGTTGGACAAGCTGCAAAGATGTTCAAGAAAAAATAATGGTTAGGGTAAAACAATTCGCAGATGATTTATCAATAAGTACAAAACAAGCTAAAGACTTAATTAACAAAGGTCGTAACCGAAGAGACGGTGGATCGCAAATCTTGGAGAAAACTATGTCTGAAACAGAAAAGAAAAAAAAGAAAAGCAAAAAAAAGAAAGACATAATAGGGGGAAGAACTAAAAAAGATTATGGTATCCCACCAATTCCAATGCCTCCGTTTATTGGAGCGGGTAGAACTAAAAGAAATTATGAAGAGCCCGATATACCACCTTTGGCACGACCAATAGGTAAAAGAAGAGGAGATAATTCAGATCCTCGACTAATGGCTGATGGAGGATCTAACGTAACTAAAGTGAATACAGACAAACTTACAAAAGCACAGATGGGTCAATTTAGAAACATAGTAAACGCATCAACATCAGGTAAGATTACTCCAGCAGAAGCTCAAAAGAAAATAAGAAAAATGTTAACATTAAAGAAAAAAGATGGTGGTGGTTTTCCAGACTTAACGGGTGATGGTAAAGTTACTAAAAAAGATATCTTAAAAGGTCGTGGTGTCCCAGGTTTTTCCCGTGGTGGTGGCATGGCTATCCAAGGACTAGGGTTTAAAGGAGTTCGCTAAATGCGTGATTCGGATTTTCAAAGCATAAGTGATTCTCAAAATATGGGTATTGATAGTGGTGGCTACGATCCCTCTCAATCTTCAGTATCTGACGATAATAACAATACTAATGCAAATATAGCTGCAGCTATTCGAAATCAAAACATAGGTGGTGGAGGTGATACCTATGATGCAAGACAAGCTTTACAAACAGCTAGAGGTATAACCTCGACTAATCCGTATGGCTACAATAATCCTTTTCAAGGTATAGCTGATTTTTTTGGTGTTGATGTTAATTATAATAACATTATGAGCCAATCATCTATGGATGATATAGCTAATAAAAACTATAATCGTTATGTAAACCCTATGAATGATCCTAATAAACCTGGGTTTGATCCGAACAAATTAGCTAGTCAAACACAAACAGATTTAAATAAAGGTTTTGGTTCTTTGTTTGGTAGCTCTTTAGGGGAACAAACACAGTTAGGTCTGATAAAAGAACAAAAGCCAGATGCTTTACCAGGAATGGATACAGCTGCCTTAAATGTTTTTAGTATGCTCGGTGGAGGATTACCTTCATTAATGGCTAACGTAAATGCGAATCCATCTAATTTTATACCAGAACAAGCTCCTCAATATCAAGCCTCAAGAGACCCGATGAGCAAACAATATGATGCAGAAACATATGATAAGAGCTATATAGGCAGTGCACTTGACACAATGTTTGGCGAAGGGTCTACAAAACAAGCAACAACTCTTGTAGAAGATGCAGTTAATTATCTTAAAAACGCAGGTAAACCTTAGTGTACATAACTGATTTTTTAAACAAATATAAAAAAGACTTAAATAACAGAGTAGAAGACATAAGTATTTCATTGACTAGTGGAAGTGCATCTGATATTGGTCATTATAAGGCAATGGTAGGCGAAATTCAGGGATTAACCTATGCATTGGAACACATACAAACCCTGCTAAAAAAGGTGGATGATGACTCTAATAGTACCAGAATACGTTCTAGCACAGAGGAACGCTAAGAAAAAAGCCGAAGAAGAAGCGAAGAAATTAAATTTAACACAAAGAATACCACAGCCAACAGGTTGGCGAATATTAGTTATGCCTTATATGGGTAAAGAAAAGACTGATGGTGGTGTTTATGTCCCAGATCCAGTAAGAGAAAGAGAAGCTAGAGCTACAGTTACAGCTTATGTAGCTAAAGTCGGGCCTCTTGCTTATAAAGATATTGATAAATTTGGAGAAGACGGAGCTTGGTGTAAGGAAGGCGATTGGGTTTGTATTGGTCGATACGCAGGTTCTAGATTTCAAATAGAAGGTGGAGAAGTTAGGATTATTAACGATGATGAAGTTATTGCGACTATCGTTGATCCTGACGACATAAAATCTTACGGAGTATAAAGACAATAGGGGTGGAGAAACTAGAGTAACCATTGTCGATCCTGACGGCATCCAAAACATACGGAGTATAGTATGCAAGAAGATGTTAAGGTTGAAGAAGCCGAAGAAGAAGGTCAAGAAATTGAAGTAGTAGAGAAGGAGCAAGAGACAGATGAAGTTGCTATTGAAGCAAAAGATAAGCCAAAATCTGAGGATGGTGATGACTTGTCTGAGTATTCTGACTCTGTTAAGAAACGGATTAGCAAACTTACGAACAGATTTCGTGAAGAAGAGAGACAGAGACAAGCTGCTGTTGAATATGCTGAAGCCGTTAAAAAACAAAACGAAGAATTAAAAACTAGAATTGATAAGCTAGATACGACTTATGTTGGTGAATTTGATACGAGGGTACAATCTCAATCAATAGCCGCAAAAGAAGCATATAAAAAAGCATTAGAAGACGGTAATGCAGATGCCATGTACGAGGCTCAACAGAATATTTCTAGAATAGCCTTGGAAGAATCTAGACTTGCTCAATTAAAAGCAGATAGAGAAACCAAAACACAACAAGTTGAGCAACCTCAAGCACAACAACCTCAAGCACAACAACCTCAAGCAAAACCAGACCCTAAAGCAGAAGATTGGGCAAAGAAAAACTCATGGTTCGGGCAAGATCAGACTATGACCTATGCTGCATTTGGTTTACATAAACAATTAATTGAGGATGAAGGGTTTGACGCAACGTCAGATGAGTATTATACTGAACTTGATAATAGGATTAGATCGGAGTTTCCTCATAAATTCCAGAAAAAATCCAATGCTCCCAGAGTCGCCTCTGCTGGGACAACGGCTTCTAAGTCGTCATCACCAAAGGGACGCAGAACAGTCAAGTTGACTGCTTCGCAGATAGCGATTGCGAAACGTCTGAATGTTCCGCTTGAAGAATAT
>Ga0208767_1001399_pt1 | contig 19189 bp, 26 predicted proteins | sample VirMetDEL_Mar_21_FD_184514 | JGI IMG/M metagenome (GOLD analysis project Ga0208767, IMG submission 184514) | Aqueous microbial communities from the Delaware River and Bay under freshwater to marine salinity gradient to study organic matter... | ecosystem: Environmental > Aquatic > Marine >... | reverse complement strand
GTTTGACCATTTAAACTTACGGTTTCTACTTTTTCATCAAAATTATTGTCTAGCCCACTAACGGTTACAGTTCTTGCACCAGTACCTGCTACTGTATCATCAGTAGAAGAGCTAGATATATAAAGAGTTGAAGCTGAACCTAAATATGAATATAAACCACCTTGAAGCCACACGGTTGCTAAAGTAGTATCTATAGCAGAATTAAAGCCAAACTTGTGTACGCTTTCGTGAAAACCAATTTGTCCTCTTGCTACTTGTAATTCAAAAGGCTCGGAAGTACCAACCCTTGAAATTGATGATACTTCCTGAGCCATATTTACAAATGCCTACTAATAATTCTTATTCAAAACCAATATGATTGAATAAGTATCACCGCTTGTGTGTCCTACAGTTGTGAAATCAATATCACCTGTCACACCACTACCTGCGTTATTCGGTATGCCTGTGAACAAGTCATAATATTCATCACCTGTACTATCTGCAGGTAAACCAGTTAATAAAACATTCGATGTCGCATCAAATTCTATATTTACACCCATGCCTCTAGTAGCCCAATAAATACGAGCTACTGAGACAGAGGTGCATACGTCACCGTTACTATTTGGTTCCAAAGCCGATACATCAACCTTTTTAACAGCACTTTCGCCTGTGCCATCTGATACGTTTGTAAACTTCAGGATAGCTATGTTATTGCCATCCTGAATTGTTTGTGAGGTTACTGCGTCTGCCATGATTTACTCCTTATGCGTCAGCAAATGGTGTTACTATTGTTCCTGAACCAATTAATAATGAATCGTGAACAAGATAAGTAGCTGCATCAATAGCTGTTACTTGAACAACACTACCAACAATACCACCTTTTGTAGTACCATTAAGTGTCATAACATCATTAGTAGCACCCGGTACAAAAGCTTTTTTAGCACCATCGTCTACAGCGACAACTACAGCACCTTTAAACTTGTCAGTACCATCAGTTTTAATATCTAAATCAGTTGCTGCTGTTTCTATATAGAAATAGAAAGAAGCACCAATATTATTAGCCTGATTAGGGTCTGTTGGGTCGCTTGGTGTTGTTGTAACAATTGAAGGTAAAGTAAATTTACCGTCTGCATCGTTACATAATAAAATTTTTCCTGCATGTGCATCAACAGTTAATGTTGTATCTGCTGTTAAGCTAACACTACTATTGACACCTGCTGTGATAAATCCTGCCAATGACTTGACTGGACCTGAGAATGTCGATTTTGCCATAATTTCCTCCTAAGGAAATAAGTCTTACCATCTTGGCTTGTCTGCTAGGTCAGTTGGTAAAACAAGTTAATTAATCCTAGTCTTTTGATTGTATATCAGTTTATCCAATAAAAAAAGGGAGCTAATGCTCCCTTTATTGGTTTGAAGAACCTTAAGCTCCTTGTGAGCCAAAAACTCCACGCCAGTTAGATACACCAAATGAGTATCTTTCTCTAGCTCTATACCTAATATTACCTGTTGAAAATTCAGGTTCCATAGAAGTTTCTAGTGGTGTTCTATTGAACATTTTTAGACCTTCTCCATCTGCATTAACCGATGTCATAATGAAATATGCATCTGGGTCATTTAGATAGTGGTTAACACTATAACCATTTGGTATAGAAGACTGATTTCTTATTGAGTTGATATCATTGTCTGCTGTTCCAACTCTACCCGGTGTATTTAATAATCTATCCGCAATAAATGATAATTGTGGTGGAATTATTAATTTGTCAGGTCTAACTGCAATAGTTAGGTTTCTGTCGTCAACAAATGTTGATATATCAATAATGTTGTCTTCTAATGAAGTTTCATTTAGGTCAGCCATTGTTGTAGCTCTATTTCTAGCTGTTCCACCACCTGCTAATGGGTGTGCTGTGGAAATTAATTGCTGTCCGTCACCTATAGCAAAGTTTGAATCAAACGCATTATTTAATACGTTAGCACCTTTTACTTCTTTGGTGTGTTGCATTGAACGTGCCAATGCTTTTGTGTATCTTCTACCGAGTTGGTCATAGAGGTTATCTTCAATTGCTTCTTCAGTTAATGAGAAAGCAAGTGCCACAGTTTCGTGTGTATATCTTGCTGTATATCCTTCTGAAGCGTTATCAAAGCTAACACCTGCACCCTCTTCCTTGACAGGAGCTGCACCAAATCCAACTACAAGGACTTCTTCTTCAAAAGCTCTGTCTGAGTCTTCTATAGAATAAATCTCTTTGTATTCTTCATTGTTTTCGTCATATTCAAGTCCAAAAAGTGCATTTAGACCCGGTTCAAGTTCTTTCGCTAATTGCGCTCTACTTATCGCCATCTAATTACTCCTTATGCTAATCCGGCACCTTTTACGCCGCATATATGATTTTGAATAACAACTAAAACATTTGTATTTGCTGAAGCAACGTCTGAGTTCTCAGGGTCTTGACTAATGTCAATAGCTTTCAGAGGCAAATTTGTTGAAGTTGCACCTGTTGTTACGTCTAATTCTGCTCCTGAAATACCTGTATAGGTGCTACCTGAGTTTGTGTAGACAATATCAAAATTACCAAACAAATCAGCCACTGGGAAAGTGTCGTCTGCTTGAATCTCGAAGACCGTATTAGGGTCATCATGTACAAAAGCAATTATGTCTGAAGCATTAGTGCTTGCAGGGTAATAATTACTAAATACTTGCTCTGATGTTGTTGGGTCTGTATACATACAACCGTTGAATACGCCAACTATAGGAACCGTACCGCCATCTGCGTGAATTTCAATACCACCACCAGTAACTTGCATTACTAAGTCGCCTTGAAAAATACTTGTTCCGTAGTTTGCAGCTATTCTATAACGGCTTTGTCCGCCTGAATAGGGTGAGCCACCCATCATTCTTACAGGCTTTAGACCAAATGAAGCGTCTTTATTCGCCATAATTTATCCTACCTTTTTTTTCCAAATGATACATTCGATTTTCTATTAGAATCATACTTCACATATCTATTGTTGCCTTGAACTTCGTTAAACATAGTATTGTCTAGTGCTTGGTTCTGTTGAACATTCTTTTGTTTGTAATGCTCGTTTCTTTCAGCAACAGTTTCTTGTGGTATTTTTGCTAATATCAAACCACCTACTGAAATGACACCTGCATGTCTTCCATGCTCGATTGTAGGTAAAGGGAAATCAGGTATTTCGTCTTGTCTGACAAACTCCCATCCTTCTCTCATTCTAGCAGAAACATTGTTTCTATCTTCTACACCTACATACTCTGACCTAATCCATCGGTATTGATATCCCTCTGGAGCAGGCGGAGTTTCAAGCATCCTTGCTGGTTGCCATGGTTTTCTTCTAGCGTTTTTATCGTGTTGCTCTTCATCACGAGATTGGCGTGTTGTATTTTCAATTGCATCTATGTCCATTATTTAGCTCCTTCAAGTTTAACTATTTCTCTACCGACTCTTTTAAGCCACTCTTCTTGTGACATTCCGTAAGGTTTTAAGTTACTCTTTACGGAAGCGTGGTTAGAATTAATTTTAATACCGCTTTTCTTCCCTTGTGTTCCTTGGCGACTTCCAGAGGAAGCAGAAGCAACTCTTTGCACAGTTGAGTTGGTATCTTTTGATACGCCTTTAGGTTTATTCCTTATATCAGGATAAACCTTTAAAAGTCTTTTGTCTAATTCTTCGTAATATTCGTCATCATGACCGTCAAAACCTTCGTTTATCAAGTCTTCATGAATACCCATAGCAGTGTATGTTTTGACTCTATCCTTTTGGAACCAGTCATTATTTTTTTGCCATTCAACTGCTTTAGAATCAGGCTTAGGTCTATCATACACTTCTTGTTGCACATTTTGTATACTTTGTGCTGAATTTGTGAATGTTTGTTGTTGTTGGTTTTCTAGCTGAACTTTGGCTAATCTAACCCTTTCTTCTTCTAAAGAAACCTTATTAAGCAGCTCAACACTTTTAACCTCTAATTCAGGGTCATTAGTCTCTCTAGCTTTTCTATACAAGTCTTCTGCTTGTTGTCTTTGCGACTTAACACGATTCTCATACTCTTCAGTATAACTTTTGTCTAAAACACTAGCTCTTTTTTTAACCGTGTTATATTCATTTGATAACTGCGTATACTTAGACTCATACTCTGCAGCCCTTTGTTCTGCTTGTCGTATTTTGTCATTTAGTTTATTTATTCGTTTTGATACACCTTTAGTGTATTTATCAAGTTCATCGTCACCGCCTGAGTCGGTTTCAACCACAGATTCTTCAGCTACAGGTGTATCTTCTATATCTACAACTATTTCTTCTGTTTCGACTTGATTTTCATTATTTATGTCGTTCATATATGTTCTCCTTATACTGAAACAATGTCATCAGGGTCTAAAATAGTGGCTATGACTTCGTCATCATTTATAATTCTGACTTCGCTTTCATCAGCCAACCTAAACCTAGAGCCTGCATATCTACCTATTAATATCCACTGTCCTTTTTGACACCAAGGCTTAACAAACCTTTTTGTGTCTTTATAACAATCAGGACCCATGGCTACTACATAAGCAACTACAGTCGCTAGGGTTTCTCTATCTATGGTTTCCTTAACCAATTTAATACCGCCTTCTGTAACACCCTTGCCTTTATAGGGTAATACTAGAAGTCGCCATCCTGTAGGTTGAGGCATCCTTTCAAGAACACTTTTATCTAACAGGCTAGGGTCTAAAACTCTGTCGTCCTCTTCAACAAAAGCTTTTTTGAGGTCAATAGTATCTTCATTAACCTCAGTTTTTACATCACTACTCATCAAAATCTCCTTTTTCATGTAAGTGTTCTTTTATCTTATCATGAATATAGGATAATGCAGATATTTCACCCATTAAATATTGGTATTTCTCCATATCTTTGATGCCACCTGACATCAAGATATCCTTAATTTGCTCCTCTCTTTCGTTTAAACTTTTACGGAGAGCATGAATTAAATCATACTTATCCATTTAATTTAAAATACGCCGTTGAATTTGTTGCCTCGCAAAGCAGCCCCTTTACCTCTGCTTACGCCTTTGCCATAACCCGGTTTGTGTGCTGTATCAACTTTCACCTTTTTTGGTTGTGACAAGGCAATGCTTCCTTGACCTTTAATCTTTATGGAAGTTTTTGCTTTCATACTTTCTCCTTATTTAGATTTTTTGACTGCTTTTTTCTTAGCAACCGTTTTTTTCTTTGCTACTGTTTTTTTCTTTGCAACAGCTTTTTTTGCTTTTTTCTTAGGTGCCTTACCACCTTCCCATGCTTCGTTTATATCAGGGGTAGATAAGTCATCTGCTACATAATGACCTTTGTCATCTCTAGCTCTTTTAAGCTCTACTACTTCTTCTTGCATTTCAGCAATTTTGGTTTCAGCTTTTTTTTGTTTAATCTGCTCTATTATTTTTTCGTTAATTGAACTTGTCATTTATTCATCCTCGCTTGTAAATCTACTAATTTTAACTCTGCCTGTTGTTGCAATCTTTGTTTAGCAATTTCATTTTTCTCGTTGCCAATCATAGCCTGTTGGTCAGCTTTTTGTTGTTGTAATTGTAACTCAGCACCTTTTTCCATGGCATCTTGTTCTTCTTTAGCCATAAACTGTTGATTTTTCATTTCTATTTCTTTATCACGCAAACCAAGTTCTTGTTGTCTTATTTGAACAAGAGGGTCATCTTGTTGTGGTGGTTGTACTGATTGTAAAAACTCAGCAGACAATTGTGCCAATATAGGTGAGCTATAACTTTCAATAATAGATTGTATTTGTTTCTGCAATTCTGCTTGTGCTTGTGGGTCAAGCTGTTGTGCCTGTTGCATTTGTTGTTGTATTTGTTGTTGCACTTCAGGTGGTAATTGTTGTTCAGCCATCTGATTAGCCATAAATTGTAAGTGTTGCATAACGTGAGCAATAATCACTGATTGTAGCTGTGGGTTCATTATTACTGCTTGCGTTAAGAAAAGCGTTTTATGTGCCTCCACATGTGCTTCATGGTTTTGTTCTGGAAAGGCCTGTTGAGGAATACCTTGTAACAATCCACTATTTTCAATACCTGCATCTACTGGCTGAGGTGTCGTGTCAGCAGGTGGCACAAGCAAGCTTTCTATATTATCTACGCCTAAGGCTGCATACATTCTTCTATAAGCTTCATATATACCTTGTGGGCCATGCAATTCAGGTGCTGATTGCACCATAGTAAGCAACTCCTGAGCCATAATAACTCTTTGGCTCATTGAAAATATGTTTGGGTCAGAGACAGGTATCACATCAATTCTTTGGTCAAAATCTTGTACCTTTACCTCTCTTGAACCACTACCTGTTTCGTATGGATATACAGGGGGTAAAAACTCTTGGAATATTCTTGCCAATATTTTAAATTCATTTTTTTGTGCGTAATGCAATCTTTTATGAATAGCACTCATTACTTTTGTGCCTTTTTCTAATAGAGCTACAGTTGTACCTACAGGCATGGCTGCATTAGCATCACCAATATTCATGTCAGCTATAGCTGCAAATCTTTTGCCTGAATCTACTAATAAACCAAGTAAGCTAAACAATACATTGCTTGGCTCTTTGTAAGGTAAAGGCATTAAAGAATCTCTTAATGCACCACCCGGGGCATCTACGTCTCTAAACTCACCGGGTTGTAATGGTGAGGCTTCGTCTCTTATTCTGATACCTCTTGCTTTAAATCCTGCAGGTAGGTTGCTTAAAGTACCTGCATCTATAAGCTGTCTTAGAATTGATGTTGAAGCTTTAGACAAACCACCAATCATGTGTGATAAACCAAGACCATAAAAACCTAGCCCCGGTAAAAACTTATATTGAACAAAATAATTGATTTTATTTCTTAATGGGTCTTCAGGGTTGTAGTTTCTTCTTATAGACAATATTTGTTGTGTAGAATCGTCTATAGTAATGATATATGGTAGTTTTAATCCTGTAGTTTCACCCATTTCATCAACGTCTTCAAAGCCTTCAATATCTTCTACTGTATGTATTTCATAAAGTTTTCTTTGCTCGTCATCACTATAATCAGGTTCTACGCCTTGTATTTTGTCTATTTCTTTATCAATATCGTCACGAATAATTTGTTCACTATCTTTTAATTCTATGTCTGCATAAAACCCAGAAAGTTGCATTTTTCTTACTTCATTGTTGCTCATAGAAACGACATGAGTCACTCTTTCAGCTGATAACAAGTCGGTTGCGTTGTAAGGCACCAATAAATCTTCTGCAGGTATAAACTTAGATACAGGTCTGTTTTTGGCTGCATCATAATAAACTTTCTTAAATGCACTTCCTGAAAGCGGTAGATAGAACAATAATTGGTCTAAATCAGGGTCATATTCAGGCATTTCGTTCATGATGTAGTAATTCATAAACTCGCAAACTCTTTCAGCTTGCATTTCTTTATTCATGTCTCTTTGACCTATAACCTGTGTCTTAATTGGACCTTGTGCTGGTAATAGTTCTTTATATGCTTGTGCTTGAAACTGTGTTACAGCTTCTGAAAGTATTGGATGTATGACTCCACTTGAGCCTTCAAAGGGCTGACTTCTTTGTTCGTCAAACCTCATACCTAAATATTTTAATCCGTCAGTATAGGTTTTTTCCCATTCTTTTCTTGATTCTTTGTCGTTTTCTACTGAGTTTATTAATTTATTTGATAATGAGCCAAGAATAGAATCGTCAAGATATTCAACCAAGTTTGCATCAAATGGTATATCTGCTTGTATTTCTTCTTCAGGCTCATCAAAAGAAATCTCTTCATCACCTATGGTTATTTCCATAGCATCAATCATTGATTCTTCAAAGGTTTGTTCAGGTGCATCTATAGATAATTCTTCTGCAGGCACGTTTACAGACTTGCTTTGGTCTATTATGTCTGGATTATCTTCTGTTCCGAGTCTTCTTTCTGTAACCATGTCTTATTATATCCATAAAATTAATAATATGTTAATGCCTTTCTATCCACAGACATATCATCTTGATAGTCGCTGTCTAAGTCTATTAAGCCACCTTGCCTTATTCTCATCATAGCCATAGTGGTTGAATCGCAAAAATCGTCATTTTCACCAAACGGAAAAGCAGCAAGCTCTTCTATAACTTCCTCTGCGAAAGCATCTTCTGTAGCATATACCATACCACTTTCAAACATAGGTGCAATAGAGTTCATTCTTGCAACCTTGTCTTGTCCTCTGCTTGGTGAATAAGCTTGTACAGGTATACCAATCTTTCTTAATTCTTGTGTTAGTGGTGTACCACTAGCTTTTGCTTCAATCAACACAATATCAGGTTCCCAATATTTGTATTCTTCAGATGCAATATTTTTTAATTCAGGAAAGTCTACTCTGTGTCTGCTTGCATCCAATAAGATTATTGCACTTTCGCTGCCGTCTTCAGGGTCAAAAATACCCCATGTAGTAATAGCAGAATAGTCAGCTGTTTCTTTTGCACTAAAAGCTGTATCGTAGCTTTGTATAATACATTGACATTTTGGTATGCCTTCTTTTTCCCAAGTGTTCCACCATTCTCTTTTTACAATAGAACCACTTTCAGCCGTTGGATTTTGCATCCATTGTGCGTTCCATTTGCTTACAGGCAATGAAGCTTTTACTGATAACAATTCTTCTTTCTTCCAAAACTCTGCCCATAATGGTTCTTCAGACTCAGGCATAATTGCAGGAAACTCAACAACTTCCCATTGGTCAGCATGTGTTTCTGATTGTCTTTTCAACAACCTACCTGCTAAGTCTTTGGTACTCCATCTTGTCATAACCAAGACTATAGTTCCTCCGGGCTGTAACCTTTGTCTAGGTCCAGAGGTATACCACTCCCATGCAGCATCCATAGCAGTAGGTGACATAGCATCTTGCTCTGAATGTGGGTCGTCAATAATCAATAAATCAGCACCACGACCTGTAATCGCACCACCAACGCCTGAATAGAAAGCCTCTCCACCATCGTCTGTAGTCCATCTTCCTGCTGATTTGTTATCGCCTGATAGGTTAATGTCAGGAAAAATAGTCTGATACTCTTCACTATCAATAATATTACGCACCCTTCTACCGAATCTTACTGCTAGTTCAGCTGTGTGAGTTGCTTGTATAATTTTTAAACTTGGATTTAAACCCATCATCCATGCAGGAAAGTAGGTTGATGCAAATTCTGATTTTGAGTGCCTAGGCGGTAACATAACCATGAGTCGCTTACATTTGCCTTGTGCAATACGGTTAAGTTTGTCTGCAAGAATCTTGTGATGCCTGCCCATAATAAAGCCTTCCCAATGAAATTTTACAAATTCTAAAAAATCATTTCTGCATCTATCTCTTGCGTTTAAGTTTTTCCATTTATCAATAAGAGTAAGTGCTTCTATCTGCTCATCTCTTGATAAAGCGTCAAATGATTTTATGTTGTCTAGGTTAAGCATTAGGTGGAGAGCCAAATGTTAGAGGATGTTTGACTCTCCTGACACGTTGCTCTGGAGAGAGAGGAGATAAGTGAATATCCACAAACAACCATGTCAGTTAGACTTTACCCCATTCTTTACCTTCAAACAACAAAGCTTCAGCGTTTCTTCTTTTTATTAACCCATCGTTAGGAACTCCACCAACCTTGTTCCAGCGTTTTATTTGGTTTGGTATATCATTCCACATTTTCATGTTTAGCCTTTTTAACAAAGTGCTTGCAGCTAGGTTTGAAGGCCCTAAATTAAACACCCATGATACCAATGCATCAAATTCGTTTTGTTTTAAATCAGGCTCAACCATGTCATTAATATAACCTTCATACTCGTGTAATTCGTGTGCTAGTAAGTCTTCTGCATCTTGTTTGCTTATCTTCATACCATCTTCTACAGGAGTGCCATCTATAAGTTTTAAAGAGCCGTAGCCTATTGTAGGCTTGTTAGCAGCACAACGATAACTTACTACGTTGCCATCTGCATCTGTAGGACAGCCTTCAAAGTGTTTTATTAGTTTTATGCCTTCATCAGATATTTTCATTTTACTCGTCTCCTTTTTGTGGTTCTGTGACTTTTTTATAATACACAACAACTTCTTTAAGCTCATTTATATACCTCTTTAACTCTTGCATGTTATAAGCCATTAGTTCGTAATCTGGAACTGACATAGCAAAAAACACTACTTGTCCGTGTTCTTTTTCTACTCTTTGTAAAAATTCTTCTAAGTTTTTGTCTGATACGACATACCAATATGGGTCTTTTAGGTCTATTTCTCTAGGCATTACAGGCTGCACTATGGTTCTCTCCATAGGCTTTGCTGTTACTTCTATTTGTTTAGTTGGTAGCAGACTGCAACTGCAAGCCATCATCAAGACTGTCAATGTTGCGGCTGTCTTCTTCAATACTATCGAATACATCTTTCGTTCCTTTATTTACTCTAGGTTCTATCAAACCGGGCTTAGCTGCTGCTAGTTTGCTTAAATTGTGTCTTTTGAAGATATCAAGATACCTAGACATTTCTTTTTGTATTTCTTGGTTTCTGTTTTGTAATTCTAAAAGACTTGTGGTTTGTAGTTGAAAATCGTTTTGTAAACTTTGTATAGCTTCTTCTTGTGTTGCTACCGCACCTTCTAGTGCAAGATTGTTTGCTGTGAGGGTTTTATTTTGATTGTACAAAAATATTGTAATCAAAGACATTACAGCAATAATGCCTAACAATATTTTGCTCATACAAACCTAGACAAAACTACAGAAAGTAAGATAAACGGATATACAGCCCATATCATGTTTTCTAGCTTATCAAAACGCTTTGAGCCGTCTTCAAGTCTTTTTTCTATGTTTTCATATCTAATCGTACACTCTCTTTCGTGTGCTTCTATTTTACTGATTGCTTCTTTTGTTGTTGCCATATATTTTATAAATGTTTTGTATAAATTTTTAATGGTTTTTCTTTTCCTTTAACCTTGATAGATTCTAACACTTTTAATTTGTAACCACAAAACTTTTCTGTTTCTTCGCCTATTAAAATATCTACATTTCTTTCTTTTGTGGCTGATTCTAGTCTTGCAGCTGTATTTACAGCATCGCCTATAGCAGAATAATCAAATCGTGTATCACTACCCATGTTGCCAACTATTGCATCACCAGTATTTAATCCTAAGCCTATTGCTACAGGTGGCAAGCCTTCTGCTACCAATTCATCGCTTACTTTTTTAACATTTTCTATAATTTCTAATGCACACTCGTATGCTATTTGTTCGTGATGTTTTACATCTAAAGGTGCGTTCCAGATATACATGCCTGCATCACCGATAAATTTGTCAATGCAACCATTGTATTTTTGCACTGCTTCAACCTGTGCTGTTAGAACTCTATTCATAATATAAGTTACTTTTTCAGGCTCTACAGACTCACTCAAGGCTGTGAAGCCACGCAAGTCTGTAAACATAAAAGTGCATCTTCTTTTCTCTCCACCAAGTTTTAATAGTTCTGGATTTTTTTGTAATTGTTTTACTTGTCTTGGGTCAAGGTAATGCTCAAACTGTTTTTTTATTTGTTGTCTTAGTTTGTATTGTTCTCTAAATCTAAGGTAAAAACCTATAGACCCGGTGATAAATTGTGATACTAAAGACCAAGTTACATCTATTAATATACCTGCTTGTATTGCGTAATAGCCACCTAAAGCCGTAGAAAGCATTATTGCTAATGCCAATGCAACTCCTAGGGTTATACCAAAATATGCAATTACGAGCCATATAAGGGTTACTGATGTGATAAAAATTAACATTTCAGCAGCTATAGACCACTCAGGTATTATAGGAGAGTCTTGTATCAGGATTGATTCTGCTAACGCTGCTTGTATCTTATGTGGCTCTAACAAACCTACAGGCGTAGCTACTTGTGGCATTACACCGTTTGCAGTAACACCAATAATTACAAACTTACCTGCTACGTTCATTTCGTCTAATGTGGTTGTGGGTGTATTGACCCAACTAATCCATTTACGACCAAAGTTATCTGTTTTTACAGGCGGTAAATGTCTTACTGCAATTTCCTGTATGCCGTTTGCATTGGTAGTAATTATGTACGACCTAGTGCCTGTAAGTGCTTTTAGTATTTCTGTGCCAAAGCTAGGTGTCCAACCGTCAGGTGTTTTCATCAACAAAGGTATGCGTCTTACTAGATTGTCTACATCAACAGGTGCTGTAGCAATACCTTGAAAGCTTTGTTGTTTTAACACATCTATGTTTTCAACTACGCCTGCTGTAGGTATACCACCAACCTCATCGCCTTTTATTACGGTGCCAACTGTTTTTGGATATTGACCGTTAGGTGTTTCAAACATTGCTAGTACGCTTGGCAAATAACCAAGTGTTTGTGCAAAAGCATCATCGCCACCAAACCTATCAGCTTCTGAAAATGATAACGCCCACCCAATACCTGTAGCACCTTTGTTGATTAGGTCTATTTGTATTTGTGCTAAATCTCTTCTTGGAAACGGAAAACCGCCACGCTTTCTTACGTCTTCTTCTGATATGTTTAGAATGACAAAATTACCGCTTGGCTCTTGTTCTTTGACTAAAGTATCAAATGTTTTGAGTTTTAATATTTCTGTAGGTACTGACTGAAACACTAACGGTAGTGCTAGTATTATGAGTATTGGTAATATTAACTTCTTCATTCCATGTTTTTAAATATATGACATATAACATCTACCGTCCAACCATTGCCTAGCATTTTATATCTTTGTGTATTAGAAACATGATTGGTGTAATTATCTGGAACTGTCTGCAGTCGTTCACATTCTAATGGTGTGAGCTTTCGCCATGTTAAATCGTCATTTATTTTTACAGGTTCTTTTCCGCCACCCTTATTTCCTGCTAGTAGTGTTGGCGATTTGCCATCAGGTGAATAAACTCTGTTGCTAGAAAAGGTTGGATTGTTCAACTGTATAATTCCATTTGTTGATGGTTGTGGATTTTCTTTCATCGTTTCTTTTAATTTAGCAATTCTTTCTTTAGAAAACACTGCAACACTATCTTTACCTACTGTGGTGATAGCGTTTGATTTGTTATCTCTTCTAAGTTCAAGCATTTGTTTGGTTTTATTGGCTACAGAACTACCGTCTCTATCCATGCGTTTGCCGTCTTTATCGTAAGCTCTGCCACGAAAAGCACCACCAACGACAACTTTAGGCTCATTGTTACCACCACTACAAGCTGTTACTGTAGGCGACTTGCCATCAGGACTATAGACTCGTTTGAGTATGTCATGTCCGTTGATGTCTACTGCTATGCCTACTTGTTTGGGTTTAGTTTCTATGTATTGGTCTTTATTAGATGCTGTCAGCGTGGGTGACTTTCCTTCTTCGCTATATACTCTTTGTTTGCTTTCATACACACCGTCACGATACTCAAACTCCATAATCTGTGCATCAAATATATCTGTGTTCAGACCTAATACTTCTTTAAGCTTAAACCAAATATCATCACTCGGTATAGCAAAACTGCTGTCATTTCTGAACCAATGCTCAACCTTGGTCACAGGCGTGTTGGTTTCTTCAGCTATTTGTTTATTAGTTTTGCCACTATTGGCTTTCATAGTTCGTAAAAGCCATTTAAGGCTTTCAATATGAACTTCGTGTTTTCTTACTTTAACTTGTTCTACATTCATGCCAACTTTTATTGGTTTGTTGACAGGAACCATAGTCCTTTGTCTTTTCTCTATACTGTTCCATGGCACAGCTCCTGTATAACTTGCGGTTAAGCAATGTGCTTTACCTTCTTTGCTTGTCATTTTATCCAAGTTGTTATCAACTTCTGTTTCTAGTATGTCTCGCAAGACTATACCTTTGTCTTCAGGCTGTTGTATGTTTGGTATGTTAGTCCAATAATATCTTTGTCTTGATTGGGCTGAGACAAGCGAACTGTTTATAAAAATAGGTTCTATGCCAAAAGGTATTTCAGGATAGCAGTCAGACACTTGTTCTGATATAACTTGCAAAAACTCTTTTTTCATTCTTACGTTTTCAAGCAAGAAATACTTTGGTTTTATTTCTTTGAGCAACCGTATAAACTCAAAAAACAAAGCACTCCTTGGGTCATCAAAAGCAAGCTGTTTGCCTGCAAAACTAAATCCCTGACATGGACTGCCTGCAAGCATGAGGTCTACATCCATATAGTCTTTAGGGTCTAAGTCACAAATATCACCAACTTGAATAATATCAGGATAATTTGCTTGGCTTACTTGGATAGCATATTTGTCTATCTCACTTGCATAATACTTTTCTACAGGTATGCCTAAACGGTCTAATGCAATACGACCACAACTCATACCATCAAATAAACTTAAAACTTTCATAACGACTCCTTTACCTCATTATACTCATCATAGAATAGAAGTCGACACTTTTTGACACTTAATTGCTTTGCGTAATTCTAATAACACTTCCTTCTCCGCCGTTAATGGTAACGACATTAGATATGCCGTCTTGTATGAATATAACCGTATAACTTGCTGCACCGTTTATGTCTACCCTTGCTGTGCTTTGTACACTTCTAAGCAGCGTTAAAACTTCACCTGTATAAAAAGAAGTTATTTGTGTGTCTAAATCTTGACCTAACCTAGTTCCTTTTATGTTTGTAGAAATACCATCTTGTGCTAATGCATCTTCTTCTTTTACAACTTCTAAAGCATCAATTACATCAAGCAAATCTTCTAAAAAATTTACATCAAGGTAATTAATATCTAATTCTGTAAACTCTAATTCATCTTCTTTTAAAAAATCTTCTTCTAAATAATCAATATCTAAATCATCAAAGTCTAAAATATTTTTCTTTTGTGCGACAACTTCTTCGCTTTCAATTATTTCTTCTTCAGGAGGATTAACAATTAACATATTGTCTATAAGCTCTAAGGATAAATCTAAAATTACAGGCTTGCTTGGTGCGTTTTCGAAGACATCTACTGTGGTTGCCTGAAAAGGTTTGTTCAACAAAACACTTCCTGTTGCTGTAATAACTTCTATTTCACCGCTTGATATGCCGTACTTATCTGGGAGCAGTATGACCAGTGTTCTACCGATTTCATCAATCGTGGTTGTAAAATCCGTGCCACGAATTGCTATATTGGCTGTGGGTGTTTTTAGTTTTATGTTTTGTTTATCTATCCTGTTAAGGTTCCCGGTAATAAATCGTGCTGTGCCAAGACTAAAAGTAAGAGCCATTTTTGATTTAGATGGGTCAGGGTCGTAGATATATTCATCTATAAGAAGCTCTGAATGTTCGGTTAGTTTTACAGTTGAGTCGTCAAGAAAGGTAATAGCCATACGGCCATTCGTTGTAACGGCCTCATCATTACTTTGTATGCCAAGATTTAATTCAGCTTGTAATGGCTTATCTCTTAATATTTGTGCAACACCATTGAGTTCTGATATATCTCCTATATCAGCAACCTGTTGTTGTTCCCCCATCATTTTGAGTGATACAAATATTAGAGTTAGAAGTAGTGCTTTCAATTTTTAACCAATCCCTTGCAAGTGTTGATGATTGTATGATGTTAAATGTGTTACTACTGCCATCTAAATCCATATAAAAATATGCTGAATCAGACGATGTAGTACCTGCATAACCACTTCCAGTAAAGTTTAACGTGTTAGAGCTGCCATTTATATCTACAAAATTTATAGCATTAGCATAATCAATATCAATATCAAATACGTTAGAGCCGCCTAAAATAGTGTAATCTAAATCAAGATAAGATGAGTCTGCATCTTCAGCTATTTTAATGTCAAATTCGTTACTGCTACCTGTAACATCAATCATTAAATTCACATAATCTGCACTAATTAGTCCTGTGCTGTTAAGCAATATATCCATAATATTGCTATCACCAGCAAATTCAAAGAAACCAGTAAAGTTATCACCATCAATAGCATCTGACCTAAATATGTTACTAGCACCTATTTGGTTGATATCAAGTGTCATTGAGACACCATTAAGGTCAAGTGCGGTCATAGTCCCAGATATTGCAGAGGTACCACCAATAAGGTTTGAGCTGCCTAATTGTTCTATGTCTATAGATGCAGAATTACCACTTTGGTCTACATAGATTTCGTTATCTGCTAATGCTAATACAGAAACAAACAAGGCTAGATTAATTATTTTCTTCATATTTCCAATACCCTTTATCGTAACCGATAATAATAAGTTCTAATACAGCACCTTCTATAGCTTTCATTAAGGCTATTGTGGTGCTTTCGTTTCGTGAAACACCAAATTCTACTTCTACCAACTCTGTTCCCATTTCTATAAATTTAAACAAGTCTTGAGACTGTCCGTAGCTTAGTATGGTTTTACTTGATAAAACCTCTACTAAAATTTCACCTGTGGCTACAGAAACCATCCTGAGGCTGACAGTAATTGTATCTTCACGATATTGCACGCTTGAACCAATACCTAGGTATCTTGCACCTGCACCACCTGTTATTAAGTTACTATCATACGATACAACAGCACCCTCGAGCAACACGCCTGCAAAGAGCAGGGGCATGATGGTTTTTTTGTCTTCTAATTCTTCTCTAGTGCTACGAATAATTTGTCTTTCCTTTACAAGGTTATCAAGGCCAACCCTTTCAACCACTCTAAAAAAATTGCCGTTACTTGCATGCTTCAATGCTCGTATTAATAAATTACTTGGTGCTTGAGTTAAGGCTGTAGAGAATAAAGCAAACTCACTGTTACTTTTACGTTGTCCTGTTTGGTCTGTAAATGCAGTAGGATAGACGGCTACTACAGGCATAGTTTTTGGAGGTGTTATGTTTAAAAGTTCTTGCGATTGTAAAGAATAAATACTTGGCTTGTCTTTGCTTTTGTGTTCGTATCTTATTTGTTTTGTGTCTTGTATGACGCTATTAATAGAACAGCTAGAAAGTAAAAGAACCAATAGGTAAGGTAATTTCTGTGACATAGCCATCTGCATCGGTTATTTTAAGTGTAATAAATTGTCCATCAGATGTATATTCTATAGTATTGCCCTCAAGTTCTATAGTACCTGAGGTTTGTGGTGTTTCACCAAAAAGATTGTCTACTAGCTGTCGTGATAGCTGTGCATAAATTCTTGATTCTAAATTTTTAAGAAACCTTGCAAGTGTCGTGTTTTCTTTGTCTCTTTCTATTTGTTCTTGTAAAGCTTTTAGCTCCTCTTTTATAGTCATCTTTCTTGTGTACTGTTGGTTTTCAATAGTCAAATAATGTGAGCTTGTGTTAATACCGTTAAAAGATGGTGATTTAAACTTATGTACGATTTGGTCTGCTTTGATATTTTCTACAAAAATACCAATAATTAAAATTATGCCAATAAGCATTATTGCCCATAACATTTTATCTTTTTCAAGCTGTTCTTTTTCTAATTGTTTTTTAGTCTTTCCTTTGGTCATCTCTATCCGCCTTAGCAATTTTATTGCTATCTATTAGTTGAGGTACGCCAAGAATAGTCTTTATTAAAGTGTCTTGTCTTATAATCTCGTTATCTAAACTACGCACCCTGTCTATTAAGGCTACTAAAATACCATGCTGTGAGTCAAGTTTTGTGCCTAGTCGTTCTTCTATAGCTGCTATCTGAGATTCTACTTTTTCATCAACGGTGTCAAGTTTTGTCTCCATGCCGTCAACAATACGCATAATTAATTTGTAGATAAACCAACCGAGTCCTAAGGCTGCGGCTATAGGGAAACCAACTTCTTGAATTAATTTGACCGCAGAATCCACTATTCTACCGGTATGTGTTGTCCTAGTTCTATAAGCTTATCTCTGTTAACTAGATGTTCTGCTTCTATGTCGTCTTTGCTCTGACCAAAATAAGCTACTGCAAGGTAATTTTTAACCATGGATTCGTTTAAATTTTCATCGTCAGCAATAATAGAGCCTAAGACTCTACCAAATTTACCTTTTTTATCTAGCTTGGTTTTTACTTTTACAAACTCGGCTTTTGCTATTTTGTCTTTTATGAATTGAGATGCTAGTTTGCCTCTAGCTTTTTCGTCTAAGTCCCGGGTCCGGGACTCAGGTGTGTCTATACCGTACAAGCGTATACGAGACTTGAAGATGATGTCAAAGCCGCAGTCAATTTCTGCATCTACCGTATCACCGTCTACAACTCTCGTGATATTACACTTGTATTCGTACATTACTTATCTTTGGCTCTACCAATATTTAATGCCAATAAATCTATTAACTTATAAAGCTTGCCAATCCAAACGTCATCCTTTGGCGTTGGTGTACTAGCTGCTATAAAGCTGCTTACTGTAACAATAGCTGTTACCCATGCAATTATTTCTACTATCATAACCACTCCTTTAGTTTATTTAAGTTAAGGACAAACATCATTATAGAGTAAAAACGTCTAATCGCCTATGGCCACATCAAAAGCTAATACATATCTATCTATTTTAGGTATTCCTTTTTCAGCTTGATGATATAGCCTTGAATCAAATAAATTCCAACAATTAATTACAGGTTTTATTTTATTACTGTCGCTAAATACAGTACCAAAATTTGTTTTAGTTAAATAAGCTATTGCTGATATATTAAATTTTTGAAAATTATCTGCGTGGTTATGCCTTATTGAATCTATCTCTTTACCTGCTTTATTTAAAAATACCCAACATTTTTTATGTAAAATATTTGGCTGATAACCTAAATATTTAGATACAGTATTATCAATAGATTTATTTAATTGTTTAAAGTTTTTGTATAAAGTTCCGTTAGATTGTATTCTTGCGTGTTCGCATTTTGGATAGTCTTTGCAACATGGGTTACTTTGAATAAAATGCTGAAGTTTTTTTTGAAATTTTGCAGTATTTATTTTTTTTAAAATGTCGCAATAATAAGTTTCGTACATTATTGTTTAAAATATGACGGTAATCCAAGTATAGGTCTACCATCAAACTTGTTTTGTTTTGCATTTTTACTGCTTGCATCATTGTAGTGTAAAAATACCTGTCCACAATCTTGACCTGTAAATGGCTCACGCCAATGCTCTAAATCACAACCACGATACATAAGCATGTCGCCTTGTTTTAAATTTACTTTTATATTAGGTTCTAAAAATATTGACCAATCATCTCCGCCTAAATTCATAGTAGTAGATATTTCGCATGAAGGTCTATCTTTATGTCGTTTAAGTTCATCACCATTTTTATAAATTCTTGCATAAGAATAAGTT
>Ga0208767_1001397_pt1 | contig 19208 bp, 29 predicted proteins | sample VirMetDEL_Mar_21_FD_184514 | JGI IMG/M metagenome (GOLD analysis project Ga0208767, IMG submission 184514) | Aqueous microbial communities from the Delaware River and Bay under freshwater to marine salinity gradient to study organic matter... | ecosystem: Environmental > Aquatic > Marine >... | reverse complement strand
AGTAGCATTATTCTGTGGATTATACTACTACAAAAAGTGGGTAGACCACAAATTTAAATAAGTTATGAAACAAAAGGTTTTTATGTCCTGGAAATGGGTGGACGATCAAATAGACGAATTAGCAAAAAGATTAAAAGATAAAAAATTAATGTATGTATCAGGCATACCTAGAGGAGGTCTTATACCTGCTATCATGCTAAGTCATAAATTAAACGTTCCTTACCTACCGTTCGATACTGCTAAAAAATACGGTAGACACGATCTTAAATATAAGAACGAAGATATACTATTAGTAGACGATATATGTGATTCAGGGGTTACTATGAAAGAATATGCTCCTAGATTTATTACAGCTACTTTATGTATGAGATATATTTCAGAAACTATACCAGAATATTACGGAGAAAAAATCGAAGATGACAGATGGTTAGTTTTTCCATGGGAGAAAAATAATTCAAAGCCCATACAAGATTATTTGGATAATTAAATTATTATTCTTATATTGTATTAATAGTGAGTCGTAGAACCTCAATAAAAACAAAGTTATGCCGAAAAAATTTATAGAAGGAACAGAATTAGTAGAACCGGGATATGCAAATGGTATATCTACTCAACTGTATAAAAAACAATTAGAAGAAGGACCAGAAGCAAGACTGACAGATGCTGAAAAAGAAGATATAATAAAAAAAGCAGCTCATAAGTTTGGATTATTTTTAGATGAATTAGGATGTGATTGGAGACAAGACCCTAACTCTTCTGATACTCCTCATAGAGTTGCAAAAGCATATGTTAACGATTTATGGGCAGGTAGATATGCTCCATTAGATAGGATTACTGCATTTCCATCAGACGGTTATGACGGTATCGTACAGGAGTCTAATATACCAGTTCAATCGATGTGTTCTCATCATCACCAGACTATTGGAGGTAAAGTAAGTATAGCTTATATTGCTTCTGAAGACGGTAAAGTGGTAGGACTATCAAAACTTAATAGAATAGTAGAGCAGTTCGGTAGAAGAGGTGCTATACAAGAGCAACTTACTGTTGCTATACATAATGCAGTAGATAAGATATGTGAAGGTAACTTAGGTGTTGCTGTATGTGTCTCTGCTACTCATAACTGTGTTAGTTGTAGAGGTGTTAAGCATCAAGGTGCTTCAATGCAGACAGCTAAATTATCAGGAGCGTTTTTAAACGAAGATTCTGCTAAGGCAGAGTTCTATAAAAATATTGAATTAGCAAGTGTATGTCATCATTAGAAATGGATAAAAGACCTTGGGGTCATTATAAAGTATTAAAGGATAATAAACGCTGTAAGGTAAAAGAAATAGTAGTTAAGCCTGGACAGAGATTATCTTATCAGTATCATATTCATAGATCAGAAATATGGATAGTTACTAGAGGAGAACTTACTATTATTTTAGACGATGAAAAAGTATTTAGAAAGTATGGAGAATCTATAAAAATACCTAGAGGATCTATGCATAGAGCTTGGAACGAAACTAAAAAAGAAGTAAGGTTTATAGAAGTACAAACAGGTACTTACTTTGGAGAAGATGATATCGTAAGAATGTCCGACGATTACGATAGATTAACTAATATGCCATTACCTCCAGATGGCTGGGAAAGCACAGAAGATTATGACTAAACAATTATCATTATTTCCAGAAGAAGCAGATTACGTATGGGTTAACGATTACGTACCGTTTGTTTCTGAGGTAGAAGAATTTAACGCAACATTTGGTAAACCCAATAATTATGAACCAACAATACCAGAAAAAAAAGAATGGCAGTTCGTTTATGACTTCATTCAAGAAGAGCTCGAAGAATATAGAGAAGCTTGCGAAAACGGAGACATTGTGGAAGTTTTGGACGCTTTGTGCGACATTGCTTATGTTTCCCTTGGGAACGGTACTATGTTACATGGCCTTAAGAGCAAGATATGGCCAGCATATCTCGAGGTACAAGGAAGCAATTTATCTAAAGCTTGTAAAACTGAAAAAGAAGCCATACAGACCGTCAGCAAGAGAAGTAAGGAACAAGGTGAGGCCTGCCATTTTGAAAAGGTTGCGGAAGGAAGGTATATTGTCTACCGTACCAGAGATAGAAAAGTAATGAAAAGTATAAATTACTATAGACCAGATTTATCTCAATTTTTTACAGATGATGAAATACAAAAAAATAGACCACAACAACATTTAGGTATATGATTAAATTAGACGATTACAAGTACTTTGAATTTGAAAAGAAACAGCATGTAGTACCTTTTGATATAGCAGTTAAAGCTGTTGAAGAGGCACTCGATAAGAATTTCGAATTAAAAAAAGCTTGGGAAAAAATGGAAGAATCATTAAAAGAAATAGACGAAAAGATTATAAAGAATGATTAAAATAGCACATGAAGCACCTTTAGATATTTTTGAAGAAGTTCAAAGATTTACAGATTATGATTACGCATTAGTTCATTTATTAGAAGAGAATCCTAGATATAGAGATACCTTTGAAAGAGCTATTAAGAAAGGTAGAGAAGTTATTTTAGATAATTCTATATTTGAATTAGAAGAAGCATTTGAAGCAGAAAGATTTGCACAATGGGTTAATCGTTTAAAAGCCTCATGGTACATTATTCCAGATGCTTTAGAAAATATGCCTCTTACAATAGGACAGTGTCAAGATTTTATGAGAGACTATCCTTATCTTCATGGCAAAAGTATTGGGGTAGTTCAAGGAAAAGATTACGAAGAAATTAAAAGATGCTATCAGTTTATGGATATGCAAGGAGTTGATATGATTGCTATCTCTTTTGATTATTCTTATTACACTGTCTCTGTCCCTCATCCTAACAAATATGTAAGTTGGATGTTAGGAAGAGTTAAACTATTAGGAGACTTATTAAGAGACGGTACGATAAACACTGAGAAGCCTCATCACCTACTAGGATGTGGGTTACCTCAAGAATTTGCATTCTATAAGCATGCAGATTATAAATGGATTTACTCTTTAGATACTTCTAACCCAGTAGTACACGGTATAAAAGGTATTACTTATGCTAGTGAAGGTTTATGGAGTAAAGAATCTCAAAAGTTACATGAATTAATTAACATGGACTTAGAAGACATAGACGTAGATAGAGTCAGAAATAATATTCAAAAATTTAGATGGTATGCAAACGGCAGACACAAAGTGGATAGCGTTCTTTAGTCAAACAGGAGCAGAGATAGCAGACTTAGCAGAAAAAACTGGGAGATGGCCTGATAGGATAATTACCAATGAAAGGCCTGAGCATCTAAGAACAATAGATCCTAGAATAGAAAAAAGACACTACTGGACTTTTAAAAACTACCCTGACGAAGAAAACTATATGGATGTACTTCAGTATTTTCCAAATGCTTTAGTTACTTTACATGGCTGGTTAAGAATTATACCCGGTTATGTTACTGAAGGAGTAAATTTATTTAACGGTCATCCAGGATTAATTACTAAATATCCAGACCTAAAAGGTAAAGACCCTCAAATTAAAGCTTATGAACGTGAGTATGAAGAGCTTGGATCAGTTATTCATAGAGTTACAGCTGGTGTAGATGAAGGAGAAGTTGTTGCAGAGGCTAGTATACCTAATGACGATTTTACTTTAGAAGAAACCTATGATAAACTTAAAGAAATAAGTTTAGGACTATGGGTAACTTTTATTAAAGATTATTTGAAAATTAAATAATTTTTTCGTATATTGTATAAAAAGGTTATATGATTAAAAGAATAGCATTAGTAGGAGCAAGTAGTACAGGTAAGACTACTGTGTATGAACTACTTAAAAATAAGTTACCTAAGTATGAGTTTGTAAATGAATCTACTAGAACAGTAGGTTCTTATGGTTTTCCTATAAATGAAAAAGGTACTGATGCTACTCAATTAGCTATTAGTTGTTTTCATCTAGAAGCTTTACTACAACCTTATAATCAGATATTAGATAGATGCTATATGGACGTAGTAGTGTATTCAGCTTTTATGGACAGTATAGACTCTATAACATATAAGTATATAGAAGATACTTGGAATAGAATAAAAAACGAATATAGTCACTATGTTTATTTTCCTATTGAATTCGATTCTGTAGATGATGGAGTGAGAAGTGTTAATGAAGAATGGAGAGTAAAAATAGATGATGAGTTTAAAGCAGTACTAGAAGGTGTACGTCAACCTTATTTGACGATAACTGGTTCTCCTATGCAAAGAGTAGAACAAATATTAAATTTTATTAAATGAGCGAAATAAAAAATTATCAAGAAGTAGTAGACATTGCATCTAAGCATTTAGGCAAAGTAGGCGGTGATGGATACAAAGATTCTTATTCACCAGAGTTATTAGTTAAAGTACCTAGATACTTAAACAGAGAAGGTTATGGATTAACCTCAGATAGCTTTGTAGGAGTTGATACATGGAACTGTTACGAAGTATCAGCTATTACTACTAAAGGTCAACCAGTTGCTGGTATGCTTAAAATTGTTTGTCCTTCAAATAGTGAATATCATGTTGAATCTAAGTCAATAAAGCTTTATTTAAATTCGTTCAATATGACTCGTATAGCAGATAATGCTAGAGACTGTATTAGTGGTATAGAAGCTAGAGTAAAAAGAGATTTAGATGAGTTATTAGAAACTAATACTACTGTGTCCTTTTATGCAAGTGAGGAAGAAGGAAAAGCTTTATCTTTTGTTAACTATACAGATTTAGGAGATATAGTAAATTTAGATGAAATAGATTTTACTGCCTTTAAATCAGATGCTTCTCAATTAGAATCATACAAAGCTAAGAAAGTAAATTTAGCATGGCCTGAATTAAGGTTAAAGTCTAATTTATTAAGATCTAACTGTAGAGTTACTAATCAACCTGATTGGGGTGATGTATATATTAAAATTAAAGGCGAAAATTTACCTACAGCAGATTCTTTAGCTAAATATATTGTTAGTCATAGAACAGTAAGTCACTTTCATGAAGAGATTTGTGAAATGGTGTACAAACATCTTACTGACGCTTACCAACCGGAAGAATTAATGGTAGCTTGTCTTTATACTAGAAGAGGAGGATTAGATATTAATCCTGTTAGAGCTTCTCATAATATGCTTATACCGGCTATGTTTGAAGAAAAAGAATTTAGGTTAGCTAAAACTTTGAGACAGTAGTGAAAAAAGGAGTTATAGCAGGAAATTTCGATGTAATTCATCCAGGATACATCGCTATGTTTAAAGAGATGAAACAAAACTGTGATTGTCTTATTATCCTCTTACATACTGATCCTTCTATAGAAAGACCTCATAAACTTAAACCAATTTTAAGTGATGACGAGAGAAAAGAACTTCTTTTATCTATAAAGTATATTGACGATGTTATAAGATATACTTATGAAGAACAGTTATTAGATTTACTTACTGTTGGAGAATTTGATATTAGATTTTTAGGTGATGACTACATAGGAAAGCCTTTTACAGGAGATAATTTAAAAATTCCTATTCACTATTTAAATAGAGACCATGGTTGGAGCACTACTAAATTTAAAAAACTTATAGCAGCATCATTATGAAAAATGAAATCATAGAAGAAATAGAATTAATTGCTCAAAGAGTTCCCCCAGGAGATAAATGGGAACTTTTAATCGATAAAGAAAATGTCATAGAAGGTTTAGTTCAAACTCTTAATCAATATGTTAGAAAAACTAAATTTAAAGGTCACTATAGATTAGAACCTCTAAATGGAAAACTATTCGCTATAGTTACAAAAGAAGTACCTATTGAAGAACCAGAACCAGAAAAGTTTGATCTATATGGAGAAATGTAATGTCTCGTATCATAAAAAAATTATCGCATAAGTATCAATTTTTAGAATTAGAACTAGAAGATACTGAAGAGCAAGCTCAAGAGTATGCTACTACATTTAATAGGTATTTTGGAAGGTACTTTATAGATAAGAATGCTGAAATGTGGATAAATGAAGAAACAGGAGAAATAAAAAAAGAGATACCAAATGAAGACAAGGAATATAAAAGAAAGAAAAAACCTGAAAAGTTAAAAAAGCTTTATAAGAAACTTTCTACTCATCTACATCCTGATAAAGGAGGCTCTGCAGATAGTTTCGCTGAATTGAAGCAAGCATACGATTACAACGACTTATTAAGTTTAGTTAAAATAGCAGGTAACAATAATATAGAAATAGAAATAAATGAAGAGGATATAGAATTAGCAGAAAAATCTATTAAAAGACTACAGAATTCTATAGTTAATTTTCAGAATACCTTAGCATGGCACTACTGCACAGGTAATAAAAGAAAAAAATTAGCAGTTTTACAAACAGTAGAAAAAGAAACAGGAATAAAGATAGATAAAAAAAACTACCCAGAAGAGTTACTATGAACTATATAACCGGTGAAAAATTTCAAGACTTATGTAATACTCAAATTTCAGTTCCTGAGTTCTTTCCTTATGAATCTAAACTGAGTAGAGCTCATAGTGCTTATACATTTAATAAATTTGATAACTGGGGATTGATTTACGTTAATAACGATCTTGTAAAAAGCCCAGTAAAACAGAATCATATAGAAACAGGAGCAGTTGACTTGTACCCTATTTTGGAAAAGATGAAAAACCCTTTTTCATTAATATTACATTCAAATGATTCTCCATTTGAAGAAGAAGATTTAAGATATTTTAACATCCCTAATTGTAAGAAGATATATGCTCAAAACGTTTTAACTACTCATCCTAATCTAATACCTTTACCTATTGGACTAGGTAATTCCTGTTGGCCTTATGGAGACTTATCAGCATTCGATGGTATTGAAGTCACTGAAAATAAAACAAAAGATATATACTTTAATTTTACAGTAGAAGGAGGATGCAGAGATGTTAAAAGACCAGCTTGTTTTAAAAAGTGTACTGAACTAGGTATTCCATGGAAAAGAAGTAAGAGACAAAAACAATATTTAAAAGACTTATCTCAACATAAGTTTATAGTCTCTCCTGAAGGTAATGGAATAGATTGTCATAGGACTTGGGAAGCATTATATTTAAAAGTAATGCCGATAGTAGATAGAAATATTACTACTGAATATTTTTCTAAATTTTTTCCTATGATTTTAATAGACGATTGGAATAATTTTAATATAGAAGATGTTACCGGTATTTACGAATCAGCTAATTGGTCAAATTATTATTTATTAGATTTTGATTTATTTATTAAAAAGTTTTTATGATTAATAGATTAGTTTGCTTTGGGGATAGTTTTACTGAAGGTGAGGGAGCATGGTTAGAAAAAACTACTGAAATTGAAAAACAATATGAAGATACTTCAGTCGGCAGATTTAAAGTTGCCGAATTTAATTACCAATATAGCTGGCCTAAAGTCTTAGGTGATCGTTTAGGAGTAAAAGTTGCTAATTTAGGTAGTTGCGGAGCTTCTAATAATTATATTTTTAATTCGATTTTCGAATATGATAAAAAACATAAAATTAACGATAACTGTTTAGTAGTAGTTATGTGGAGCTCTTCTATAAGAGATAAACTTCCTTTTTTTCCTACTATATTTCAAAATCATTCTCCTATAGGATTAGGCTGGTCACTTAAAGAAATTTTTGCTACTCAAACTATAGAAAATCAGGAAATAACTAATTTTACTACAAGGTTTTATAAAAACGATAAAGACAAAGAGTATATAGATAAAAACCTAATACCTTTTATGTCAGAATATTTTAAACCTTTTATTACTCAGGTTTACGATAAAGAGTATTATAATTTACTAAATTTTAGTTACATTCATTTTCTCCAATTATTTTTCAAATTTAAAGGATGTGATTATATTTTTATAGATGCTTTTGAATCTATGAACTCTTTTGGTTCTGATGATAAAAAATGGAATTTAATTAATAAAGATAATTACTGGGGGTTCGGGGAAACAACTGCTTGGGACTACCTATATAAAGTAGGAGGTGATGTATTTGAAAATCTTGACCTATCATATAACCCTCCAGGTCAGAATTGTCATCCAAACAGACATGGGTATAAAATTATAGCAGAATTAATTTACGATTTCTATAATAAAAGCTTGTCTATTTAATATTATTTTCTTATCTTTATAGTATAAAAAGGTTATATATGCAATTAGAAAAAAAGTACTATACGGTCCAAGATAAAGAGACCTTAAAATTATTACACGAACATATTGTTTCATCTGACGTTATCGCTGTGGATACAGAAACAACTGGTCTTAATCCTAGAAAAGATAAGATTATAGGTTGGTCTGTTTCAGGTGATGAAGGTGTAGGATTCTATTTACCTACGTTAGTGTTTGATTACGAAAAAGATGAGCTAATATTGCAAGAGATTGACGGTACTTCTACTGAGACTATTTCTAAGAACTTACTTAAGTTACTTAAAGGTAAGAAACTTGTATTCCATAATGCTTCCTTTGACGTTCAGTTTATTAAGAACTACTTTAGTGTAGACCTACTGCCTGACGTTTGGGTTGATACTGGATTACTTGTTCATACTGTATACGAAGAAGGAGCTTTTGGTTATGGTAATCCTTTTGGATTAAAGTCTATTGCTATAATGAATCAGAAAGAGCTTGGCTTAGATGTAGAGAAAGCTGCTAATGAGGAGCAAGTTGAGCTTAAAGAGAGTATTAAAAAGAACGGTGGTCAAACGACTAAAGCTTTGTATGAGATTTATAAAGCTGATTTAGATATCTTATCTAAGTATGCTTCTGCCGATACCGATTTAACTTTACGTATATGTAATCTATATCTTAAAAAACTTAAAGATGAAGGTTTAGAGAAGTTCTTCTTTGAAGATGAGGTTATGCCTATCTATCGAGAGGTTACTGTACCTATGGAAGCTCATGGTGTTGATTTAGATATGGACCTTCTTAATAAAATTCATGACGAGATAGTCAAAGATCAAAAAGAGAATAAAGAGATAGTTATGAAGTCTCTACTTGCTATACCCGAGGTTAAAGAATGGGTAGTAGCTACTTCTATGACTAACTACCCAGTATCACATAAAGGTAACTGGGCTCAGACTTTAGTTACAAGATATTCATTACCTTTACCTAAGTCAGAAAAGACTGGTAAATACTCTCTTACTAGTAAGTACATAGAGGAGCTAGAAGACTCTAATGTTAAGCAATTTCTACTTACTGGTGATCAAAGCTTACTAGAGGACGTTGAGAAAGCACGTATATCGATGTCGCTATGGAAAGAATCTAATGATGGTGACTACATTAATATACAGTCTAAAAAGCATTTAGGAGAGATAGTATTCAAGTATATGGGTATTAAACCTAAAGTATCTGGTGCTAATACTAAATCTGGTAGAGATAAGTTTGACATGAGTATGGTTGAAGAGTTATCTAAGACTTATGCTTGGGCAGAGAACTTACGTATATATAATAAGTTACTTAAAATTAAGTCTACTTACGTAGATAGATTCAGAGATAGAAACGAAGATGGTAGATACTACTTCTACTTTAAGCAGAACGGAACTGTATCTGGTAGATACGGATCTGATGCTCAACAGCTACCTAAACCTTTAGAAGAAGGCGAAGATGCTCCTATCATTATGAAATACGTTAATATAGTTAGAGCTTTCTTAACTGCTGGAGAAGGTAGAAAGGTTATTGATGCTGATTACGAGTCGTTAGAACCTCATTGCTTTGCTTCAGTTACTGGTGACGAGAATCTTAGAGAGATATTTAGAAAAGGATGGGACTTCTATTCTACTGTAGCTATACAGACTGAGAATTTAGAAGGAGTATCTGCTGATAAAAAAGCTGATAACTATCTTAAGAAACTAGATCCTATTAAACGTAATAAAGCTAAAGCTTACTCATTAGGTATTGCCTACGGTATGGAAGCTTATGCTCTTAAAATGACACTTGGCGTAGATCAGAAAGAAGCCGAGAGACTTATTAAAGGTTATTTAGACGGATTTCCTCAGTTAGCAGAATGGAGAGAAAGGTCTAGAGAAGAAGTAAAAGCTTATGGCCGTATTACTAACTACGTTGGTAGAATAAGACACTTGCCTAGAGTAAAGCAATATTACGAAAAGTTTGATAACAAACTTATGGACTGGAGATTTAGAAAGCAGTTAGAGGGCACTTATGGTAAAGACAAAGTTATTAAGGCTTATAGAGACTTTAGAAACGGTCTTAACAACTGTCTTAACTTTCAGTTACAAAGTTTAGCTGCGGCTGTTGTGAATAGAGCTGCCTTAGTTATTAACCGTAAAGCTAAAGAGCTTGGTATAGATGCTTGTGTGCAGGCTCAAGTACATGATCAATTGATAATTAACTGTGATAAGAAAGATGTTGATATGTTTGCTCCTATAGTTCAAAACATTATGGAGACTACTACTGTACTACCTGGCGTTACGTTAAAAGCACCTCCTGAGATATCTGATAACTGGAGAGATGGACATTAAAAGTAAAAATAGAGATATTTATTATAAAGAGAATCGACTCGAGAGCGATTTTAATTTTTATTAACCGAGTAGCTTAGGCACTCACAAAACACAATGATATGAGTACATTATTTTATGAACGTAATCCGTTCGACATTTTAGTAAGGAATTTCTTCCAAGACGCTAGTAACTACGCACCACTAGCACAAACCAAACTTCAACACCCAGTAGATATTTACGAAACCGATAACGGTCTAGGCTTAGATATAGCTTGTACCGGTATTGCAAAAGATGATATCGAAATCTTGATTGAAGGTAATATAATCAGAATTAATTACGACAAACCCACAGTAGATGAAAATACAGGCAAGTATATTCATAAGGGTATTGCCAAGAGATCTTTCAACTTAGGTTGGAAAATAGATAGTAAATTTAATTTAAGTAAGGCAGCCGCTGAATTTAAAAACGGTTTACTAGCAATTACTATTCCTTTTGCTAAAGGATCAGAGCCAAAAACTTTGAAAATTAGCTAAACTTTTCTGCTCTCGAGTTGCCTCTTAAATAAATTAATCTTATATTAATAATAAATAAAGTATACAAGTTATGTCAAAAACTATCACACCCTGTAATGACAGGATTTTAATCAAACCAATAGACGAAGGAGAACAAACCTATGGGTCTATTGTTATCCCTGATATGGGAAAAGAAAAACCAGAAATGGGTACAGTTATAGCAACTGGTCCAGGTAGATTATCAGAATATGGTAAAATGATACCAATCAGATCATGTAAAGTTGGAGATACTGTACTAATACCTAAAATAGGTTCACTAAGAATTGACTTCGAAGGTGACGAGTATTTTATAACTCAAGATAGAGAAGTATTAGGAGTAGTATCAACACCACAAGAAAAACAAGATAAAGAATTTTTAGATTTATGAGTAAAGATTTAACATTTTCCGGAGACGCTAGAGAAGCATTAGCAACCGGAGTAGATAAATTAGCAGATGCAGTAACTGCTACATTAGGACCTTCAGGTCGTAACGTTATTATAGAACAAGATATGGGTAACCCGATTTCAACTAAAGATGGGGTAACCGTAGCGAAGTCTATTTCACTACAAGATACTGTAGAGAATTTAGGAGCACAAATAGTAAAACAAGCAGCTATTAAGACTGCTGATCATGCAGGAGACGGTACTACTACATCTACACTATTAGCTCAATCTATCCTTTCAGAAGGTATAGATAGACTAAAGAAAGGATCAAATGCAGTAGAAATAAAAAGAGGGATTGATCAAGCTACTAAAAAAGTAGTAGAATTTTTAGAAGATTATTCTAAAGAGATTACAGACGAAGCACAGTTAAAACAAATTGCTACGATTTCAGCAAATAATGATTCAGAAGTTGGTGAGCTAATATCAACAGCCATGGACAAGGTAGGGAGAGATGGAGTAGTTACGATAGAAGAGTCAAAAACCGGAGATACGTACTTAGAGACGGTTGAAGGTATTCAATTTGACAGAGGTTATAAGTCTCCATATTTTGTTACGGACAATAATTCTATGACGTCAATACTTAAAGAACCTTACGTCTTGATAGTTGACAAAAGGATTCAACAAGTTAAAGAATTACTTCCTATCTTGGAGGCTGTTTCACAACAGAACAAATCATTATTAGTTATTGCTGATGACATTGACGGAGAAGCATTATCTACGTTAGTAGTTAATAAAATGAGAGGTATATTAGCTTGTGCTGCTGTTAAAGCTCCTGAGTTTGGAGATAGAAAGAAAGCAATACTAGAAGATATAGCAGTATTGACTGGCGGACAAGTTGTATCGTCAGAAAAAGGAATGAGACTAGATAAGTTTGATTCTGCTTGGTTAGGTAAAGCTAATAAAGCTACTGTCTCAAAAGAAACTACTACTATTATTGACGCTAAAGGAGACGAAGAAAAGATTACTCAAAGAGTAGATGCTATCAAAACTCAAATTGATGAATCAACTTCACCTTTCGAGAAAGAAAATCTACAAAATAGATTAGCTAAATTTATTGGAGGAGTAGCAATCGTTCATGTAGGTGGTCTTACTGAGATAGAAATGAAAGAGAAAAAAGATAGAGTAGAAGATGCATTACATGCTACTAAAGCAGCTTTAGAAGAAGGAATTCTTCCTGGAGGTGGTATAGCATTACTAAATGCAGCCAATGAACTATCATTTGTAGAAACTGAAACCCCAGAACTTAATATCGGATATGATATTATTATTAATGCTTGTGAAAGACCTTTCTTTAAAATATTAGAGAACTCTGGACTAGATCAAGATACAATATTTAGTATAGAAGAAGATATAAAAGAAGAAGGTGATAAGTGGTTTGGATATAATCCTAGAACAGACAAAGTAGTAAATATGTTTAGCGAAGGAATTATCGATCCAACTAAAGTAACAAGATTAGCATTAGAGAATGCAGCATCAGTAGCTGGTACATTACTAATTACTGAAGCAGTAGTTTCTAAAAACAAAGAAGATAAAGATGATAAACCAGCTGGTATCGACCCTAGTATGTTATTAGGTTAATCAGCACAATTAAATTAAATTATGAACAAAGATGAATTATTCGAATCGATTGCAGCTAACTTTGCAGTCTTAGAAGAAAACAACGCAGGTACTACTAAAGCTTCACAAGCAAGAGCTCGTAAAGCAGCAGGAGAGATCAAGAAATTGATTACGCCTTATAAGAAGGCGAACATGGAGGCAACGAGATAGGGGGCGTTTCTCTTATCGACGAAGTCGCCACGCGCATTTTGAACTAACCCTGCCTATAAACGGTGGGGTTTTTATTGTATTTATAATATATGTTATACGCAACTGTCTGTTATGGACCTAAATTTATCGAAAGATACAACTACGAAATCAATCAAGTAGGTCTTACCAATACTGTCTACGTACTTACCGATCATCCGGAGAGCTTTCCAAATTGCATTACAAGAAGTTATGAGCAATTTATGGGAGTAAAGTCTTTTAGTTACTATTCCAAGATATTGTTTTTATTTTCGTTATTGGAAGAACTGAGAGAAAGAGTAAATTATGTAGATGCTGATTTTTTAAGAACTAGTTTTAATAAAGAGCTGGTAGTGGACGGCTCTACTTTATTTACGTCGATTGCTATACCTTATAATAGAACTATACTCGGTAATTTAGATTTACATAGACAGAAATATGATGCGTGGTATGATTATTTACATAAACATGAATTATCTACCGAGAAAGAAAATGCGTTTACTTACATAACCGAAGCATTTTGGTCTTTCCCTTATTTAGATAATATAAAACAGATCGCGTGCCGTGCTAGAGAGTTACAAACCGATATGGAGTTGATTTTTAAGCGCGATGCGGAGCATTGGAAAAAAACACCTCTTCAAAAGTATTCTAGAACCGGTGTCGGTTTTGGTGAAGGTACAGCAATGACTATACTTGTTAAGGAGTTTAATTTAGAATACAAAGCGGTAATTCATAATAAAAATTTATTTAAAGCTAAATCATTACTATAGTTGCTTTTAATTAGTTATTTTCTTATATTGTAATATGGACCTAAAGAAATATATAAAATCAATTCCTGACTTTCCAGTTAAAGGAATCCTCTACAGAGACATTCAACCTTTATTAGCAGATGCAGATGCTTTTACTCATGCATGTATGCAAATGAGTTGGATGGATGAATTTCCTGACTACTGGGTTGGTATAGAGTCAAGAGGGTTTCTATTTGCGGCCGGTATAGCAGCAATGAGGCAGGGAGGCATTAAAATGATCAGAAAAGAAGGTAAACTCCCAGGAAAGAGAGTAAATAGGATACACTATAAGTATGAGTATTCTGAAGGTACATTAGAGATGGAACCTGGTGAAGGTAAAATAGTATTAGTTGATGATGTCTATGCTACCGGAGGAACTATGGAATCAGCAGAAGAAATGGCAATATGTGCTGGATATGACGTTATAGGAAAAATATGCTTACTTGATATAGGAATTAAAAAAAATCACGATACTAAATGTCTAATATCTTATTAGTTTCCGCTACTGATCTTGAACATGGACAGTCTTCCTTATACGATAACGAAATTCATATTATCGGTATTGGTAAAGTTAATGCAGCTGTAAATACTACAAGACTAATTAACAAACATAAACCTGATATAGTAGTCAATTTTGGATCCTGTGGTTCTGTTAAACATTTTCCTATAGGTGAAGTTTTAAGAGTTGGTACAGTTGTAAACGATATTGATGTTATGAATATATCTAAAGATAAAGATATAATACTTCAAGGTAAAGGAGATATAACCTGTTGTACTACAGATCACTTCTACGATAAAAGTAAGAAAGTACAATCTAAAACATTTAACTATAGAGAAGACATAGATATTGTTGATATGGAAATCTACGGTATAGCAGCAGCATGCAGATCTTTAAATGTATTTTGCTATTCTTATAAATGGGTTAGTGATTATGGAGATTTAGACCAATGGAAAGAAAATGCATCAAAAGGATTTGAAGAATTTAAATACGTATTCAAAGATACATTTCTATAAATAAAATAAAAACTATAATATGAGCGATTCAGTTAAAAAATATTTCGAAGAACCAAAAGAACATCTACTCGACCCAGAAGAGAGAAGAGAAAATGATATATTAGAATTAATTGCACTGGCGACTAAATCTGGTAAAATCGCTCAAGTTACTGAAAGAGCTGCTGAAGTTCAGAAAGAATTCAAAGGTGCTTCTCTTTTAGTAGGCTTACAGATAGCTTGTGATGAGTTTGGATTATTAGATAATTGATGAGTAAAGTTTATGAAATGCAAATACATAAAAGTGAGTTTGTACCTTTTGCGTATGATGACTCCTTTAAAATAGTTGCCATAAATAAATTTGAAGAAGGAAAAGAACATTTTAAAGAGTTTACTAAGTCAATAGATGTTAATTTATCTGACTGGGATAACAGACCTACTATAGAAGATGTAAAAAAAAGATTAAATGGAGTATCTAAATGCTCTTTATTTTTTCATAAAGATTTTAAACAAGCAATAGGATGGGGATGGTTTTCTAACGTGTTTACTTATGATTTTATAAATGAAACTCACCCTCTTCCAACAGCTAATTCAACTTACTGGGGAGGCACTTATATTAGAAAAGATCTTAGTATACCCCGTAATACTGGCATACAGATGTATAATCATGGATTTGAATTATTTTTAAGTTATAGTGATTACATGTATGGGTATATGGATGATTGGAATACAGCTCCAATAAAGATATGTCATAAAATAGGAGGACGACAATTTAATTTTATTCAAAGGTAATGAAAAAAATTCAAGAGAAAGATATCAGTCTTTTAGAAAAGTTACTAGAATCTACAGAACTAGCTAAAGAACCTCAAATGGAAAGTTTACAAAAACTTGCACCCGGTTTAGTTGGTTATAGCAAATATACCGGTGATGTAAAACCAGTTCATGTAGATTTTTATTCAAAATATAATAAAGAACTTAATAAAGAATTAAGTAGAGTACTTGATATTGATGATCTTAATCCTCTTACTGTGCATACAGTTAATTATGAAGTAGGGGGAGAAGTATTAGAGCATATAGATGCTAATTCCTTTAATACCTTTGTTATTATGTTAGATGATAATTATGAAGGAGGAGATTTTTATATAGAAGATAAACTAATAGAATTTCATAAAAGAGGAGAAGTAGCCCAATATGTAGGATGGCAGAAGAAACATAAAGTTACTCCAGTCACAGAAGGAACAAGAAAAGTACTTGTAATATGGTACGGTGCTAATCAAAGGAAAACTCTTTTATAGTTGTATATCTGATATATTATTCTTATCTTATAGTATATGATTAATCTACCGTTTAGCCCTACTCAGCCAAAAGACTTCCTAGAGAAGTACCTTTCTAAACGATACTTTAAAAAACCTTACGATAGATTTATGTGGTGGAGAAGCTATACTCCTAAGAATAAACCTCTACCTAATAGGTCTACTTTCTTACAGAAGATTAAGAATGGTGATTATGATATAGGACCTTATCTTATGGAAGTTCAATTAGTTGAGCATAGAATGAATGAGAAGTTTGTAGAGTGCGATGGTGACTATGGAGTATGGAATCATGCTACGTCTGTTGATAAGGCTAGGATAAAACGATTGCATGCTGATCATGAGAAAGAAGAAGCAAAAAAACTAGAAGATATTAGACGGCAGTTTACTATTGTAATGAAGATGACTGCTGAGCAATACGATAAAGAAGTAATGAACACAGGCGCTAAAGATCTAGAAGCGTTCTATTATAAGATGGAAAAAAAATACGGTACACATTGGCAGCCGGTTAAGATGCCTAAGAATTTATCAAAACAATCTATTTATTAAAAACAATTATTATGGACACTATTTTAATTATTCTAGGTTTATTACTCGTTGCAGGAGGAGTAATGATCTATTTTGTAAAGGCAGGAAAAATAAAAGACTCTGATGGAGATCTTATTCCTGACGTAGTCGAAGACAAAGTTGCTGAAGCTAAAAAAGCTGTAAAAGAAGTTAAATCTAGAGCTAAAGTTGTAAAAGCTGAAGTTGCTGACGTTATCGAAGAGGTTAAAGATATCTCTAAAGCTGTCAAAGGCAGAAAAAGAAGAGGTAGAAAACCAAAGGCTAAAAAATAAGCCGAACCCTTAATCAGTTATGAACAATCAGTTAAATGTCGACATCACACAAACAGAAGCCGTTGCATGCGAAGAATGCGGACACGCCTATTTCGAACAAGGACTTATCCTTAGAAAAGCCTCAAAATTCCTTACAGGAACAGGCCAAGACGGATATATCCCAATCCCCGTCTTCAACTGCAAAAAATGCGGACACGTCAACCAAGCATTCCAGCCAAAAGAAATTAAAGAACTGGAGTAGCACAATCTACTATGGTCTTCAGGGACAAATATATTCTGAAGAAGATTAAATTTTATAAGAAGAGGCTCAGGCCTCTTTTTTTTATGCTATTTATTTAAAATAGTTACTTTCCAACACGTTTTATTCAATTGTTTCACTTAATAGTTACATTAACTAATAAGTAAAAGAGGATGAGACTTTTTTTATGTGCCTTTCTGGCACTTTGTAGTTTTAACATAACTGCTCAGGATTATTATACCATAGCAGATGTTACAAATGAAATTGCTCTAGGGCCGATGGCCGGGAATAGAAGCTTAGCTTTTGGAGTTAAGAATATCCTAGAGGAAGTTATCCAAGATAAAGGATATGATTTAGGGCCGAACTCTACACATCAGATCCAAGTTACACTTTATTATTTTGACGTCAAGAAGACTAGTACACAGCTTGCTGTATTTTCTAGAACTGAAGACGAAACTGAAATTGTTGCTCAAGCACAGTTAATAGTTAATGGTAAACCTAAAAAGAAGGTTACAGCAAGAGGTACAGCTACATCTGTATCTACGGCTACATTAATAATAGATGAAGGAGGAAAGTTTTCTCAAGCAGATGTATCAACTGCTATGAAGAAAGTTTGCGAGCAATTAATTAAAAAATTAAAATTAAAATGAAAAAGATAAAAGAGTTGTTTATTAAATTTAACAACTCACTAACTAAGATTGGATACTCGATGTACCCGGAACTAAATAAACACAAGAAAAAATGATTAAAAAACTATTATTTTTACTAGTACCTCTATTTGTATTTACTCAGACATCAGGAGATGGAGCTGATATAAGTTTAGAGTATATAGGTACTACAGTGGATTCATCTAAACCTTTAAGTAAGGTTCAAGTTAACGATACAATAGTAGTTGCTATAGATATTAGTAACTTAGATGATCAACACAAAATAACTTACGCTCACATTGACGTTGAATACAATACTGCAGCTTTTGCTAGAATAGGAGATCCAACTTGGAAGACTCCAACAGGAGCTCAAAACAGTATATTTGCTTGGAATAATATTAGATGGACTAGAAATGACCAATACGATGATAATGATCTATGGGCACAGTGGTCTCAATCAGGCGGAAGTTACGGTGCTGCTAATGGATGGAACGTAGATCACTGGCAAGCTATTTCTACTACGGAATTTGGAGACGATACGTACGGTCATTTTGTAGAGTTAAAGTTTAAGGTAAAAGATGCTGGATCAGCTCATGACTATACAGAGAACATTTTTATTACTATGGCTAGAATAGCAGACAATTCTGGTGCTTCAGAATATGTCTATCCAGTAGGAGAAGTAAGAGCTCATCCAACTCAAGCTATATCTCATACTCCATTAGAAGATCTTGATAGTAACCTGTCAATTAATGTAGATACTAACTCTAATGTTGATCCTACTAAATTGAAAGTAATAATAAAAGAAGATGGTACTCAAGTAGCTTCTTTGCCTTTAGATTCAAATGGTGATGTAACTATAACTGATTATGTTATATCTTCTGCTAAAACGTATACCGCTGAACTAGCATACAATGGCTCAGGAGATGATAACTATGTAACTGATTGGTTAGATAATGCTTTTACAGTATCTGACGTGGCATACTTATTAACTGAAACTGAAGGAGGAGCTGGACACGGTAATCCTGGAGCAGTAATTACTAATGGTATATCAGCTTTACATGGAGATTTAGCAGATCCTACTAGACAGTTGACTCCTCAAGATGCATATAAGATGTTAGTACATGTATTAGGAGACGATATATTTTCTGAAGATCATTTTAATAAATCATTCAGAG
>Ga0208767_1001395_pt1 | contig 19243 bp, 12 predicted proteins | sample VirMetDEL_Mar_21_FD_184514 | JGI IMG/M metagenome (GOLD analysis project Ga0208767, IMG submission 184514) | Aqueous microbial communities from the Delaware River and Bay under freshwater to marine salinity gradient to study organic matter... | ecosystem: Environmental > Aquatic > Marine >... | reverse complement strand
ATTCCTCAATACATACAAGGTTTAACAAATGCAAAAGTTGATTTAACCTCAACCGATCTTACTGTTTTATATACTGCACCTAGTGGAGCAGACTTTAATGCTTCTATTGTAAATTCTATAATAGTTTGTGACGACAGTAATAACGGAGACACAATTACAGTAACAATAACAGATGCAAGTAATAATGTTTTTGTTTTATTTGATGTTAAAACTATTTCGGGTCACGCAACAGTTGAATTATTGACAAGAGACTTAGTTTTACAAAGTGGTGAAATATTGAAAGTACAAGCTACAACAGCAAATAGACTACATGTTGTAGCAAGTATACAAGAGTTATCTAAGACAAGAGTAACAACAAGTGCATTAGCACAGATATAGGATTGAACTAGTAAAACTTTCATGGTAAGGTATTAAACATGGATCAAGCGCTTAAACAAGAAACCATACCTGCAGGCGGCATTGCAGATTTTGTAATGACGGATGAGCAGATTGAACAGCTAGAAGCCGAAGAGCTTAGAGAGCAGTTTGGCACAAATGGTATTGCTCAGTTCTCGGATGTTGGCAGGAAGATGGCTAACTTCGGTCGTTATGGTGATGATACCGTGGCCCACGTTGAAACAGGCGAGCTTATCGTCCCACGGGCCTTGATTGAAAAGAACCCACAATTAAAAGAAAGTATCTTCAAGCATCTAAAAGAATTAGGTGTAGAAGATCCCGAAAGATATGTTGTTGGTGAAAGTAAAAACAGTTTGAACCCTACAACAGGATTACCTGAGTTTTTCTTTAAGAAGATTTTTAAATCGGTAAGTAAGATAGCCAAAGGCGTAGGAAAAGCTTTAAAGAAGGCTGCTCCTATTATAATACCTATGGCACTTAATTACTTTGCTCCCGGATTAGGTACTGTTATGTCAGGTGCACTTGGTGCAGGTATTACCACTTTAGTTCAAGGTGGTAGTGTAAAAGATGCTTTTAAGTCCGCTCTTGTGGGTGGTGCTACAGGTGCCGTAGCAGCTGGTATGTCTGGTAAGGGCAGCTTTATGGATAATATTGCTTCCGATGTAAGCACGGGTACTACTAATGTAAAAGATGCTTTTACTCAAGGCAGTTTTGAGCCCTTAACAAGCTCAACACAACCTAGTATTAGAGATTTGTTTAGTGAAGAAACAAAAATTCTTCCAGAAAGTGATACACTTGCTTCTACAACTGCCACAGATGGTCTACAACAAGCTAATCTTTTTCAAAAACCTTCTCCAACTCTTATGGACGATGCAGGGAATTATTATGCTTCTCAAGCTGATTTTGCAGCAGGAAAGCCTTTACCATCTCAATTAAGAAGTCCTAGTGGAGATGTTTTTACAACAAGACCTAGTCTTTCAACAAATATAGATGCAGGAGCAGGTTCTTCTAACATGTATGACACTTTAAAAAAATATGGTAGCAAAGCTAGCGATTTTATGTTTGGTACAGAGGCTTCTCAAGCAGATCTTCTAACAAAAGCTGGAGAATTACAAGCAGAAGCTGCTGCAAAAAACCTTACTTTATCAGGTAAAGACGCTTTAGCAATGGCCGAAAAAGAGCTAAACCCAAGTTTTTTACGAAAGGTAGGACCAAGCCTAGCACTAGCCACAGCAGCAGGCGCAGCTGGTGGTATGTTTGACGCTCCCGAAGAAGAGGAATCAGGTCCTGTCAGGACAGGGTTAGATGTTTATAAAGAAAGTCCTGAGACTTATGATGTAAGAGATTTAGCTGTAACAGGGTCTACGGGTCCTGTAACACGGCCCACGAGCTACGGCTTTGAGTATAACCCATATGTTTATTCTCAAACACCTTTTCAATACGCCGCAGAAGGCGGTGAGATATTTCCAAGACGTGTAGGTGGTATTATGCCTAATGAAGGTATACCAAATAAAGATAGCGTAAGAGCGATGCTTATGCCCGGAGAGTTTGTAATGACTACCGATGCTGTAAAAGGCTTAGGTGGTGGAGATATGAACAAAGGTATAAGTAATATGTATAATGTTATGCGCAATTTAGAACAACGTGGAAAGGCGATAGCATAATGGCAACAGAAACCGTCATACAGCAGGTTGGTGAATCTCCTGAGATAGAAGCTTATAGAATTGGTCTTTTAAAGTCTGCAAAGGAACTTGCCGATCAAGGAATGACTTTGCCACCTCAACAGGTTGCGGAGTTAACTGGTTTACAAGAAGCTGCTAGAAAACAGGCCGAAGCAGGTCTTGGATCTTTTATGCCTTATGTTACTGCAGGTGGTCAAGCATTGGGTCAGGCCGGTCAGCAATTAACTGGCGCAGGGCAAACTCTTGGAGGCGTAGAAGCAGCTTTGAGAGCGGGAGCAGGACCTGTTACACAGGAAATGACCCAAAGATATATGAACCCTTATCAACAAGCAGTATCTGATGAGATTAACAGGGCGTATGACATACAACTTCAAGGAAGCAGAGCCGGTGCAGTTGGTCAAGGCGCTTTTGGCGGATCAAGAGCGCAAGTAGCTCAATCCGAAATAGACCGAAACAGATCTTCTGCTTTAGCACAAGCGCAAGCTCAAAACTTTATGCAAGCGCAACAAGCCGCGGAAAGAGAGTTAGGAAGACAAACTCAGTTAGGTCAAGGTATTGCAGGACTAGCTTCTCAGCAGGCAGGACTAGCAGGAGAGAGAGGACAGTTAGGACTAAGACAAGCTGCCCTTGGAGAAACCCTGCAAGGTTTAGGACAAAGAGATGTAGAGGGAGCTTTTAAAATTGGATCACTTCTTCAGGCTCAAGATCAAGCGGAATTAGAAGCTGCAAGACAAAGTAATTTATCACAAATGTTTGAGCCGTATCAAAGATTAGGCTTTTTGTCAGACATTTACAGTAAAACACCTACGACACAACAAACTATAACACAATCCACGTCACCTAGTGTGTCACCTTTTCAACAATATCTAGGTTTAGGTATTGCTGGATTGTCGGCAGGTGCTGGAGCAGCTAAAGCGGGGTTATTCGGATAATGAATAGAAGTGTAATGCAACGACAAATGTTTGCAGGAGGCGGAGCCGCAGGGTTGAAGCCTATACCAGCTGGTAATATGGGGTTACCCAACTTACCTGAAGATGTAAGAAATAATATGGGGTACATGGCAGAAGGTGGAGATCCAATGATGATGTCTGAAGGCATTATGTCCACAGCCCCTGCAATGGGAGCTACTTCACCAGAGATGTTGGCGGAAGATGGCGCTAAGATAATGGATACTAATACGGTAGCGTCCATGATAGAAGGAGCTGAAGCCGCAGGGTTTTCTGATCCAGAGGCTGCAGGCAGTTTTGAAGAGATGATGAACAGTGTCTCAGGCGATAATAAAAGTGCAGAAGAGAGACGAACAGATTTAGCAAGCATAGTTGGGCCAGAGGATGCCAGTCAAACACCAGAAAGTGTTTTGGCTTTGGTTACTCCAGTGGTTGAACTAGCATTAGTTGATCAAGGCATAGGACCAATGGCCCAAGAAACAATGAACACTCCTGTCGAAGGTGACATGGGGCAAGGCATTATGACAATGGCAGCTAACGGAAATATGGGGGTTGGTAACGAGCCACCCGTAAATTTTAACTTAGGCGGCGAGGTTCGCCGCCGAGGTGATGAAGATCCAGTTCCTGTGTTTATGAATGGTGGTCCTGTTCAATATTTTAAAAAAGCAGGTGTTGTTGCGCCCATGACTGATTATAGTTTGGATTTAGGTGCAGACATAGCTCAATTAAAGCCTGTCTTTGAACAATACATGCCAAAAACGGACCCTGATGTACGCAGAGATAATTTACAATCAGATATTTTGTTTGATGTTGCTAATACATTTTTAGCGTTTGCCACTCCTATGGAGGGAGAAAAATCAGGGTTAAGTGCCGCAGAACGATTAGCGTTGGCTACACAAAAAACTCAACTATTACCTAAAATACAACAAAGAACCGCTAAAAGTCTTGCAGAAGCAAAAGCAGAAGATAAAGCGCCCACAGCCGCTGCTATAAATGCGGCAATACAATTTGGAGCTAAAAAATTAGAGCAAACAGGAAAAGAAAGAGTACAAGTTTTTAAAAACACCGCGGACCTTTTAAAACAATCTAGAAAAATTCGAGCAGATTCTTACCTACAAGAAGACAAACAAAAACATGCTATGAATTTACAAAAGTCTAAGTTTAGTTTGCAAACTTTGTTGGATAAATTAAATAAATCCTTAGATTTTAAATATGACACTAAATTAGCCGATCAAAAGACAGACGCTGAAAAAGAATTAAAAGAAGTACAAGCTAAAATAGATGAAAATCAAATAGAAATTAAACATGCTAATCTTGTTAAAATAGAAAATAATAAGTTACAAGGTCGAAAAGACATTCAAACGATGTCTGATGTTGCTTCTATGGCTAGAACCAATGCTAATAATACCAGTAGCGAAGGTATTGCAGCTGCAAATAATCAAACAAAAAAACAAATATCTAATGAAAATAATACTGTAAAAAAACTTATAGCTGAGAATAGGTTAGAGTTTAATAAGAACGAATTACAATTTAAAAAAGTACAAGAGTTGAATGATCAAAGTCAATTAGCTATAGAAAATAGTTTAAACGCAGATAAATTTGATCTTGAAACTCAAAAGCTTGAGGCTCAAAAGCTTAGAGACTTTTTAAGTAATGAGAGAGCCAAGGAAGCTGGTTTTAGAGATGAGAGAAGAGTAAAGTTAGCCGCAAGACGTTTAGAAGAAATTGATGCAGCTACATTACAATTTAATAAATTTAAAGATTTAAAAGGAATGGCTTTAGATAAAGCTAAATTTGAATTTAACAAAATTCAAGAAGATAACAAAGTCCGATATCAAAATGAACAAGTGGCAATATCTCAAAGACTTAATGGCATAAAAGCCGCTAAAAATGCTTTAGAGCAGAGCAAGTTTACTTTTGAAAAACAAGCAGCTAATCTGGATAAGTTTGGCAAGACCCTCGATGCACGGACCTTGGCTTATATATCTAGCCAAAGCATGTTAGACGCGTATTCTAAGGGCGAGAACAATCAATCTTCAAATGAAATCAACGCTCTTGTAACACAATATATCTCACCTCAACCTCGTTGGGATGACCAAACAAATAGTTTTGTTATGAGAACCAACAAATTACCTGAAGAATTTTTAAATGCTGTAAAGAAAAGGTCACAAACAACTGGTGCAAATTTACCAACAGGTATAGAAAATATAAGTGGTAGCAAAAAACCAAGTGATACCACGGATACAGTTGACGAAAGATTAATAAAACAAAATTTTATGGGTACAGGTAAAAGTGTAAACTTGACTGATCTTAACATACCCAAAATGCCTATAGATGTTTCCAAAACAGGCGCAACAGGTTCTGGAGATTTTTTAGGTAATGTTGTTAACTTAGCTTTTGAAACGGTTGGACTAGGACAACCTTATCAGGGCACGTCTACTGCTAAAAAAGATTTGGATGCTATCAATGTGGACTTAGTTAATGTAATATTAGGAGATAGAACAGGTAAGTCTGCTCAAGATGAACGAAATGAAATAAGAAGAATATTACCAGATGTTTCTGCTTTTATAGGAGGAGATGAGACAGCTGCTGGAAAAATTAGAAGTACTCTTAATTTTATTGATAGAAAACTTGAAACGGAGACAACAGGATTAAAGCAGTTGTATCAAAGTAAATCAGATTTTTCATCTGCGGCTCAAAGAGTTCTTAGATTAAAACAATTAAAAGCAGGATATCAACAATTTTTAGATGCTTATAATTTATCTAAAGGTGGCGGTGAAGAAAGACCACCTTTATCTAGTTTTCTGAAAGGATAACCATGGCAGAAGAAGAAAGCAGCCCCTTAATAAGTTCCAATATAGTTAAAAAGAATTTTGATGTTCCGTCTGCAATGTCTAACGGTTGGAAAGCATCTGAGATAGCTAAATATTTATCAGAACAGGCTGGCCTTGACTATGATGAAGCAATACGAAGTGGTGCTTATGATGATGACTCTCTTATAATGGGACTGGCTACCAAGGATGGAGAAGATTACACTGATCCTAGTGCCTTTACTGTTTTTTCTGATGCTGCTGCAAAAGGTTTATTACAATCTGTGCCTGCCTTTGAAGGCGGTAAAATGGGCTTTCAAATAGGTATGAAAACCCCCACTGCTCTAGGTAAAGCTATAGTAACACCTTTTACAACAGCCGCAGGAGTAGTTTCTGGTTACATTTTTGGAGACAACCTTTCTGAACTTTTTAATTTTGAAGATAATGTTGTTCCAAGTAAGATGCCTTATAAAGTTACAGGAGAAAGTTTTGGAGGAGGTATAGGGTTTTCTCAAGCACCTTTTAGAGCTACTCAAACGGTACAGCCTGGGACTTTTGCATGGATGAAACAAAATGCTAAAGACATGGGCGATAAAATAAGCCCTACCTTTCTTGAAAAATTAGGATATTCTGCCCAAGTAAATCCAAAAACCACTTTAGTTACAGAGGGTACTAGTGTTGTAGGGGCCTCTATTGCTGGTGGTTTATCTGAAAAGTCTCGTCCTGGAGACAGTTTTAATCGTTTGATTGCAGAAGTACTAGGAGGAACCGCTGGACCCGCTGCTTACATGGCTTTAATTCCTGCTGTTAAGTCTGGCAGTAAAAATTTATTTAATTATTTTTCTGCTAGTGGCCGACAAGATATAGCAGGTACTCAACTTAGAAGAATAATTGAAGAATCTGGTGAAGACATGAGTGTCTTACTTAAAAAAATAGATGATGCTCAAGAGATGGGTACAGAAGAATTGTCCACAGCAGCCTTAACAGGCAGTGAGGGTTTAAAAAGTTTAAACAAAACTCTTTTTAGCAATTATAAATATTTTGAACCTGAATTAGTTGGTCAACTTAGAAAAAATTTAGATGGTGCTGAAAAATTAATAAATTCAATGATTAAAACAAAAGATCCTAATTTAATAGCTGACGCAGCTAAGATTAGAGATGAACTGTTTAAAACAAAAATTACTTTACGTCTTGCTGATGCTAGAATAAGAGCTGAATCTATTATAAATAAGATGGCCCCAGGTCCAGATACAGCTACAAAAGCAGGTACCACTATTCAAGAGTTGGTTTTTAAAGCTCTTGACGATGTTAGAGCCGAAGAAAAAAGATTATATCAACTTATCCCAGGTAATACACCTATCACGGCTCCGAGTACTAGAAATGTTTTGAAAGATTTAATAGGCAAAGACGGTAGCTTATTAAAAAATGAGTTAAACGAGCTTGGCATTAAACCTTCTGGAATGAGCGTACTTAAAAAAATCAGACAAGGTGATGACGAAATTGAAGAAACTTCTGAATTTTTTGACGCTTTTGATAGATCAGATAATCTTGTGCAAAATATGTTTTATCGTAAGATTGGATACAGTCCAATAAGCGAAGTTGGTACACCTGACGTTAGCAATCGTTTTACTATTGATAAAAGAATGATTGAATCAGAGTATGATTTACCAAAAGGATCTTTAGACAAACTATCTTTAGCTGATTTACAAAATAAAAATTTTAAAATTTTAGATGGAATTACTTTTCAAGAGACCGGCGATACGATTGATCCTTCTATTAGAACAGAAATGTTTGAAGACTTATTGAACATTCATGTAGAAAGTTTAAACAATTTACAAAGAGATTATTCTAAAAGAGGTGGTGCAGTTAACAGAGGTGTCGCTAAGTTAATTGGACTACAGGTAAAAGAATTTAAAAAAGTTGACATAGCGGAGGGCAGCACCTCTGTTTTAGATTCAGAATTTTTAACTTTAAGAGATATAACTAATTTAAGAACACAAATATTTGACACAGCTCGAACCTTAGCAACGGCAGGGTCTACAAGAAGTGCGGGTATTTTAAATAAAATTGGCAATGCTTTGACGGATGACTTAGGTACTAAAGCTGATGCAGCTGATGGAACAGAAGTTACGAACTTATTAAAACAGGCTCATTCCTTTAGTAAATCTTTAAATGATACTTTCTCTAGAGGTTTTCCAAATACAATATTAAAAAAACAAAAGACAGGAAGGCTTAATGTTCTTCCTGAATTAGCTATCAACTCTGTCTTTCAAGGTGGTGGAGATGCCGTAGCATACAATTATAGTGGTATGGAAAGTGCTTTAACTTTTCTTCAAAAAGAATCTGGAAAACAATTAGATGACGCTCTAACAAGTAAGTTAGGTACCTTAAAGGGAGCTCAAGAAGACTTACTTAATGTAATGTTTTCTGAAGTTGTTAACCAAGATACAAAAAGGATTGACGGAGATAAGTTAGCACGGTTTATGAGTTATGCTAAAGGTGGATACGGCAAAGTCCTTGATCGTTTTCCAGATTTGAAAAAAGATTTAAAAAACATAGAGACTGCTCAAAAACTTTATGATGCACGGAAATCTTACTACGGTGAAGTGGTGCAAGGTGTCATTAAACCTGGTAACATGCAAGCTAAGAAAAGATTAAAAAATATATTTGCTTTTTCCGATTTTCTTTCAGCCGATACTAATCCTGGGTTAGTTATAGCAAATGCCATAGGCGAGCCTAATAAAAGACCTGGTAACCCCGTAAATAATTTAAAAAGAATAATAGCCTTTGGTAAAAAATCTCAAAATCCTGATGTAATTGAGGGCCTTAAAGAAGTTATATTTGATAGAGCCTTTCAATATTCTCGAAATGAAAAAGATGTTATAGATTTTAGAGCTTTTAAAGACTACTTAGTCCGACCTATGGTAAAAGGGCAACCCAGTGTTCTTGAAATAATGAGAACAAACGGTGTCATAGATTCAAACGAAGCTCTACGATTTAGTCAAATTATTAATCGTATGATTACGGCTCAAAAAAGTATGCCCGATGATGCTACAAAACCCATAGAAGGAGACTTAGTAAAAGGGGCGGGAGCTTTTGTTGATCTTTTTGCAAGACTCATAGGGTCTAAAGTAGGATCTACCTTATCTTCTATTATACCGGGCAGAGGTCAAGGCATAATTGAATCAGCCGCTGGAGTAAGAACTATTGTAGGTGGCTTGAATATACCTACCTCTTTGACACAAGATTTACTTTTACAAGCTGCAAGAGACCCTAAGTTTTTTAAAATGTTGGTTACTAAGCCGAAAACAGAAAAGGAAGCCGTTGTAACTGCCAAAAGAGTTAGAGCTTATCTACTTAATTCTGGTCTTGGTTTTATTATGAGAGAATCAGAAGATGATACTATAGAGTATAAGAAAGGTGCACCACCTTTACCACGACAATTTGATAAGACTTTTTTACCAATGAAACAGAGTTCGGTTGAGCCGAGTATACAAACGGGTATTCCCACCACCCAAGTAGCCTCAAGTCAGCCATTTTTGAGCGGACTGAACACCGCTCCCGCGGGAGGTGGTGGCTCCTCCGCCGCCTCCGCGCCCACAGATAGAAATAAATATGCTTCGTTGTTTCCTAATGACATTATCTCAGGGATGATACCTACAGCTACTATGGCTGACGGTGGTGCCGTACCTCCCAGAAATGTCGAGATAAAAGGACAACCTCATATGCTTGCGTATATTACGCCTCAAGAAGGTGGTATACTACAACTTTTAGGCGGGTCAGGTAAAGCGGGACCTATGGGTATTCCTAGTTATGCTTATGGAGATCCAGACGCTGAATCAGATACCTCAACGCAGCCCGGTTCAGGTGGAGGTGACATGGGTCTAGACAGTAGTATTGCGGATATGGCCGCAGTAATGGGAGGTCAAGCAGGTTACACGGGCGGTGGTTTAACCGGTGGCGTAAAAAACACACAAAATGTGCAAGGGTCTAGAACATATGCTCCCGTACAAAACGTCCCTTACGATTTTTTTGGTTTTGTCAAAGGAGCGATGAACCGACATGCTAGAGATTCTTTAAGCAAGGGTTATTCTCCAGAATTTAGTAAAGATGCTCAAGGTAACATTACATCTGTTACAGGAAAAGGCGGGCCCGGTATGTCAATACCCGGAATAGGCGGCCTTATGTCGATGATAGGAGCAAATATGGGTGCGGTGACCACTACGGGATATGCCGGAAAAGGTGTGGATGACATGAACAACCCTAATGACAACGGTAATGACAATGAGCTAATTCGTAGAATACAACCTATCACACCTCAAGAACAGTATAAAACAGCTATAAATTTGTACAATCAAAACCCTAATCGATACACATTAAGGACTAGATAAATGCAACTAAGTCAAAACTTTACTCTGGCTGAATTGACAAAAAGCCAAACAGCAGAACGTAGGGGTATTAAAAATGTACCTGACGCAGAAGCTATCACAAATTTAAAGTTATTAGCTGAAAACATACTGCAACCCATTCGTAATGAGTTTGGTAGTTTTATTGTATCAAGCGGGTACCGCTGTCCGGAGCTTTCAATAGCTATAGGCAGCTCCAAGAACTCACAACATTGTACAGGAAGCGCGGCTGATTTTGAAGTAGCTAATGTAGATAATTACTTACTAGCTCAATGGATACGAGACAATCTTATCTTCGATCAGCTCATCCTCGAGTGCTACACAGGCGGTAACACGGGGTGGGTACACTGCTCTTATGCACAGCGAGCTCGTAAAGAACTACTGACATACGACAGAGTAAACAAATACAGGCAAGGTCTAATTAAGTAACCATCTCTTCTGTTCTTCGCCCAAGACTTCACCAGCTAGGTTTATTTTCTCTCGCAAAGACTTGACGATCTTTTCATCTATTGTGTCTTCTACAATAAGATCTATGTAAGTTACAGCTTTCTTCTGGCCTATTCTATGTGCTCGGTCTTCAGATTGCAGTCTTATTTCCAAATCGTAACTGTTACTATAATAGATCATAGTGTTAGCGGCTGTAAGTGTAATACCATATCCGCCCGTCTTAGGCTGACCTACAAAAAAGCGCAATGGACTATTCATATCTTGGAAGTTATCTACAGTTTGTTGCCTGTCATCTTGCTTGGTTTCACCATAGTAGGTTGCCACCGAATCGCGGCCATACTTGGAAGACAGCGCTTTTTCTATTTCTTTTATATCATGTGTGTAGTTACACCATATAATAACTTTGCCAGAACACTCTTCAACCGCGGCCATCAGCTCAGTCATTCTATTGTTGTCTAATACTTTCAGCTCACCCTCGTCACTCATAAGATATCCACAGCATATCTGTTGCAGTCTCATAATCTGTGTAAGTACACTAGCTGTAGTTGCCAGTTGGCCTCCTTCTAACTGAGCCAAGGCATACTTCTTCATCTGCGCGTACAGCTTGGTTTGTTCCGCGGTCAACGGCACACTACGTTTTATGTATATTTTTTCAGGTAAATCCAAGCAGTCTTCCTTGAGTGTCCTTACACTAAATTTGTTAAGCTTCTCGTTGAGCTCGTCCAAGCGTCTGTAGCCTGTGATCTCATTGAAGCTCCGTGCACCCATAAACCTTTTTTGTACTACGGCATACCTGTTTTGAAAGGCAAAGTAACTGGCCTGATCCAATGACATGGTATCTAAGAAGGCACATTGAGAGTACAAATCCATAGGACTTTTAGTTACAGGAGATCCCGTCAGTATACGTTTATACTTAGCATACTTACTCAGCTGCATTATATTCTTGGTCCGGGAAGCCTTACGATTCTTTATGGTTGTGCTTTCATCTACAATCATCATGTTATCAGGATTCTTCTTTAAAAAATAATACGCAGCCTTCTTGCCCCTATCAGAGCTGAAAGCCTCAACATTGATGACAAAAAACTTTATGCCTACCATAGTTTCAAACACAAGTCTTTGCATACTATCTTGAAAAGCCTTGCTGTTGCTTGGTTGCCAACGAACCACGAACCTTTCAAACTCATCCGGTAAGTGATTCGGTATCTCTTGTTTGACCCAGTTATCATAAACACCCTTTGGAGCTACAATCATAACCGAATCAATTTCTCCCTTAGCTTTTAATATACCTACATTATCTATGGCTACCTTGGACTTACCTAAACCCATTTCCATGAACAGTCCGTAATATGGTCTATCCCAACTATTGTCTAATACATCTTTCTGATGTTTGAAGGGCTTTGTTTTAAAAATATACATTTATTTTATCTCCGTGCTTGACATGTATGTAATCATATGCGATTAATTATATTAATGCAAGGCTATAAAAAAGTCTTTAAACACGAAACAACAAACATGAAAGGAAAAATATGGAAGACGGTTTGTTCAAAGAAATGCAACAGGACGCTGAAAAACAGCGCACTGGTGTAGAAGATACAGATACAGGAAGATTGTCAAATGTATCTGCTTTAGCTAGTAAAATTATCCAAATGGAAAACAAAGTAAAGTTTTTGGAAGAAGAACTTAAAACTTCTAAAAAGGAGTTGATGGAACTTACTGATCAGGATCTTCCTGCCGCAATGGAAGAAATTAATATGGAAAGTTTTACTTTAAGTGACGGGTCAGAAGTAAAGGTTGTGCCTACCTATGGTGGTACAATAAGAGCTGATGACCGACCTCAAGCACATCAATGGCTAAGAGATAATGGATATGGTGATTTAGTTAAGAACACTATCTCTGCAAATTTTGGCATGGGTGAGGATAATTTAGCAAAAGATTTTTATCAGTCTGCTCTCGATAGAGGATTGAATGTTGATAAAAAAGAAGCGGTTCATCCAATGAGTTTAAAGTCATGGGTCAAAGAGATGACAGAAAATGGAAGTGAGTTTCCAAGTGATCTGTTTGGCGCGTTTATAGGTAAAAAAGCTAAAATTGTGAAAGGAAAAAATTAATGGCTAATACACCAGCAAAAAAACAGCCTTCTGATGTTGTTGCACAGGACGCTAATGTTATCGATATGTCAATGTTTGCAACAGATGCAGGCATTGGAAACAAAGAAGTTGATCAAGAAAGTTTAAGTATTCCGTTTCTTAAAACTAACTTGACTAAACAAATTAGAGCTTTGCATAAAGGCTCTAGTGAAGGAGATATTATTAATACAGTAACAAATAATATCTACAACGGGGAAGAAGGTATTAAAGTTATACCTTGTGCATACCAGAGACGTTTTATTCAATGGTCACCACAAGGCGATGATAATACCGCTCCGATTGCTATCTATACTAATAAGGAAGCTTGTCCTACTACAGAAAGATCTAAGGAAGATAATAAAGAATATCTTGTAGATGGCTCTGGTCAGTACATAGAAGATACACATCAACATTTTGTGCTTGTACTGAATAAGGATGGATCAACTGACGTTGGTATGATCGCAATGAAGTCTACTTCTTTAAAGAAAAGTAAGAAGTGGAACTCAATTATTGCGGGAAGAAAGATGACAACTCCAGAAGGTTCTGTCTTCAGCCCACCAAGATTCGCTCATGTCTATCATCTTTGGACTTATTTAGAGGAGAAAAGCGGTTACTCTTGGTATAATTGGGAAATGAAGTTGGAAGGTCAGGTAACAGAAAAAGCTCATTACGATGAAGCTAAGATGTTTGCCTTATCTGTCGAGAAAGGCGATGTTAATGTTAAGCATGAACAGGAAGGTGGGACTTCGTCTGCTCCTGTTGACAATGACATTTCTGACAAAGACATACCGTTCTAATGGCGTGGCAATCTTTTAGTGCTATCTTTGATGGCCTAGAAGAAGCCTTTGGAACGTATAAGATAGACAAAACCCAAGCCAATGGGAAAATGTCCGGGAGAGCGGCACTAATACGCGAACCTCGAACAGAAGATCACTGGCTTGGACATCTTAGCGGGAAAGGCAGTTCTCTAGGTATCATACCCATCAATGCAGAAAATAACTGCAAGTGGGGATGCATAGACATCGACCAATACCCGCTAGATCACAAGTCTTTAGTTGAAAAGATTAGGCGAATGAAATTGCCTCTTGTGGTTTGTCGTTCTAAGAGTGGTGGAGCTCATTGTTTTCTGTTCACTAGTGAATGGATCGAAGCTAAGGAGATGCAACAGACGCTTCAACATATATCCGCTGCTCTTGGATACGGACAAAGTGAAATATTTCCAAAACAAATAAAATTACAATTAGAGCGTGGCGATGTAGGTAACTTTTTAAACTTGCCTTATTATGACGCTGAGGGCGGGCTACGGTACGCTATTAAAGATGATGGCACCTCTGCGACCCTAGAAGAATTTATAGCGCTGTACGAGGCTTATAAGCAGACTTTAGAACAAGTCATGGCTTTACAGGTTGAAGACAAAACAGATACACCGATTAAAGACGGCCCACCTTGCCTCCAAACACTTTGTGCAAGCAAAATATCTGAAGGTGGGCGAAACAATGGTTTGTTCAATGTAGCTGTTTATCTTCGCAAAGCTTATCCGGACAGCTGGGAGACAGAAATACTTACATATAATATGATGTATTTTGATCCTCCCTTACCTTTATCCGAAGTTAATATTGTAGCTTCACAAGCCAAGCGTAAGGATTATGCTTACAAATGTAGTGATGCTCCTATCAATGCACATTGCAATAAAGAATTATGCCGAACAAGAAAACATGGTGTTGGATCAGCTGTACAAGGTGCTACCATAGCAAACCTTAGAAAATACAACTCAACACCTCCTGTGTGGTTCATGGATGTTAACTCTGAGCCTCTTGAATTAGATACAGAAGCTCTCCTATCACAGCCCACGTTTCAAAAGGCATGTATGGAACAGCTGAACTTTATGCCTCGTACACTAGGTAAACCCGCTTGGGAGGCTCGTATCAGCTCGCTCTTGACTGAGATGAAAGAAAACGAAGCAGCAATTATAGAAGTAGCTGAAGATGCAAGCACGTCTGGTCAGTTCTATGATTACCTTGAGGAGTTCTGTAGACACTTACAACAGGCTCAAGCCAAGGAAGAGATACTACTGCGCCGACCATGGACGTGCGAAGAAGACAATTTAACTTATTTTAGATTACGAGACTTTGAGAATTTTCTTAAAAAAAATAAATTCTTTGAATACAAGTCTCACAAAATTGCCCAACGCTTGCGAGATATTAACGGGTCCAGTACTGTTTTAAGAATACAAAACAGATCTGTAAGATGTTGGGCAATACCCGCTTTTGAAAATGCAGATATGGAACTCAACCCGCCCAACATGGGCAAGAAAGAGGAGACACCGTTCTAATGGCAGATAAACCAATAATGGAAGACGTACCAATGTTAAAGGCTGACGGCTTGGACAAAGCTATCATAGGTGTAGGATCACGCTGTGGACAAAACGATATACTCGTTTATGACTACGAAAAGTGTTGTGAGATATTTGTAGAACGAGACGGCATGACATACGATGAAGCCGTTGAGTGGATGGATTACAATGTAGTCGGTGCATGGGTAGGCGAAGGCACTCCCATGTTTGTCTATCCCATAGTCGATTGGCATGAAACAGTAGGCACTGAGAACCCGCATTAATGTTTAGAATCTTTGGACCTCCAGGAACTGGTAAAACAACAACACTCTTGGACATGCTAGACAAAGCTCTTGAAAGTGGCGTGGCTCCTAACAGTATTGCGTTTCTTGCTTTTACCAGAAAAGCCGCAAGCGAGGCAAAAGAACGTGCCTCCGCTCGTTTTCATCTAGACCCAGACAAAGACCTCTTTTACTTCCGTACTCTACACAGCTTGGCGTTGAGCGCTAGTGGTATCCGTACAGAACAAGTTATGGGTAGAGAGCATTATAAAGAGCTAAGTGACATAATATCTATACCGTTAGTATCCGGCACGTCTTTGGACGATGATATTGTAGATAAACAAGCCACCGATCATCCTATCCTTAGTTTGATAAACTTAGCCCGCTTATGTAAAAACCCTTTACGAAAACAATATAATCAGACTTACATGATCTATGATTGGAATACAGTAAATTATGTATCCAAGTGTTACAAAGAATATAAAGAACAGCACGAGCTCTACGATTTTACAGACATGCTACAATGTTTTATTGACGAAGCTGACGTAGCGTGTCCCAAGTTTGATCTCGTATTCCTAGACGAAGCACAAGACCTTAGCCCTCTGCAATGGGACATAGCTCACATACTCGATAAGAACGCAAAGAAAATGTATGCAGCTGGAGATGATGACCAAGCTATTTATAGATGGGCCGGAGCTGACGTAGAACAATTCATTACACTGGACGGCTCTAGTGAAACTCTATCGCAATCGTACCGCGTCCCACGGCTCATACATCGTACCGCCGAAACAATCGTATCCAGAATAAGTAATCGTTATCCAAAGAAGTATGAACCTAAGAATGAAGAGGGGAACGTACAGCATATCAGCCGTCTCGAAGATATAGATGTATCATCTGGTCAGTGGCTTATCTTAGCTCAGGCGGGTTATATACTAAATCCCGTTGTTGAGATGCTAAGGTCCTCTGGTTATCTATATACACACAAAGGACATAGATCCATATCCTCCAAAATATCCTCCGCTGTTAACGGTTGGGAGCAGATGAGAAAAGGTAAAAGTATTACATTGGAAACAGTTAAGGACATATATAGTTTTATGTCTACGGGTAACCGCGTCAAACGTGGCTTCAAGACAATGAGTGGAGCTGATGACAGTAATCTCTTTAATATGGCTGAGTTGCAAAAAGAATGGGGCCTTGCTATAGGAGATGAGTTGATTTGGAGAGAGGCTCTTGATAGACTACCAGAGGAATCAAGGGTGTATATTACGGCTATGCTTAGAAGAGGAGAGAAGTTTAATGCAGAGCCTCGTATTACAATATCCACGATCCACGGTTCTAAAGGTGGCGAATCAGAAAACGTAGTTATATTTACAGATCTATCCCCGTCAGCTGACGATGCAATGAGCGGAGGTAATGATGATCTGCATAGAGTGTTCTATGTTGCCGTCACACGGGCTAAAGAGAATTTGTTTATTGTCGAATCAGAAGACAGCAATAGGAGCTATGCAATATGAGACACATGGAATACATGAAGAAAAGATTAAAGGAGGAAGAGATGAAAGATATGGTCAATCATCCTGATCATTATACAAACAGCTCAATAGAAACCATCGACATGATAGAATCTATGACAGCTGAAGGATTTAAATATTATCTGGAAGGAAACATACTTAAATATTTAACACGATACAGACACAAAAACGGTATCCAAGACCTTAAAAAGGCTCAATGGTACCTTAACAAACTAATAGAGGTACAATATGACACTTCAGATGGCGATGTTCACTCCTAAATCAGAATGGGTTCCACCACACGAACTCCCCGATCTTACAGATGCCAAGACAATAGCTATAGATGTCGAGACAAAAGATCCAAACCTAAAGACCAAAGGACCTGGATGGCCTACTGGAGACGGCGAAGTTGTAGGATATGCTGTAGCCGTGGACGGTTGGAAAGGTTATATACCTATTCGTCACGGCGGAGGGGGTAATATAGACGAGCGCATCGTTAATAACTGGATGAAAAAAGTCTGCGAATCACCCGCAGAAAAGGTTATGCACAATGCTCAATATGATGCCGGTTGGTTGAGACGTATGGGATTTAAGGTTAATGGCCGTATCATTGATACCATGGTCATAGCTTCTTTACTTGATGAAAACCGGTTCAGTTACAGCTTAAACGCTTTATCTTTTGACTATCTTTCAAAAACAAAAAGTGAGAAGAACCTGACTGAAGCTGCTAGAGATTTCGGTGTTGATCCCAAAGCCGAACTTTGGAAACTGCCCAGTATGCATGTCGGACCATACGCCGAAGTGGATGCCGAGCTCACATTGGAGCTGTGGAATTTTTTCAAACCCCTGATCACTAAAGAAGACCTCTGGAGTGTCGTAAATCTCGAGCTGGATGTTCTTCCCGTTCTCATAGACATGACTTGGAAAGGTGTTCGTATTGATCAAAACCGCGTTGAGCGCACTAGAGATTTTCTGCTCAAGGAAGAAAAAGCTATGTTGGCTAAGATCAAACATGTGACCGGCATGGATGTAGAAGTGTGGGCCGCTCAGTCCCTAGCCAAAGCTTTTGATACAGTTGGTATACATTATCCAAAAACTGAAAAAGGTGCTCCATCTTTTACAAAATCCTTTTTATCTGAGCATGATCACGAATTACCTAAGATGATACTAAGAACCAGAGACCTTAACAAGACAAGCGGTACTTTTATTAACACCATTATGAAGCACACGGCTCACGATGGACGCATACATTCACATATAAATCAGATCAGATCTGACGATGGTGGTACCGTATCAGGCCGAATCAGTATGAATAACCCAAACCTACAGCAGATACCCGCCCGTGATCCTGAGCTGGGTCCTATGATTCGCTCGTTGTTTCTGCCGGAAGAAGGGGAAGAGTGGGCTAGTATAGATTTCTCGCAACAGGAACCACGGATCTTGGTCCATTATGCCCATGCTTATGGCAAATCTCAGGGCCATGATATGAAGGGTGTACAAGAATTTGTAGATGGATATCAAAATGATCCGGATATGGACTTCCATACCATGGTCGCTGACATGGCTAAAATACCTCGTAAGCAAGCTAAAACTATAAATTTAGGTATGATGTACGGCATGGGAGTTAATAAGCTGTCTGACCAGCTTGATATCCCCGTAGATGAGGCTAAAAAACTAGTTAGTCAGTACCATGATCGTGTCCCTTTTGTAAAAATGCTCATGCATGGTGTTATGAATAAACTTAATTCACGTCAAAGCTCCGGATCAATTCGCTCTATTTTAGGTAGAAAATGCCGATTTGACCTTTGGGAACCCGATACTTTTGCTATGAACAAGGCTTTACCCTTAAAAGACGCTCTAAATGAGTACGGTCCAACCACCCGATTGAAGCGAGCCTACACTTACAAAGCATTAAACCGTTTAATTCAGGCTTCTGCGGCAGACATGACCAAAAAAGCTATGGTAGATATCCACAAACTGGGGATAACTCCCTTAATTCAGATACATGACGAAGTTGCTGTGTCCGTATCTTCCAAAGATCAGGTTGATTCGATCGTTCATGCCATGGAAAACGCAGTCAAATTAGGTGTGCCAAGCAAAGTTGACGTAGAAATAGGCCCTTCTTGGGGCGAATCGAAATAATTTATTGACGTGTTTATATAATCTCGCATATAATCGCGTAAAACAAAAGGATTTATGCGATATGGATACCGAAAAATGGAAAAGCATCTTAGTTCCTAAAGACGTTTACTTAGAAATTAAGAAAATTGCAGCCAAAGAAGGTCGAACTTTGGGTGGACAACTA
>Ga0208767_1001394_pt1 | contig 19246 bp, 19 predicted proteins | sample VirMetDEL_Mar_21_FD_184514 | JGI IMG/M metagenome (GOLD analysis project Ga0208767, IMG submission 184514) | Aqueous microbial communities from the Delaware River and Bay under freshwater to marine salinity gradient to study organic matter... | ecosystem: Environmental > Aquatic > Marine >... | reverse complement strand
GCATGTTTATAGTTTTATTACATGGGTAAATTTCATTAGCCATAAAATATTGTTCATTAAATTCTTGTAACTTTTCTTTTACTTTGTCTATCTTTATAGCTTCGGTAAAAAACACAAAAAAGTGTAGACCGCCAGACTTAGATAAAATAGGCACAAAAGGTAAATTATATTTATTAATAATATCTACATACTTTTGAGCAGAATAATTTTTGTAATCAACAGGATCTAAATCTATACAACTCCACATACACTCATCCCCGAACTCTGGTCTTAGACCTATACCATACTTACCATCTAGATGGTCTTTCCAAATATCAGAAGTAACTGGCTCGTGTATCGTGATATATTTAGCTTCCTTCTTGCCACTTGTATCGCTTTCCCCCGTAAGGGAAAGCTTTACAAATGACTTCTCGCCTGAAGCAAAAAGTTTAAACAATTGTTCTTGCATTAGAACGGTACTTTGTCGCTACTTTTCTCAGTTGTACTAGGAGCAGAACCATCTAATGATTCAGCCTCGTAGTATAGATTAAAGTCCTTGGCTAAATGTGCAAAAGACTTTGTTTGAGATATAGTCTCATCTTTTTTAAGATAACTCTCAAACTTAATTTGCCATCCAAAGAATTTATATTTACCAGATTCTTGTCTATGTGTATTTAATTTATACACAGTCATGTATCCAGGTGGTACTAAACTCTTACCATCTTTAACTATAATGTTACTTTTCAATTTTTGTAACCATTCATTGCTCTTTTTCTTTTGAGTAGATTTCATGGTTATCATTCCTTGATCTATAACATGATCGTTATCGTCAATGACCATTACAAACCAGTTACCAGTATCTTCAACATAATTACCGTTAGGCAATACATCTTTATTACCACTTCTGCTTAAACCAGCGGGCTTATCCTTATGAACGGCTACAGGTCTATTATTACCTTCTTCCATTTCTTTCCATTCATTAAAACTTCTTTTGTAATAAACAGGAACAACTCTAAAGCCTTGTTTACCATCATAAGCTTTCTCACTTGTTTGATTAAAAATACAACCCTCAGCTACAGGTGTACCTTGCACGGTAGTTTCTATATCTGGCATGTTACTAGAATATAATATTTTAATTAAAGGTAATTTAAATTCATCAGACGAAGCTGACTCAATACCCATTCCAGCATCTTCAATCCAACTATCTGTATTAATAGCTGGAGTACTTTCTTGTTTAACTGCTACTTTACTCATCATTCTTTCCTTTCGTTAATTTAGTTTCGGTTTTATAAAAAACATTAAATAACTCATCATTAAATTCACCATTATCTTTTTTAATCACATTAATATGTGCTTTTAAAGTGGCTGCATTTACTGAAGGATCTAATGTTACGGGGTAGCCTTTATTCTCTAAGTCAGCCTTGACACTCTTAGCTTCGTTGTCTTGACCTTTAGAAAATGTTATAGCCAACTCGTTCTTGATTAAGGAGTCGTGTCCGTTTTCACTTAAATACTTTAAACAAGCTTCCCTACGTTCAGCTAGTTCTGGACTTTTAGCACTAGCTTTTAAAGTAGGTATATAGCCTGTGTAAAAACTTTTGACTTTAACCTTCACTCCTTTATCAGTGACAAACTCTTGCATACCCATATCTTTCATTTTAGTGGGTACATCTACTTCAGATAATTGTCGCTGTTGTTGCTTTAATTCAGAGAGAGCTGATTCTAAATCTTTAATAGTTTTTTCATTCTTCACCATTGATTCAATTAAATACTTTAAATCTTTTAAATCGTCATCTCCAATATTAACTTCTAGTTTTACTTCTTCTTGATTCATGTTTACCTCCGTTAATTGTATACCCTAATTTTTAATTCTTGCAATGTCAACCAAAAAATCCTAGAATTATGATAATGACACACATTTATAAAACAAAACCATTTGAACATCAAAGACAAGCCCTTATAAAAGGTGCAGAAAAAGAGTACTTTTTGTTCTTAATGGGTATGGGTACAGGTAAAACTAAAGTTGCAATTGATAACGCTGTTTATTTATATAATAACAAAAAAGTAGATACAGTATTAATAATAGTTCCAAATAGTATTACACACAATTGGAAAAAAGAAATTGAAATACACAGCTCAACACAAAACAAAACACATATATATAAAAAAGATAATTTTGATTATTATGAAAAAGGTAAATTAAATTGGTACATTATGAACGTAGAGGCTTTGTCTCATGTGTCTGGTGTAAGAGTTGCAAAAAAACTTATAGATAGTAAAAAAGATACTATGTTTATGGCGGTAGATGAGTGCACTACTATTAAAAACCATAAAGCAAAAAGAACAAAAAATATAATTAAGATTAGTTTAAAAGTAAAATATAAAAGAGGAATGACTGGTTCACCTACTACAAAAAGCCCTTTAGATTTATATAGTCAATGTGAATTTTTAAAACCTGGTTTATTAGGTTATAAAAGTTATTATGCTTTTCGTGCAAGGTATTGTGCAATGAGACCTTTAAGTAATGAAGGTAATAGACAAATTATGATACCTATGTATTTTACAAATTTATCAGAATTAGAAGGTAAGATAAAAAGTTTTTCATCAAGAGTAAAAAAAGAAGATTGTTTTGATTTACCACCAAAAGTTTTCTCTAAAAGATTATTAGGAATGTCTAAAGAACAATTAGAATGTTATACAAGTTTAAAGAAATATGCCAGAGCTATTTTTCAAGATAAAGAAGCAAGTTATACAAATAAATTAACAGAGCTTTTAAGATTGCATCAAGTTACTTGTGGTTTTTTTGTTTCGGATAAAGGTCAAAAGGAATCATTTGATACACCAAAAATGGCAGAGTTATGTAATATAATAGATGAGGCTGAAGGTAAAGTAATTATATGGGCAAACTATATTCATAATTTAGAACAGATAATACAAGTTCTTAAAAAGAAATATCCTTTAGATGAAACAGTAGCTATTTACGGAGCTGTTAATGTTAAAGATAGAGATCAAGCAGTAGAGGCTTTTCAGAATGATTCTAAAACAAGATTTTTTGTTGGTAATCCATCTACAGGAGGATATGGACTAAATCTTACAGCAGCTACTACAGTAATTTATTTTAGTAATAGTTATGACTTGACGTTAAGAGAGCAGTCCGAGGATCGAGCACATAGACATGGTCAAAAAAATAGTGTTGCTTATATTGACTTAGTCACTAAAGGAACTATAGATGAGTTTATAATAAAAGCTTTAAATGAAAAAAAGAAAATGTCTGCTCAAACTTTAGGAGAAGAGGTACTTAACTTTTTATAGTACTCATAAGCTCTATCAAACCATTTATTTTCGTACTCTAATAATTTTTTTTCATCCATTATAAATTGTTGGTACACAAAATCTTTTGTACAAATACAAATTAAACCTTGTGTTATCTCACCATAGTACGCCTTATGAGCAATAGAATATGCTGCAATTTGATAATAATAATCCTCAATCCAATCTTCTCTTTTTAATTTATTAGATTGTTTAAAATCTATAATGGTAGGTTTATCATCATATAACCCCACTAAATCAGTCATACCAGCCCAAGCCATTTTTTTAGGATCTGGATATAAGGAAGGACAATAATCTTCGTACATTAAATTAACTTCACTGCCCCATACTTCTTTTAATTTACCTAAATTTTCTACAATCCTATGAGCCATTAATCTTGACTGATTACCTTGTGGTGTAATATTTAAATAAGGTTTAGCTTGACAATACTTTTCTAAAACTAAGTGCATCTCAGTTCCTCGTCTGGCTGCGTCTATCGTGATTCGTGTAGCTTGTTCCTGTCCAACTCTTTTACGCCATTGCTCTAACGACTTCATTTTTTCTTTACTTTGTGTTGCTGATAAAATAGTAGTAACAGACGGATGCTTTTTTCCATTTACATTGTAAGTTCTTACCTCTTCATCGTTCCTAGAATAACTTTTATATTTATATTTTTGTACAATACTAAAGTCAGATATTACAAAACCTTTATTTTTTCTTTTTATCTGCATACAAATTATCAAAGGTTTGTTCCCAATCCATATAGCTATCGTGTTCTTCAGCACTATGTGTATATTGACTAGGTATAAAATCTGGTGCTCCCTCACCAGTTACCCACATAGCTGGAGAAGTTACTCTTACTCTATTATTAGGTAAAGCAACCATGCAACCTTTGTAAGGACCATTAGTTAAATGTAATAAATGACTTTGCTTATGTTGAGCTGGATCATCAGCTATCTCATTACCTGTATAATCAACAGTAAAATGATATTTACCTGTATAAAATTCTCCCCCTACTTTACATAACCAAGGACTAGAACTAGCTCTGTTAATATTTATAATAGAATGATCTCTACTAGAACAATCCCACGGTTGAGCTAAATGAGTTGGCATAGGGTTAGGCCATTCATCCAGTGGGTCATCGTATACTAAAGACGTTATAGGAAGTCGAGCCCACATTGCCCCCCCGTGGGGGTTTTCCAAACGATTGTCTTCATCTTCACACCCAGTAAAGATGACTTGGAAGGATAGACATCTATCTGGAATAGTTGTAACAGCTACGACTAAAGCGTGTAAATAGTCACCATGATATTCTCTATGGTTAGTTGTAAACTCTCTACGTACCCATACTTTAAAGTATGGAATGTTTGATATTAAATTTCCCATACTTTACTATAAGTATAGGAACTATATTTATCAAGTTATTTTTTTGTAAGCTTGTAACCCATACCGCCAGCTGCTCTTCTTATAGCAGTAAGGTTCATTTTAGCTCCGCCTTTAGAATAACCTTTAGCCATTTTACCGCCCATAGCTTTCATCATTTTAGCTCCGCCTTTAGAATAACCTTTAGCCATTTTACCACCCATAGCTTTCATTACTCCACCAGCTTTTTTACCAATTAAAGGTTTTTTACCACCACCAGATTCTTTTATAGATTTAATAATGTTACCAGTTTTTCTATTTTTAAGTCTACCAATAGTTTTTACCTTAAATTTTGTTTTACCGCTTCTACTTTGCATATATTACTCCTAATATTTTTTTAATTTTTCTTTTTTGTAATTCTTTTTTATAGTACCATAAAGACATTTTACTCATACACATCACCTCCTTCAAGATAATGCGTTTCTTCAGTTTTACCCTACTTCCGACTCATATGAGTTAAACGGATTTATTTATATAGTATACTATGTTTACTCTTCTACCTCAAGCCACTCACTACGGTTTTTTAAATAGTCTAAATATACTTGCGTATCAGCTAATTCTCTTGATTCATTTACACACATAAGATAGTATTTGGGACGATAAATGAGACAACTTCCGTCATCATACTCTACTTCGTGAGCATATACAGGAGAACTTAATGTAACAAAAAATTTTAAAGTAACTCCTACTGATACTCCTATAAAAGCTACTGTTGCTATGGTAATAAAACCCCATTTGACATACTCCATAATTTCTTGTTGTTTTTTAATAGCCTTGGCCCGTGCTTCTTTAATCGCTTTTTTTCTTTTGTCTATACGTTTTTTACGTTCTTCAAGAATATATTCCCATGTCCCGTGACCAAATCTAAGGTTAATCAGCTGTTTCATTTCGTAGAGGGCTTCTTGGGCAAGACGAGCATTTATCACTTCCTTAGCGACTTCTTGTGTCGAAAAAGGATCGGCCCCAGACTTCTCTCTTTCTTTTATAACTTTTTTCTGTCCTTCAAAGGCGTTTTCTACATGACCAATTAGTTCACCAATATCCTGACAGGTACTAATATTTTTCTTAACAAACTCAACACTTTTGGTAACTAAAGCAATTCCCGTAAGAACCGCACTGACTGGCTCAACCATTTGATTTCTCAATAAAACGATCAAGTTTATCCTCTAATCTACGAAGATGTTCGAGTATTTGATTTGTCTGTGACTGTGCATCGTCACGAGGCAGGTACTCTTCCCTGGTTTTATTGAGTAGTATTTGTAGTCTCTTTACTTCATTAAACATTTTAGAAAATGCCCAACCAACTGCTGATAAAAGCACGGTTAGTAAAATATTCCATAACATCATGTTATCCACGTTTAACTTCCTGTTGTTGAGCGATAGCTTGTCCAGCAGCATCTTGTGGAAATAAAAATGAATATTTAGAAGATAAATTTACTTTTTGATTAGGAGTTTGAGCTACCTCAGTTGGTTGTTGTTCTGGAACTATCCCTTGTTGCTCGGGTTGTTGTTGAGGTTGTTCTTCGGGCATTTGACTTACTTGTTTATTAAACTCTTCATCTTCAGTTTCACCTTGTGTTGCAGCTCTTAATGTTTCTAAATAAGTTTTTTTATCTTCCGCAGATAATTCTTTAAAAGCAAATGCTTCTGGGTACATCTGTTTCATTACGGATGGAGGTAGTTGAAAGGGTGAAGCTGCTGGAGTAGGAATTGTTACACGGCCTTCTTCATTTTGTAAAAAATTTTGTATATCATCATATGTAATTTTATCAGCATTAAAACTTGGACTATCTTTAGACTCACCTACTACAGAATTTAAAAATATAGTTAAGTTTCTTGTTCTTGTGGGTCCTAAAAATTTTCCTAAAGGTTCAGTTGGATCAAAAAAACCACCTAAATCTCCTTCTTTCCCACCAGAAAAAGGAAAAGTTTTTATTGGGCCAGCTACATCTCCTTGTAATAAAGCTCTTCTTTCTTCTTTGGAATATAAATCTAGAGCTTTTTTAGTAGTGGATGGGTTAGCAATCCATTTACCATAATATCTAGCTGCAACTGCTGGTAGTATAGCACCAAGTAAACCACCACCTACACCAAACATAGCAACTCCACCTAAAACACCAGTAGCACCTATTGCTCCTCCAGATAAAGTAAGTTTTCTTAATAAAAAAGCAGAGGGGTCTGTAATACCTATATCAACAGAACGAGTTAAAACATCTGTTAAATCCACTATATTTTTTGTGTGTTCTGCTCCAAACAATTCTGTTAAAGTTTGTCTACCATTAGCAGTGTCAATACCTAAATTTTTTCTAAACCTAGAAATATCAAAACTATCAATATTTTTTGGATCAATTTTTATTTCTGAAACACTTGAACTTAAAGAGTCTTCTATTCTTTTTGCATCTTCTGGACTAATTTTTCTAATTTTTTCTAATTTGTTAAATAAATCTGCATCCACATAATTAGAAGTAACATTTAATTCTTTATTTGGAAATAAAGCTTGGTATTCTGGTTTGCTATTAATTACATCTGGTATAATTTTATCAGCTTTAGATAAATCTTCTCTAAAAACAACAGCTGGATCAAAAACATCAGATCCTTTTTTAGCAGCTTGATTAAAAGATGAAGTAAAAGCATCAAAAACAAACCTTGTACCCATTTTACCCATAAAAGTAGTAGCGTAATCATTATACTCACCACTACCTACACCTAATAATTTTTTCATTTGTTTTAAAGCTTGAGGATTTTGGTTTTTTATTGCGTTATTAAATATAGTATTAAATATTTCTTGGCTGTTTACCATTTCTGGATTATTTAAAGCATTAGCTAAAACACCTTCTTTTTGAGCTTTGCCCATTCCTAACATACCACTGTTTACTAATTGCATATATATTTGATTAGTTTTTCTAAGTTCTTGTGCTAATTTTTTTGATGAGGCTAAAGCTGCAATCTCATTTGCTTCAGGAGAACCTTTATTCATACTATTAACAAACCTAGCTACATCTGGATCATCTAAATCTAATTTACCAAGCATTTCAGCTGCACTTAAATCTTTTTCCATAGCATCTAAAATAACTCTTCCCTGCTGTTGCATTTCTACACTTTTTATATTTTTTGGGTCTCCCATCGTATCATATATAAATCTTTTATATAAAGCAGCGTCGTATATGGACATACTTGCTCGATCAGTAAGTTCACTTAAACTATTAATCATCATTAAATTATTTAACCTATCTTTTACTGCTTTACTAGGTGCTGTTTCTAATTGCTGTTGAGCAAAAGCTTTAAATTGAGAACCATCCATTCCTTTTATTTCATCACCCATTGTGCTAAGTGCTTTTTTTAAATTAGTATTTTTAATGATGGGTGGATGATCCATTGCAACTGAATTTTTTAAAAGCATATCATAATTTGCATTTATAATCTCACTATTCATATGATAGTTTTTAGTCATTAAAGATATACCTTCTGCTCCTAGACCAGACTCTGATACGATACCAGCAACAGCAGTACTAGGGTTTAAAGAGGATGCCATATTTAAATATCTTGGAAACATTTGTTCAGCAACAGTTTCTCTAAGTTTTTTTGTACCCGCTCCTCCTACATAAGGTGTCACACCAAATATCTTAAAAAAGTTTCTTGATAAAAAACCACCAAAACCTTCACTTGCAAGAGCAGTTGGAGATAAAGGAACTCCTTGTTCTGCTGACATTTTAGCCATTTGAACAGCAGAATCTGTATTTAATCCTAATAAGGCTTTTTTACCTTTACCAAAAGCTCTTCCTGCGGCATACCCAATACCAGTTCCTAAAACACCCCATTGTAAAGAGTTTTTTGCTGCTATCATTGAGTGAGATAATAAACGCATTGGAAAGGGATTTGAATTAATACCCTCTTCTGTTAAATCTGCTACATCCATAGTAAGGTTTGCAGTTAAGTCCTCATTATAATTAGCTAAATCATACAAAGCAGAACCAGTTGCAGCACCCGCTGATCCTCCTAATAAAGATTGTGCTTCTGTTCTAGCTCCAGCTCTTAACATACTTCTACCGACATCACCTGTTTTTAAAACTTGTCTTTCAGCTTTTACTAACTGTGTACCCCTTTTTGCAGTTTGTTCTAAAAAAGAAGCTGTTCTTACAAAAGCTTTGCCAACAATTCCTGCTCTTCTTCCAATAACTTTACCTAAAGCATCAGCAAGTTTTGAATTGACTTTATCAAATTTATCCAAACGTAAAGCATTTCTGCCAGTTGGTTTTGTATAAGCTTGTTGTACTACATTTCCTTTTGAATCTGTAGAAGAAATTCCTTTAACTACATCTTTTACAATAGCTCTTCTGTTATTTATATAAGGTATAAAAGAACCTATTACATCACCAACCATTTCATAAGAGGATCTTTCTGTCATTACTTTACCAACTGGTGTGCTCAATCCTCCAAATTGATTGGCATCTTTACCTTGTTGTATAATACCTGTTTCACCTATATCTCTGTCAGCAGACATACGGGCTATCCCACCAGCAGGAGCTGTTAAAACACCTCTATTAATTAATTCTTTTAAACTATCTTGTTGTTCTTGATCTAATTGTCTTGGATCAATTTCACCAGAATCTAATTGAGATTGAAGTTGTTCTATTTGTTGTGCACTAGCCATTATTGTCTTGCCTTGTAAATTCTATCTATAAGAGTGTCTACATCTGCTTTTTGCTTAGGCTGATTTTTATTATTTTTTTGAGTTTGCCAATTTATATAACTCTCTGTGTTTTTATGTTCATCTAATTGTTTAGAATTACCTCCTACTGAAATATAAGCTTTTGATAAAGAATTATATGAAGTATTTAATTGTTCATCTAATGCTGCATAGTTTGCTGCAACTTTTGATTCTGAATCCCATAAACCAAATATATTAGTGTTTTGTGCAGCATCTTTAACGTCAGCAACTGTAAGTCTATCTTCTCCTTTATTTGCATTAGCAACAATATATTTCATTCTATTTTCAATTAATCTTAATTCAGCTAACTGTCTTATTATTTTTTGTCTATCCGCAACACTTTTACCTTTAAATTTATTTCTTATTGCTCTTGGAACATACTTACTATCTAAACCTTTATTCATTATATCATTAGCTTGAGCAGATGATCTTTGTTTATCTTTATTCCATCCACTAACTAACCTATCATATTCTTTTTGTGCATTGCTTCTCTCCTTACCAGTTAAACCCTCCATGTCAAGGTAAGTTTCATTAATCAATGCCCTTACTTGCTGATCATCAGAAGCGTTATTAAGTTTACCACCTAATCCAACATCACTTCCGTTTGACCAATCATTATATAAACCTGTAATATTAGAAAATACATTATCAAAATAACCTCTTGAACCAAGATCAACACCAGATTGAGAACTTACAATATCCCTTACTGTTTTTGTAAATTTTAAACCAGTATTTATAGCTTCTAATCTATTGTATAATTTACCTGACCTAACTGGATCAACATCAATATTGTCAACAATCATAGCTTGTTCTTCTTCTGTAATAGTTCTATTAGTAGGTACACCATCTACAAACTCGTCAATTACAAGTAAATTACCATTTTCATTTCTACCTAATTCTACTTTTCTAACTCCAAATCTTGACCCATCATCTGACATAATAACAGTTTGTAATTTACCTGCTTTCATCATGTCTTGTTTTCTATCTTGGATTTCTTTCATGATTTGCATTTTTTGTAAATAAATTTGTTGTCTTTGTAATTGTCTATCAAATACTCTATCTTCATCAGCAATTGTATCATTTAGAACTTTTTCTTCAAAACCTAATAATTGTTGTAATTCTGTTTGCCTTAATCCAGATAAATACTTTTGAGCATCTTGTTCATATGCTAAAAATGAGCCAGCTAAAGCTCTATTCTCTTCTCTTGTTCTTTCATTTATAGCCATTAAATCTTCACCTAAACTTAGACCAGCAGTACCAGCAATATCCATAAAACCAGCTAAACCATTTTGATTACTTCTACCAGTCATCATCCCCATAGCCCATTTAAATAAAGCAATATTACCAGCTTGATCGTCATCTCCAGTCATATCTTTAAATCTTTTTATATATTCTTTATAGTTAAGAGTTTTACCTTCTTCACTTTTTATAAAATCACTATATTTTGACATAGCAGATTCCATACCCTTATAATCTCTTTCTTTAACATCTGCTGCTAAAAATACGTCTGAAGGAGATTTAGAATCAACAATATTTGGTTTAGTTATTTCTGGATTAGTAATGTTTTTAGCAGTATTATCTGCATCTTCAATAGCTTGTTCTGAATTTATTTCTAAATTAGTTTCATTGTCAGCACCTGTACCAGGAGCTTCTGGAGGTAATTTACTATCAGAAACAGGAGGTTGTTCGTCTCCAGATACAGTAGCTTGTTCTTCAGCTTGTTCATCTGGCACTTGACCTTCTTCAGGACCTTTAACTTTATTAGCTTCATCTTGTTCTCTTGCTTGTAATATTATATCTTTTGCTTGTTGCTCAGAGTATTCTGCTTTAGTACCTTGTCTTTTTTGTATTAATTCTATTGCCTCTTTTTCTTTAGGACCACTTAACTCTGTAGTTAATTTATTATACTCTGCTTCTTTTTCGGCTTCACCAGGTAAAGTATCTGGATATTCTGTTACCTTTTCGTTGTCCCCACCAAAAACAAAAGGAGTAGCCCCCATTATACCAAATGCACCTACTTGTCTAGTTATGTCTTGTCTTGCTGTTTTAGGGTCCATATCCAATTGGTATTTATCTTTAACTACTCTACCAAAATCATCTTTCATAGGTACTTTTTTACCTTTTTTATCTGTTGTATATCTTGTTTTAAATTTTTCTCCTCTTTGACCTCCAAGAAGTTTACCTACTCCAGGTGCTTGTCTTTGTAAAGCTGCTCTTCCCATTCTCAAACTAGGACCCGCACCTAAAGCTGCAGCTAAAATTCCTGCATAGTTTTGAGCTGTCATATCTTCATCAGTAAATAAAGGGGCTGCACTTCGAATACCTTCAAGAGGTATAGAAGCTCCAACTCCCATTTGAGCAATATCTCTTGCTCCTCTTACACCAGAATAACCAACTCCTTGTCTTACTGGAATAAATTTTCCAGAACCCGATAAACCTTTACCAGAAGCAAAATCTTTTGTTTTTTGAAAAGCACCAAGACCTTTTTCACCAAGCTTTGTTTTTTTTAGAGCTTCAGTTTTTACTTTAGCTTTAGCTTTTTTTCTACCAACATATTTACCAAAAGCACCAAGACCTTTTTTAATTCCTTGCCTAGCTATAGCTATAGTAAAAGGGTTTATTACAGCCATTAATTACCTCCCACAGCAGTTCCTTTACCACCTGGTCCAACCATTTGATAAGCACTATAAGCACCTACACCTGCACCAATTGCTTGAGCAAAAGGATTAGATCCAGGACCAGTTGATTGAGTTACTTGTGAAGCTGCTGTTGGTAATGTTGTCATAATACCTTTAGCAAACTCCATTCTTTGATAAGGTTCGTAGGCCCGTGCTACGTCTGTCGCTCTTTGAGCAGCTAAAGTTTTATCAGCTATTTGTCTTTGTAAACCACCTGCTTGACCTAATTGAGCAATGTCTGCTTGTTGAAATTGTTTTTGTTGAGCCCCTGCTCCCATTAAAGCTTGACCTCCACTTAATGCAGCATCAGTTTGAAATTTTTGTTGTGATTGTGCAGCTTGTAACGCTGTACCAAAACCTTGTTGTTGTAATTGACCTATCTGACCTAATCTTCTGTTTTCATTTTCAGCTCTTTGTACACCTTCTCTACCACCTCCAAATGCTCCAGCCTCAACAGCTTGTGCAGATATTTGGTTTTCCTTCATTTGTGCTTGTCTGTTTACTTCATCTACAACATATCTTTGGTACGGATTCATAAAAGCTTCTATATCTGGTTGTTGTGTAGCACCAAGATTACCTTGTAAAATAGATGCAATACCTAAATTTTGATTTGCTGTACCTGTACCTGTTTGCCCAGCTAAATTAAAAGCTTGTTGTTCTAAAGGGCTAGGGCCAGCTACTTGATACTCAGGAACTTCTATAGGTTTTTTTGCTAATTCAATTGCTTCATCATATAAAGCAAGTTTTCTACCTTCAATAGCTGGAGCTTCTCTTGTAATATTAGTTTGTGTTCCTGTTGAGGCACCACCGCCACCACCAGAGCCACCGCCACCACCGCCGCCAAATATAAAACTCATTTAATTTCCTTTCGCAATAAAACTGCTTTTTTATCATAACCAGATAAAACTTTTTGCCAACCCGATCTACCTAAAATATCAATCGCATTATAATGTCTATCTTTTGCAAATTTTTCAATGTCTTCTACTATCTTCTGCACCTCTGCTAAATTACCTCCACCTAAACCAATACGTAGAGTGTTCTTTATACTTGAAGCTAAACAAGCACTTCTCCCATAAGCAAATAAAAAAAAGTTTCCGTCTTTGAGACCTTGTTCAACATCTTCTCTTGTAGCTCCATCTCCAATCTCCGCAGCTGGTTGTAATATTTCCCAGATGTCATCAGTAAGCATCATTAGCTTACCATGTCATATATTCTTTTTAACTGATCTTGTTGTGTGTAAAAAAACTTAGCTCCTTCTTTTCTCATTTCTTTAAAATCTTTTGGATTAGCTCCTTGCATAATACCAGCACCTAATATTGCATCTGCTCTACTTACAAATTCACCATCCGCTAATTGAGCTAACATTGTATCTTTGTCCTTGTCTGCTATATCTGTAGCATCTTCAATATAACCTTCTGCTCTTACATAATTATTTTGATCTTTTTCATCATGATCTAATTTACTAGGTAAATAGTTTACACCACCTTCTCTAAATTTTGGTATAGTGTTTACGTTTACAATACCACCTGTAGCATAAGCATAATTTTGATTAGGTTGTTGATAATTATAAAGATTAGATTGTTGTTGATTTTGGTTTCCATAATCAAATCTTTCACCTAAACCTTGTAAGTTTTCTCTAGATTTATCATATTCAGCACTATATTCTCCTTCATCAAATCCTTGTGGGTCCATTGGTTTACCCCCACCACCCATCATCATAGGTGCTGCTAATGCTGCTCCACCTGCCATCTTAGCTTGAGTTGCAGATAAACCTAACTTAGATGCTAAGCCTCCACCATAAGCAGTATTACCAGCTGCTGACATTAACCCAGCCGCATGTGTTGATCCTGCTCCAGATGCTGCTGCTGCTTGTGCTCCAGCTGCCGAACCAAACATTCCTGGTGCTGCGTATCCTGCACCTGTTCCAAGTGCTGCACCTAACAACATGTTTTTCATCATGTCCCGATTTGATCCCCCTGAAGATTTAGTATACAGTGCTCCGATGCCTGCTCCGATTGCCATTGCTAAAACTGGAAATGCCATTTATGTCTCCTAATGTTTATTACTATAGTTTAACTGTTTTTCTCTGGCTTATCAAGACCCACAGTAATCATTTCATCTATTAACCTACCTGAGTACTGATATTCCCCTACATGAGTTATGTATTCTGTAATTAAAGCCATACATTTACCCCCTATTTTAGTCCATAGTCTTGAGAAAGCAAAGTCTTCTCCGTAATATATTTTTGTTACAGTATCATAATAAGTATCAAAAAAATTATATAAATTAGGTTTTACTATAGTCTTACCATCTACAACAGTTTCTTGTTTTATAGTAAGTTCTGGATAAGCTGTAATCATTTTTTTTAAAACTTCTCTTTTAATTAACATACATCCAGTCATTGAATGAGATAACTCAATCATTTCATTAACACAATTTATATCATCTTCTCTATCTTTTAAACGAACAGGGTATTTATTACCAGCCGTACTTATCTGTGTATAGTTCATATCGGGTATATCTTTCCATTTATTAAGCACCTTATCCCATTGAATGTTTTTCATAGGATATGGTATACTTAAAAGGTCTTGATCTTTACTTAACATTTTAAAAATAGATTCTGTGTTAAACTGAATATCGCTATCAATAAACAACATATGTGTAAAGTCTGTATTTAAAAATTCTGCTACACATAAATTACGACCTTGTGTTATTAATGAGGATTTCATTAGTTGTAACATAATAGGTATTTGTTTTTCATTACACTCAGCTTGTAGTTTAAAAACAGATTGCATGTAATGTATAGACACCTCACTATGTACTGGTGTAGCTACAAATAATTTAATATCTTTTTTACTCACCCAATTAGCATCAGGTGTGTACAAGGGTTCTTGCTTTTTCATTTAATATTCCAGTCAAGAAGTTAGTCCATTCTTGTTTTTTCTTCTCCCAACTATAAAACTTTTTTACAAAATCTTGTTGCATTTGCAAATGTTCAAATACCTCTGGCTCGTGAAGCGTGGCTACTGAACTACGAATAGCATTAGCAAAAACAGTAGACAATCTTTTGTAATCCTTATCATAGGTAACATAAGCAGGGAACTCGGAACAGGTTTCATATAAAGCACCATAATTAGTCACGATACAATATAACCCTGCGGCCATAGCTTCTAATGCAGCATTACAACTTGTCTCTTCCCATATACTAGGATAAGCAAACATGTGATAACGATACATAAACTTTTGTATAAATGAATGTTCTTTGTAACCAATGTAGTTTACGTTCTCTAACTTTCTTGCTTGCTCATACAAAGGTTCATACTTAGCTTCATTTGCTTGTTCAAACTCTTCCCCATATATTTTACAACTACTAAAGACATCAAGATGCACATTACAATCTTGTAGTTGTTGCATTGCACCAAGCAACACATTTAAACCTCTCCAAGGAGTTACATGAAATAACATACGCACCATGTCCCCATGTTTGTAAGGAGTTAAAACAGGAAAGTTGGTTACTCCATTTTTTATTACATGGCATTTATGTGTAGGTATATCAAACTTGTATCTAAACTTTTCATAGTTCCAGTGTGAGTTAAATACATACCAGTCAAACTGGTTGTGGTTGTTTTTATCTTCAAACCAAGGATATATATTAGGTTGATCATAACTATTTTTTTGCCAAAGAATATTTACTTTATTATTATCAAGGGGTATTTTACCAGGTATTGAAGTACATATTTGAAAGTTTTTTAATAACTCTTCCTCAACATAATGATCTAAAAAATGATGCTGTATCTCCGTGCCCCCTTTAGGAAACATTATTTTTTAGTCCCACTCATTAAACTCAAAGCCTCGGGAGGTAACATTATATTTACATCCACTACAATATCTTCTTGTTTAGTATCGGTATTAGGGTTGTTTACATCATGTTCAGAATCTTCTTTAGACGCATAAACCACATTAGTTTTTTTATTTCTGTAAGTCTCTTTTGATTCGCATTTAATAGTTTTCATATAAGTATAATACTTATATCAGCCATTTTGTAAAGAACGATCTATTAAAGCGTAAGATACTATTCCTTCTACTTTGTCTGCGACATCTGCTGTAAGTTTTAAAATATTACCTTCTTCTAAAACAAGTGTTTTTGTTATTACTTCCTTAGTTGCATTGGTGCCCACAGTACTTAAATCAATTTTAAATGTACCTACGGTGTTTGTTACCGAAGTGGTTACATTTACATTACCTGAATGACTATTGTGTAATTGTATTTGTTTAATTAAACATCTACCATTTGATGGTGCTGTCAATACAGAGATAGCATTAGTGCTATTTAAATCAATACCTACATTTTTATATTGTATACTCATGACATAAACCAATCAAAAGATTGTTGATCTTTACTTATATCATCTTGGTAAGAAGTGTTTAATTTTTGCACTATTTGATTTAAAGCTAAATTTATTAATCTTTGATTTTCTACACTATATTCTATTTTTGGATCTGGTATGTTTGTAATTATTTTTGCCATTACCTTCTTCCATCTATTTGTGTATCTGCTCTAAAAGTACCATATCTCCAAGTTTCATCTGTAGTTGTGTTTTGTATTTTAAGATTAGCTGCTCTGGCTCTAGCTCTTGTATCAACTTTTTGTGTAGAAGAGGATACAGTAAAAGGCCCTAAGCTACTACTAGCCTCTGTGTCACTTGGAAAATTTTTTAAGTTTATTGTAACTTGAGCATTACCAGTAAGAGCTCTAAAGTCTGGTACAAATCTTCTTATAGTTAAGAAAAATTCACCTGTTGCTTGAACACCATCTCCAGCTGATTTAACTTCAAAATCTCCACTTTGAATACTACCAACTATAGGAGTAGTAGCACTTGTGTTTACTTGATTGTTACCTATTTCATGAGCATATACAGTTGTTGCACCATTTACATTTGTTACACCTTGTATAGTAGGAAAAGTTGGGACACCACTATCATTGTAATCACTTGCATAAGGGTTATCAAAAACTGTTTTGTCATAATACGTTGTTCGTGCAAGAGAACCAACTGTCCATAATCTTTCTTGGTAATTAAAAGTAACTACTCTATCTATTTGATTTGAGTTTTTAGATGGGTAAAACCAATTAATTTCATTAAACAAAGAATTGTAACCAGCAAATATAACATCAGAGGAATCAAAGTTTAAACCTAAATCACCATCATCAATAGTAGTAAAAACAAAATCTTCTACTGAACAAGGTATCTTTTTTACAGTACCATCAAATAAATAAAAACCACCAGCTTGTCCCATCCAATAAGATACACCATTTACGGACACTACTCCATGTTGTGATATTAAACCACAGTTTGCTCCAGCTTGTTCAATACCAAAAGTAAAAGGAGGTCCAATAAAACGCATAACATATGCAGCAGTATCTGTGAGAATTAAATTGTAAGAACCAGCGTTTACTCCTCCTACTATTTTAGTACCAGCATCTATTCTTAAAGTACCAGCTGTGTTTACTGAAGTAGGTGTGTAATCTGTAAGACTTTCTTGATCAGAAAAACGTATAAACATTTTATCTTGAACGCCACTAGCTATAGTTGGTTCTGTTCCTAAATGAATTAAATGTCTATCTCTATCAGAAACTAAAGTCATAACACTTTTTTCTGGTGCTCCTGATATTACTGTTGCTCTGGTTGTTAAAGGAGAAGAAGCACTAGGGTTCCATTGAAATGATTTGTTGTTTCTTATAGTACCTATTAATATTTCACCAAAATTATCTAAAGACCAATTACCAGGTTCTAATATAGTTACAGCTTCATTTGTTGCATTACCCCAACCAAAATAAGTTGATGCTTCAATTACTGTTGCTCCATCATTGTGGGAGGCTGTTGCAGTGCCAGAAGCTCCTCTTGTTATACCTGTAAGATTTGCTCCAGCTTTACCACTATAAGTAATTAATTCATTATCTATTAATACGGTTCCCCCAGTAGATGAAAAATTGGTAGTAGAATCTAAAGTAATAGAAGTTCCTGATCCACCAGTTCCAGCAGAGTCATTATTAAGTGCACCGTCTAATGTGTCTGAAGCTATAGGAAAAGCCTCTCCGCCATAACGACCAGTGCCAAAACCATAACCTGCTACTTGTATAGAATCACCAATACTAAAATAAGGTGTGACGGTACAACTTCCAGCAGCAGACATAGCTGTTCCTGTTTCATTAGCCGACATAGTAACTGTAAAACTATCAGATAAAGCTGTTACTACTTGAAAAGTATTTGTTGTAAAATTAGCACCAGAAAAAGAAGTAGCTCCTCCACCAGGTAATGTAACACTTGAAAATAAAAATAAATCTCCTTCTACTAATCCATGAGCTACTTTATTTATAGTGACTGTTGCTGAACCATTGGTAGAAGTAAAGGTGCAAGAAGTAAGTGCAGTGCCTAAAGGAGAAATATCATAAAAAGCATCAGCGTAATAAATAAATAAAGCTTTGTTTGTTCCTACAGCAATAAATCTTCTACCTAGTTTATCAGCCCAAATGTGCATGGCTCTTGTAACGCCTACTAACGTATCTGTTGTAGTTTGCTCCCAACCACCTATTTTTTCAGGATACCCATAACGAAAACGAACATTGTCACAATCAATCCATTTACCTTCCGCTCCTGTAGGAGTAACCTGTTTATTAATACCAGGTGCTATTTGTACTTCACTTAAAGCCACAAGTGTAAACTCCTATCTTATATAATCTTCAACTGTACTATCTGTAGTCCACCTATTTATTCTATTGACTTCGGTAACTTCACCATCACTGTCTACAGTGTCTACATACAATGCTTTAAAAGCAGTCATGTTTGATGCTCCATCAATAGCAGTTATTATTGCAGCACAATCAGTTCTGATAGCTGCACAATACGTTGTTACTGCTGAAGGAATTGTAGCACTACTATCCATAGTTACTCTTTGTACTAACCAACCAAATCTTTTAATTAATTCATGTGCTTTTGTTTTAGCTTGGTTCTTGGCTATTGTTTTTAAACCATAATTTACAACTTGATTACCATCTGCATCTTTCATATCACTACCATCTTCATTTTTTGCATTTGCATCATCTAATGCTCTATCTGTAGTAGTGTACGCAGTAGTTACTTTTTTACCAGAA
>Ga0208767_1001393_pt1 | contig 19298 bp, 17 predicted proteins | sample VirMetDEL_Mar_21_FD_184514 | JGI IMG/M metagenome (GOLD analysis project Ga0208767, IMG submission 184514) | Aqueous microbial communities from the Delaware River and Bay under freshwater to marine salinity gradient to study organic matter... | ecosystem: Environmental > Aquatic > Marine >... | reverse complement strand
TTTTGAATATCAACTTGGGCAAACAATAGCAGGTGTATCTGACACACTAACTTTATGTGCTAAAGGTGCATCTAATAATGATGGTGTTATTGGTTCAATAAAATGGTACGATACGACAAATGGCTAACGTATATAAAAATAAATTCTATGATCCATCAGTTACAACAGCTGTAACTGTATATACTTGTCCGTCAAATGCAAATGCGATTGTACAAAATATACAAATAACAAATACAGGTGGCAGCAAAGTAGTTAAAACTCACGTAACAGATAGTTCTGCATCTACATCTTTTGTAGTAGCTTATGCATCTGTATCTGGACCAACTATATGTAATTTAGCAAAAGGACCTATCATATTAGAAGAAAGTGATGTCATAGCTATTGAATCTTCTGATACATCTGGTATAAGTGGTACAATATCAATATTAGAAATAAGTAGAGATGACCAAAATGGATAATTTAATTAAAATACATTGCACAACTCACACAGTCTGTACTAATAAATGGACTGGTCAAGTTTATAAAGACGAAGAAGAAATGAAAGCAGATGTTGCTAATCCTAATACAAAAACAACAATGGCAGATGTTAAAACAGATATAACTGTTCAAGTATCTCCAAAAGGATTACACGCATTACAGAAAGTTATGGCTAAACAAAATGAACCAAAAGCCTAGAGGCGGAACAGAATTACAGTTAGAATATTTATATAAACACGTTGATAATAAATTATTAGATCGTGTTCAAATAACTACTTCCGTACCAGAAAAGATTCCATTAGCAAAAGATAAACCTAATATACTTTGGCAAAAAAATTCTTGGGACCAACCAAACATTTATCCTTGGTTTAAGAATAAAGATAACCATAAAAAATATGATTGGTATGTATTTAATAGTCATTGGAATTTTGAAAATTTTACTAAATATTTTGATTTACCAACTGAAAGATGTTTAGTTATTAAGAATGGTATTAAAAATATACCAGCAAGAGAAATACCTTATTCACAAAATGAACCATTAAAAATTATACATCATTGTACACCGTGGCGTGGATTAAATGTTTTATTAGGTACAATGCAATTATTACAAGATCACAATATTATATTAGATGTTTATTCATCTACTGAAGTTTATGGTAAGTCATTTAAAGACCAAAATGATAAAGAATATGAAGCTTTATATGAACAAGCAAGACAACTACCTAATGTAAATTACATTGGTTATAGACCTAATGAATATATTAAAGAACATTTAAGAGACTATCACATGTTTGCTTATCCAAGCATTTGGGAAGAAACATCTTGCATCTCGTTGCTAGAATCTATGGCAGCTGGACTCTATTGTATTGTAACTAATTATGGAGCTTTGTATGAGACAGGAGCTGAATATGCAATGTATATTCCATATTGTAAAGATTATGAATTATTAGCAAAGAAATTTGCATTTGGTATTACTAATGCAAAAAGATCTTTATTTCAAAAACCAGTTCAAGATCATTTGAAAAGGCAAGTTCAATATGTTAATACATATTATGAATGGCCGAAAGTATCTTTATCATGGGAACATTTTTTAAGAGGATTATTAAATGAGCACTAACAAACCAATTTGGTTTAATAAACCAAATAAAGTTACAGAAATTAATATTGGAACACATACACCTAAATATAAAATATTTGTAGCAACTCCTGTACATAGTGAAGTATCTATTCATTACACACAAGCACTATTAAAGTTTCAACAAGACTGTCTTACAAAAGGCATTTTAGTTAGTTTTACTTTATATAAATCATCATTAGTTACACAAGGTAGAAACTTATGTGTAGCTGAGTTTTTAAATGGTAAAGATGATTATACACATTTATTATTTATAGATTCTGATATTGATTTTAAATCAGAAACTATATTTAAAATGTTAGAAAAAGATAAAGACATTATAGCAGCACCTTATCCAATGAAATGGATTGATTGGTCTAAAGTTAAAAGAAGAATAGATGTATTAAAACTAGAGGATCCAAATGAAATGGCTAAATCAGGATTTACTTTTCCATTAAAAATAGAAGGTATGAAGGAAATCATTGTAGATGATGGCGTAGCAGAAGTAACACATGCTCCAACAGGATGTATGTTAATTAAAAGAAAAGTTATTAACGATATGATTAGTCATTATCCAGATTTAGAAATAATACAACCAACTATGGTTAATGGAGTTGAAGTTGCTAAACCTAATTTTTATAATTTATTTGATACTTATCACGAACCAGAAACTAAAAGATATTATGGAGAAGATTTTGGTTTCTGTAAAAGATGGACACAAATGGGTGGTAAAGTACATGTTTATTGTATGGATTATATAACACATGTTGGAGAGTATCAATTCTGTGGACGTTTCTGGGATGAATTACAAGCATCTTCTAAGGGTAATAAGATAGCCCAAAATAACATTGACGAACCAAAGAAAATCACATAAAGTGTGATATTTCAGGATTTCTACGCCTGCTTTAAACTAGTTAATTAGCATATGATATCAAGAGGACAAATGAAAAGACAAATGTATTATGGTGGCGGAGAAGGTATAATGTCTTTAGAAGCAGGAGCACCATCAATCAAATATTCAGGGGATATAAGACCACAAATGGCAATGTCAGCACCAGATCCAATGGATGCTTTAAATGATTTAGCTATGGAATTATTTGGTAAATCTTTAGATGAATTATCACCTAAAGAAAGAGATGCTCTAGATGATTACAATAGCAATATGATGGCTATGGGTGGTAGAGCTGAATACGGATTAGGTAGTATTGTTAAGTCAGTTGGTAAAGCTGTTAAGGGTGCTGTAAGAGGAATTGGAGATATTGTTTCATCAGATATTGGTAAAGCTGCATTATTAGGTGCGGGAGCTTATTTTGGTATTCCTGCATTAGCTGGAAAATCATGGGGACAAATAGGAACTTCTTTAATGAGTAAAATTCCAAGTTTTGCAATGCCAAAACTAACTGAAAGTTTAATAGGTAAAGGTGCTACATTATTAGCTGGATCTGCATTAGCTACTAAACTATTTGGTAGTCCAGAACAAGCAGCTACAATGTTTAGAGAAAGACCAAATGTTGTTGCTCAATATTTAAGAGACTATTATATGCAAGTAAATCCTGATGCTAAACCAGAAGAAGTAGATGCATTTGTTCAATCAAATACAGCTGAATATAGTTCAGATACTTTTGCCTATGGTGGTAGAGTAAATAAAGCAATGGGAGATACAGCGCAGGCAGCAGCGGGAATCGAGGGACTTCCTTTTAGACAAAATCAAGCAGGAGTGGGTGAAGTAGACCTAAGAGAAACAGGTGGATTTATACCCCCAGTTGGTATAAAAGAGAAGGCAGATGATATTCCTGCAATGTTATCTAATAACGAATTTGTATTTACAGCTGATGCTGTAAGAGGAATGGGAGACGGTGATGTCAACGTAGGTGCACAACGTATGTATGACATGATGAAAAAACTTGAAAATGGAGGAAGAGTTTAATGGCTGAAGTTTCTACGGTAAGACAAGCCCCAGCAGAATTTATTGAAGCAGCTGGTAAAACGTATTTATCAGATTTACAAAGTGCAGTAGGTGGACTTAAAGGCCTAGATGTATCACAATTATATGGACCTCAATTTGTTGCTGGTCCTGGAGCACTTACAACTGCTGCAGAATCTTTAGCAACTGGTTTAGGAGGTTATCAACCTTATTTACAAGGAGCAGCACAAGCTCAACAAACTGCTGCAGGTATGGTTGGACCACAAGCTTATCAAGCTTATATGTCTCCATATCAACAAGATGTAATTGATACAACTTTAAGAGAATATGATGTTCAAGCACAAAAAGGTTTACCTGGATTAGCTGCACAAGCTATTAGCGCTGGTGCATTTGGCGGTGGTAGAGAAGGTGTACAAAGAGCTGAGTATCAATCAACAAGTGATAGAAATAGAGCAGGATTACAAGCTCAATTATTACAACAGGGTTATGGTCAAGCTCAACAAGCAGCAGCTCAAGCATTTCAACAACAGCAACAATTAGCAGCAGGTCAAATGGGATTAGCAGCTGCAGTACCTCAATTATTAGGTCAACAAATTGCTTCATACACAACTTTAGGTGCTCAACAACAAGCACAAAGACAAGCTGAATTACAAGCACAACAAAATTTAGCATATCAACAAGCATATCAACCAATGCAATTAGCACAACAATACGGTCAAGGTGTTATGGGATTAATATCTGGATACCCAGCTCAAACAACAACACAAGTAACTCCATCACCTTCTCCATTACAAAGTACATTAAGTGCTGGTGCTACATTGGCAGGTATCTATAAATTATTAAAATAACTATGAGTAAAATATTAAAAAGACCAATGTTTAGAAAAGGCGGAGAAGCAGGCGGTGGTATTATGTCTGGTATAAATACTAGATCAAATTATCAAGAAGCTGGTACTGTTTTTGATAAAACTAAATTTGCTGGTAACCCAGAAGTGTTATCAAATATGGAAATGGCAACAGAATTATTTAGACCTCTTTATCAAGAAATGGCTCCAACTAAAGATGAAATTTTAGCTAAATTATTAATATCAGGTGGTTTAGGTGGTTTGAGTTCAACGGGTGGTGGAAGTACATTAGCTAATCTTGCTAAAGCATTTCAAAAACCAGCTGAAGAAGCTATTGGTGAATATTATCAAGGTAAGAGAATGGGTAAACAAGCTGAAGCTAAAGGAGCAGAATATGCACTTGGTTTAGAATTACAAAAAGCAAAAGCTAGTAATAAAGAATTATTCAGAGAACAATTGGTGGAATCACAAGCTAATCAAATATTAGATAGTGTAAAAAACAATCCTTTTGTAGCTACGGCTTATGTTAAAAATTATAATAAATTAAAACAAGCTATAAAAGCTGGAGTAGATATAGATGTTCTTACTGATGCCGACGTAGATAAAAAAACAAGTAAAATAAAACCAGATTATTATAGAAATAAAGATAACACTATTTATATTAATCCTTTTACTAATCGGTTTGAAAAAATTAAAAACGGTATACCAGTACAGATAGATCAGAAAACTTTCCAGGAAGTTAAAATTAACGAATAGGAGAAAGTATGGAAGATCTTTTTGCAGGAGAATCTTTTTTAACTCCAGACGCAGAAGAAAATCAAGAGGTTAGTTCAATTACAGCAGGTATTGCTGGTATTGCTTCAGGTCTTATTAAAGTTCCTGAAGGTATTGTTTCATTAGGTGCTGAACTTGTTGATATGGGTTTAGGCACTGAATATGCTGCAGATGTTGAACAATTTTTTGATAAATTAAATCCATTTGAAGAAGTAGCTGAACAAAAAGCATTAGGTAAATTAACAGAAGCTATTACACAAATTGGTTTACCTGCAGGTATAGGAGCTAAACTTGCAACTAAATTAGCAACAAAAGCATTACGTGCTAAAAAAGCTGGTCAATATTTAAATCTTAAATCACCTAATCTTAAAAAAGGTTTAAAGAAAGCTGGTGAATTAAATGCATTAAGTAATAAACAAAAGTTTGCAGCCATTGCATTAGGAGGTGCTGCAGGTGAAACAACTGTTGCAGATGTAGAAACTATTGGAACAATTGGTGATGTATTTGAAGCAGGACCAACTGAATTAGATAGAGACGTAGATCTCGATCCTAGTTCTGATGCTGCTAGAAAATTATTAAACAGATTAAAGTTTGGTGCTGAAGCTTTACCAATGACTTATTTATTTGCAGGTGCGGGTGCAGGTATTAAGGCGCTAGGAACGAGAGGCAAGGAACTAGCTTATAGTAATAAGCAATTAGAAAGATTTTTTGATAAAGTAGGTTCTGCTTTCAGACCTAGAGGTAATAAACCACAAGAAATATTTTTAGCAAAAAGAACCGAACAAGGAAGATTAATGGCTGATACAAACTTTGCTATGGAGCAAGTTAAACGTATTGACCAAGAAGTAGATAAAATGTTTCCTGAAGTTAAAGCTTTTTTAAATAAATCAACTGAAGATAATCGTGGTCAGTTTTTAAAAGAAATTAATGATTTAATGTTTTCAGGTAATTTAAAAGAAGCAGTTGATGATGATGTTTTAACACCTTTTATAAAAACAGCAAAGAAAAGAGGTTTAAAAAATGAATCAATAAATAATATTGTTAATTCTGTATCTTTAGTTAGAAAAAAATTTAGTGATCTTTTAGATATAACTGAACAAGGTCCTGCTGGTATGATACCTGCAGGTACTAAACAAAAATTACAAACATCTCTAAGAGAGCTAATGGGAGATAGAGTAAAAAATTATATTGGTACAACATACAGAATATTTCAAAATCAAAACTTTGGTTTTTATTCAAGATATAAACCAACAGACGATGCAGTTAATAAAGCAAAAGAATTATTTAAAAGGTATGCAGCAAAAAATAAAAATCCAATAACTGATGAACAAGCAGAACAACTTGTTAATAATGTATTAGATCAAGCTAAAGCCTATAATCCAAAAACTAAATTACCTAGTTTTGTTTATGACAATTTATCTCAAGGTGCTGATACAGCAGAAAATATAAAAACATTTGCTCAAACATTAACTAAAGAATTACCTGATGGTTCAAAAGAATTAAAAGTTATAGGTAAAGGTAGTAAAATATTTAGAAATTTATTTGGTGAAATAGAAGATGCTCGTTACTCTATCTTTGAGGGTATGAATAGACTTGGAACAATTGCTAGAAAAAATCAATTGTTTGATGAAATATTAGATACAGATCAAGCATTAAAAGATGCAGCTACATCTGCAACACCTGCTGGATCAAGAGGATTCTTTTTTTCCAGTCCATTAGATGCAAAAAAAAATCTACCTAATAGAGAGATTGTTAAAATAGATCCTTATGTACAAGAGTCTTTTAAAGATGGTGTGTTAATTAATAGACTCCAGGGTTCATATACATCTAAAGAAATAGCAGAAGCATTTGGTAATGCATCTAAAGTATCTTCATGGATGAGAGGAGAAACAGCACAAGGTATAACTCAACAAACAGCATCTTGGGCTTATAGAAATTTATTTTTAACACCTAAAGCATTTTCACAATATGCTAAAACAATTTTATCTGTACCAACTCATTTTAGAAATTTTCTTTCATCTAGTGCATTTGCATTAGCAAATGGTGCTTTAGCAAATCCTATTTATTTTACAAAAGGAATGAAGAGAGCAAAAGATTCTTTACAATTAGGTTTAAGAGATCCTAAAGCAATGGAATATTATAGAGAACTATTAGAATTAGGTGTGGTTAACTCTAACGTTAGAATGGGTGATCTTAAAAATCTAATGAGAGATGCTAAAATTTTTGAATCTGGAAATGTTGCAACAGATTCTATTTTAAAACCTATGATGAGATCATTAGGTAAAGTGGGAGAAGCAGCAAAAAGAACTACTAAAAAAGCTGCATCTATTATGCAAGATGCTTATGTTGCTGAAGATGATTTTTGGAAGATAGCAATGTATGAAACTGAACTTGCAAGAAGATCTGCTAATTATGCTAAAGCAGGTATTAAAAAAACAACAGCTCAATTAAAAGAAGAAGCTGCTGATATAGTTAGAAATACAATACCTAACTATGCTTACGTAGGTGACTTTGTTAGATCTATGAGAGCAGCACCTTTAGGTAACTTTATGTCTTGGCCTTCTGAAATATTTAGAACAGGAACAGGTATTGTTCAACAAGCATTAAAAGATATTAGAGATCCTATTACTGGAAGTTTAAATTATTTTAAAAGTACAAATCCTATGAAGGGAGCAGGATTAGCTAGAGTGGTTGGTGGTGCAACAGCATTTAGTGCATTACCTGCAGGTATTGTATTTGGAACTAGGGCTATTTATGGTGTATCCGATGAAGAAGCAAAAGCAGCACAAGAATCAGGTGTAGCTCCATGGTCTAAAAATTCACAAAATATTTATATTAAAGATCCAGAAACAGGAGTTATATCTTATAGTGATTGGAGTAATAATAATGTTTACGATACATTAACTAGACCCTTCACAACTTTATTAAGAAATATTCAACAAGGTATTGATGATGAAGAAATTTTAATGAAAGGGTTTATAAGAGGTATTGCGCAAGCAGCAGGAGAAACAGCAGATCCTTTTGTTAGTGAATCTATCTTTACAGAAGCTTTTATGGATATTTATTCAAGAGAGGGAAAAACAAGAGATGGTTATGAATTATATTCAGAACAAACTCCTGATAATGAAAAAGTTGAAAGAATCATAAAACATTTAGCAGAATCTCTTTCTCCACAATATAAACAATTATTAAAAGTTGTTAATTCTGCTACAGGTAAACTTGATGATAATGGTGATGTAATTGAAATACCAGAAGCACTTGCAGGTGTATTTGGATTTAAATTAACAGAAATAGATCCTAAGAAATCACTTGGGTTTCATATTAATGCATTTCAAACAGGTGAACGTAATGCAAGAAGAGAATTTACAGGTGGTGAAGAAGGTGTATTAAAACCAATGAAGTCTGCTACAGATGTTATTGAAAGATTTTATGTAACAAACAAAGCTTTGTTTGATGTTCATAAACAAATGCAAAACCATGTTAAAAATGCACAAACACTTGGATTAAATCAAAGTGATGCTTTTGAATCTTTTGATAGTCGTGGATTAAAAAAAGATTATATATATTTAAATGAAGGTGCTTTTCAACCTTATTTTCCTAGTAATAAAATTATAGAAAATTTTCAAGATATTGCTAACCGAACAGGTCAACCTAATCCATTAACAGATGCATTAGGAGAAGTACAATCTATGTATAGTGATTTCTTAGGTCTAAGATTAAATGAAGATTGGACTTTTAAATTAGAAGATTATTTACCTCAATCAATTACAGCTCCAGGACAATCTGCATTACCAGAACAACCGATGCCGAATGTAAACATCATAGGTCAAACACCACAATTTAATACGCCTCAACAAGGATTGACACCTACTGAACTTGCGTTATTATCACCAGAAGAACAACAAATGAGACTTCGACAAAGAGGATTAGCTTAATGAAAAAGAATGAACCAGTATTACAAGGTGGCGTACAAAATTACTTAGGTAAACAGCCACAGGTTATGGCTCCTAGAAAATGGCAATCTGCACCAGATAAGCCAGCTACAGAATTAGCATATATTACAGAAGATGAAAAAAAATTAATTTTAAAAGCCAATATCCATGGTGGTTTAGAACGTGGACCTAATATGGGCCCATCTGGTATTATGTCGTTAGATAGTTTTGGTGATGCTGATACTGGAGTATCAGGAGGATTATCTGGAGGAGATGTAAGTGCAGCTGAATCTGGAAGTAGTTTTGCTGGAGCAAATACTATTGGTAAAGATTATGGAGCTGGATTAAGATCAGGTGTTCTAGCAGCGGGTGGCGCGGAGCGATTAAATGAACCACAAAGTTTTATAGATCAAGCAAGAGCAATTCAAAAACAATTTGGTTATAATCCAAATAGAGGTTCTGGATTATTTGGAAATATTCTTTCAGGTGTAATGGGATTAATAAATCCTTTTGCTGGACTTGCTATGAGAGGATTTAATTATTTTAAACAAAATGTTCCAGAACAATTTGATAGATTTAGACAAGCTCCAACATTAGATAGATTTTTAAATCCAGAAAAATATGTAAACAGACCATATGTGATTGGTACAAATCCAATGGACACACAAAGATATGACAGAAGTCAATTTGGGGAAATACTTAATTATCCTGAATATCAAAAATACCAAGATGAATATAATCAAAAAATTGCTAGAGATTTAGAAATAAATCCTGAAATGCAAGTGTTTGATTTAAGAAATGGTATACAAACTATAGATCAACCTATTGAAGATCCTACTGTACCTGAAGATAATCCTTTTGATACAGATTATTATTTTGGTCCTGCTAATCCTGAACCAATGAATAAACCAGGATCTGGTTTTACTGAAGATAATACATATGCAAAATTAAATAATTTAGAACAAGCTGTATATCAAAATTTAAAAACAAGAGATGAATTATTTCAAGATTTAAATGAAGAACAACAAAGACAATTACAAGAATTAGAACAAAAGAAAAATCAACAAGGATCTCTTGGGCAATCAACTTTTTTAGTATAATGGCAAAATCATCAGCACTACAAAAAATAGAAGATCATGAAAAGCTTTGTAGGCTAATGCAAAAGCAAACCTTTGCTGAAATCAAAGAATTAAAATGTCAAGTAGTTAGAATGGAAAGAATATTAATAGGATTAGGTGTTTTCTTATTAATGGAATTCGAGACAGCAAGAAATATGTTTAAATCACTACTTGAAATATTTTTCTAAATAGTTATATATGTCGCAGGTGCACAATAATGTGGCCTGATTAAACTTGCTTAATATAAGGAGGATAATATGACAGCACTAGATATAATCAATAAATTAAATAAAGACGTTTGGAATCATACAGACAGGATGTTTGGTGATACATTTGACTCTATCTTAGATAGTTGGTCAAAAGTTCAATCGTTTCCATTTTATAATGTAGTAAAATATGGAAAAGGTGAATACGGCATTGAGTTAGGACTTGCAGGCTTCAATAAGAAGAATGTTAAAGTTCAATATCAAGATGGTGTATTAACTGTTTCTGGTCAAGTAGAAGACAAAGAAAAAGACTACATTGAAAAAGGTTTAGCAGCTAGAAAATTTTTTAAACAATTTGCATTACATGATAAAGCAGTTGTTAATGATGCTAAAATGGAAGATGGTGTATTAACAATCAAACTTGGTGTTAATGAACCAGAAGAAATAAAACCTTTAGATATAACTATTAAATAATTATATCCAATCTTTAAGTTCTTCGCCCATAATTTCTGTGGCGATGTTAACTTTCTTACGAAGGGATTGTACGATTTTATCATCTACAGTCCCTTCAGCAATAATATCAATATAAGTCATAGGTTTTTCCTGACCAATACGATCAATCCTTGCTTCAGACTGTTGACGTTTTTCTAAATCATATCCATTAGAATAATAAATCATAGTAGACGCACCTGTAAGTGTAATACCGTAACCACCTGTTTGAGGTGTGCCTACTATGAATCTAACTTTGGAGGTTGGATCTTGTATTTTTGTAATTGCTTTTTGTCTATCATCTGTAGAAGTATCACCATAATAAGTTACTACAGAATCTTCACCATATTTTTTTGAAATTGCTTCGACAATTTTTTCAATATCATATCTATAGTGAGCCCAAATAACGGCCTTACCTTCCATTTCTTCTAAAATATCCATTAGTTCATCAATACGATTATTTTTAATTTCTTGAACAGAACCATCGTCAGCAGTAAAATGACCACAAGTAATTTGATGTAATCTCATTAACTGTGTAATTACAGTTGCTGTTGAAATCATTTTACCATTTAAAAATGCAATAGCTTTTTCTTTCATAGTTTTATAAACTTTCTTTTGATCATCAGATAATTCTATAATACGTTTAGTATAAGTTTTAGGTGGTAAATCTAAACAATCATCTTTTAATACACGATAAGAAAAAGGTTTTAATTTTTCTGATAACTCTCCAAGATTTCTATAACCAACTACTATTTCAACTTGTCTACCTGAAACATTTATTTTTCTACAAATTGCATATCTAGTTCTAAATGCGTAGTAAGATGATTGATCTAATAACCAAGAATCAAGAAATTGACATTGTGAAAATAAATCTAAAGGTGATTTAGTTACAGGAGAACCTGTTAATATTCTTCTATATTTTGTAAATGGTTTTAAAGATAAAATATTTTTAGTTCGTTTTGCATTTGGATTTTTAATAGTAGTAGATTCATCAATACCTAATAAAGTTTTATGACAACTTAAAAATTTATGTGCAAACTGCAAACCTTTTTTAGTAGAAAAAGCTTCTACATTCATAATTAAAATATGTAATTCTGCACCTGATTTAAACAAAGGTTGTAATTCTTTTGCATTAGGATCAGTTCTCCATAATCCAACTTTCTTTTCTATATAGTCAGGCATATGGTTTGGTATTTCAGAATCAAACCAGTTTTTATACACGCCTTTTGGTGCTATAATTAATGCTGAATCAATTTTACCTGCATTATAAAGCATAGCAATATTGTCAATTAATACCTTAGATTTACCAGTACCCATCTCCATAAAATATGCAAAAACTTCTTTATCCCAAGACATTTCTAATGCTTTAGATTGATGAGCAAATGGTTTGCTTTTAAATTTATAATTCATAATTTATTAGTACTTTCTATTGTAATGCTATATATTAACTGATATAAAATGTCAAGAAGGAAATATTATTAATGATTTTAAAAGAGAGCTCAAACTCTAACAGTATTGTTTACGTTATACAAGACATACCTGGAACTAAATTAGGTGCACCTAAAATAAATATTATTGGTGCAACTCAATATGGACAGTTAAAAGTTTTACTTCCTGAAAATTCACAAATTATTTTAAGTCCTGCATATGTTATCACAACATTAAAACAAAAATTAAAAGATTATAAATCAAAGGATTATTTACTACTTACAGGCGATCCTGCAATTATCGGTGTTGCGTGTTCAATAGTTTCTGATATAACAAACGGAAAATATAAATTATTAAAATGGGACAAACAAGAAAGAAGATATTATCCTGTTGAAATTGATTTGTATAATAGTGCTTGACAATAAAAAAATAAAATATATATAGAAAGGATAGAAAGTATGACAATAGATTTTGAAAACGACAGAATGCAATCAATCGAGCAGATAGACTCTGCTAAAAGATTGTCAGATAAAGTTTTAGAACTAAAAGATTTAGAAGATGAAATTCTAAATGCAGAAGAGTCTATAAAAAAATTAAAACAAAAAGCATTAAATTTATCAGCAGTAGAAATTCCTGCTATGATGGAAGAAATGCATATTACAAAATTAAAGCTGAAAGATGGTGAATCCGTAGAAGTAAAAAAATTTTATGGTGCATCTATTCCTAAAGAAAAACAGGAAGAGGCTTTTCAATGGCTTCGTAATAACGGTCTAGGTGATATTATTAAAAATGATATCACTGTTACCTTTGGTCGTGGCGAAGATAACAAGGCAGCGTCATACGCTGAACTTGCACGAGGCAATGGGTTTGAACCTATCCAGAAAATTGGAGTAAACCCAATGACACTCAAAGCACTGGTCAGGGAACGACTTGAATCTGGACAAGACGTTCCTGCTGACCTATTTAAACCGTTTGCGGGTAACCAAACAAAAATCACAAGGAGATAATCGATGAGCGATACAAGTAACGCGATACAAACAAAAAAAGCAGCGGGCGCATTATCAAATATATTATTTGAAGATGATGCTCATGCAGGTTTTGAAAATGTGAAGACAGAATCACTGGCTCCACCTATTTTAAAACTACTACAAAACGGTTCAGCTGAAGCTAAAAAGATGAACCAAAACTACATTCAAGGTGCAGAACCAGGAATGTTATTAAATACAGTTACTAAAAAACTGTATGATGGTTCAAAAGGAATAAATGTAATTCCTTGCCATTATAGACTTGAGTATCAAGAATGGTCAGACTTTGGAACTGGATCAGGTAGACCTGAACAGATTTATCCATCTGATTCTGATATATTAAGTAAAACTACTAAAGGCGCTGATGGTAAAGATAGATTACCAAATGGTAATTATATTTTAACTGTTGGTCAGCATTTTGTAATTATCATCGACGATAATGGTTCTACAGAAACTGCAATGATATCTATGAGTTCATCTCAAGGTAAAGTTAGTAGAAAGTGGAACTCTATGATGATGACTATAACTTTAGATGGTAAGAATGGTCCTTATACACCACCTTCATTTAGCCATATTTATAAGTTAGGCACTGTAATTAATACAGGTAAAGGTCAACAATGGTATGGTTGGAGCGTAGAAAAGGTAGGTCCTATTAAGGATGCGGCTCTATACGAAAGAGCTAAAAAATTCTACACAAGTTTCTCTTCAAAATAATACTATTGGGCGGCAGAAATGCCGCCCTTTACTAGAACGGTTATGGTAGAGAAATTTATAGAGATATTTGATGGTTTAAAACGTTCTCACGGTGTTAGTAGAGATACTGGCGTTGTTAGAGATGACGGTAAAAATGAATTTGATTCAAAGATACTTCACGTACAAGTAACAACAGAATTATATCAAAAACATTTAGAGGGTAAAAAACCTACTTTAGGTATTATTGCAATTAATGAAAACAACGAATGTAAATTTGGTTGTATTGATATTGATACTTATCCAGTTAATCATCTTAAATATATTAAAAAATTAAAAGAAAATAAAATACCTGCATTAGTTTTTAGATCAAAGTCTAATGGTGCACACATATATTTATTTACAAAAAACTTTGTAAAGCCATCTTTGATGAGAATAAAATTAAGAGAGATTGCAGCATTGTTAGGTTATGCAAAAGCAGAAATTTTTCCAAAACAAGATTATGTTGAACAAGGAGATACAGGAAGTTTTATAAATTTACCTTATGATGGTGGAGATAATACAAATAGACATGCATTAGATGAAAATGGAAATAAACTTTTATTAGAAGATCTTTATAATTGGTACGATAAAAATGCATTAACAGAAGAACAATTAATGAAACCACTTCTTGAAACAAAAGAAGATGATGATTGGATTGGAGCACCACCTTGTTTGATTGCTATATTAAAAGATAAACAATCTCCAGGAGAGATGAGAAATATAACATTACACAATGTAGCTATCTATCTTAAAAAAAGATTTCCAAATGAATGGAAGAAAAAATTATTAGAATACAATACAAAATATTGTGAACCACCTTTACCAGAAAATGAAATACAAAATACAATATTAAAATCTTTAGATAAAAAAGATTACAATTATGATTGTAAAAAAGAACCTTTACAAAGTTTTTGTAATGCAAAAAAATGTAGAATACAAAAGTTTGGCGTAGGTAAAGGTCATATACCTTGCGTCATAGAAGAAATAAAAATATATCCAACAGATCCACCTGTATTTAAAGTTGTAATAGATGGTGAAACTGTAAATGTAAAAGCAGAAGAATTAAATGATCCTAAACTATTTGCTAATGCAGCTCTAAGACAAATATATAAAACTTTTCCAAGTGTTCCTATAAATTTATGGAGAGAAATGGTTGCAGAACATACAGCTAAAAAAGTAGTTATAAAAGATATGCCAGAATCATTAAAGATAGATGTTCAGTTAGAAGATGTATTGTTAGATTATTTTACACAAACACCTGGACAAGAACTAGCTCACATCAATGTATATAATAAATCTTATGTAGATCACGAAAATAATATCTGTTACTTCAAACCAAACTCTTTAAAAGATTTTCTTAAAAGAGCTGGTTGGGAAAAGAAATGGACAGAGACTTCTTTATTATTAGAAAAGTATTACACAATAACTCATCACAATAATAAGATAGGTGAGATCACTACTAGATATTGGACCTTACAAAAAGGTAAAGGTAAGAATGGAAAAGAATTAAAATTTCAAGATGCAGTTAAAGTACAAGCAAACAAATTAAAACCAGCACCATATGAACAATAGAACAATTATTCCTGGACCACCAGGAACAGGTAAGACATACACATTAATGAGTTATCTTAAAAAAGAAGTAGAGGAATATAAAACACCACAAGATAAAATACTTTATATATCTTTTAGTAAAGCAGCATCTAGGGAAGCACAGAGAAGAATACCTTATCCTAAAGTAAAAGTTAGTACTTTACATGCTTTAGGTGTTGAACAATTAGGACTTAATGTTAATGCACAATTATTAAAAGGTAAAGAATGGAGAAAGTTTAAAAATGCAAACATATTATGTGAAGGTTTGAGTTTTGAAACTTACATAGATGATTCAGGATTACCTAGATATAAAAATGTACATATGCAATTGATTGAATATTCAAGAGCAAAAAAGATTAGTTTAGAATATGCAGCATTAGAATTAAATATTACTACAGATTTAAATTATACAAAAATTATAAGAGATCAAATAGATCAGTATAAGAAAGATACAAAGATGATTGAATTTCATGACATGATAAATGATTTCATCAGGTTGCAGAAATGCCCACCTGTTGAGGTTGTGTTTCTTGATGAAGCACAAGATCTAAGTCCTTTGCAATGGGATATGTTTTTTTACATAGAGAGTAAGGCCGTTCGCTCTTACATTGCAGGGGACGATGATCAAGCCATTTACAACTTTCAAGGAGCTGACTCAAAAATATTTATGAGTTTAGAAGGTACAATGGACCCACAAATAAAATCACAAAGAGTACCTATCAATATATTTAACAAAGCAATATCTATACTACCCAATATAAAACATAGACTAAAGAAATCATGGGAACCTAAAGAAGCAAAAGGAGCTGTATTTGAAAATGTTATTTTTGAACAAATAGATTTTAGTGAAGGTAACTGGATGATACTAGCTAGAACTAATAAAATGTTACAACCTATAGCGGAAGAAATATTTAATCAGGGATATAGATTTGAGTCTAAATATAATGAACTATTACCTAAAGAACCCTTAAATGCATATAGAGTTTGGAAAAGATTAAATGATGGAGCTTTTGTAAGTAAAGAAGATGTTAAAGATTTATATAGTTGTTTAAGTTATAGACTAGGTCACGTTGAATATGGATTCTCATCAGGTAAGAGTCTAGAAAATATAGATAGTGTCGATATTGATATGCTTAGAATGGAACACGGGTTGCGAGTGACGGGGAGCTGGGAGCAATTTAATATTAAACAGAATATTAAAGATTATATAAAAATTTTATTAAAATCAGGTGATGATTTAATGAAACCACCTAGAATAAAAATATCTACAATACATAGTGTTAAAGGAGAAGAATGCGATAACGTTGTTTTATTTACAGATATAAACAATATTATTTATCATTCATGTAAAATGAATGCTGATCCTGAACATAGAACATTTTTTGTAGGTGTAACTAGAGCAAAACATAATTTATTTTTACCACAACCAAAATCAAAATATGTATATAAAATAGGAGGACAAATAATATGACAGATAAAAGTATATTTAAGGACGCTTTTCCACAAGAAAAGCAGATTGGGGGGAATCATTATAAATCGTTTTACATTCAGCCCTATGAGTTTATATCTAAAAATAATCTCAGCTTCTTTCAGGGAAACGTTGTGAAGTACGTTTGTAGATACCAGAATAAAAATGGAATAGAAGATTTAGAAAAGATAATTCACTATTGCGAATTAGAGATAAAAAAGATAAAAGATATAAAAAGGAAGAAATAATATGTATCGAATTTGTTTAATTGACGTAACATTAATAATGGCAATTTGTTTAACATATTTTATGATTGGTATATGAAAGAAAAATTTACATTTACAATTGTATTATTGTTTTTAGCTTTATATGAAATATTTGAACATTTTATAATTCCAACAATTTTAGTTTGGTGGAGTTTAAAATAATGTTTGAAGCAGCTACAGAGTGGTCAGCACCAGAAAATTATCCTGATTTAAAAGGATATAAGTATATTGCAATAGACTTAGAAACAAAAGATCCTAATTTAAAAACAAGAGGATCGGGAGCCATACAAGGTATGGGTGAAGTTGTTGGTTTTGCTATAGCAGTAGATGGTTGGTCTGGTTATTATCCAATAGCACATGAAGGTGGTGGTAATATGGATAGACAAAAAGTTTTAAAATGGATTAAAGAAGTTTTAGAAACACCTGCTACAAAAATATTTCATAACGCAATGTATGACGTATGTTGGTTGAAAGCATATGGATTTAAAATTAATGGAATGATTGTTGACACAATGGTTATGGCATCATTGATTGATGAGAATAGGTTTTCATTTACATTAAATAGTATTTCATTTGAATATTTAAGAGAAGTTAAAGATGAGAAAGCATTAAAAGAAGCAGCAGAATCTTTTGGTTTAGATGCTAAAGCAGAAATGTATAAACTTCCTGCAATGTATGTAGGTAATTATGCAGAGAAAGATGCTGAACTTACTTTAGAATTATTTAAGACTTTATCTAGAGAAATTAAAAAACAAAATTTAGAAAATATTTATCAATTAGAAACTGAACTATTTCCTTGTTTAATTGATATGAAATTTAAAGGTGTCCGCGTGGATGTTGAAGGAGCTCATAAATTAAAACAACAATTGAATACAGAAGAAAAGCAGTTGATGCTAGAAGTAAAAAAACATACAGGACTAGAAGTTGAAATATGGGCAGCAAGATCGATTGCCAAAGTATTTGATAAACTTTCTTTGCCTTACGAAATGACTTCGAAATCCAAGTTACCTTCATTTACTAAAAATTTCCTTTCCCAACATCCTCACCCTACTATTAAATTAATAGCAAAAGCAAGAGAAATTAACAAAGCACATACAACTTTTATTGATACAATTTTAAAACATCAACATAAAGGTAGAATACATGCTGATATTAATCCTATTAGGTCAGATCAAGGTGGCACTGTAACAGGTAGATTTAGTTATTCTAATCCAAATTTACAGCAAATTCCTGCAAGAAATAAGGATTTAGGACCAATGATTAGGGGTTTATTTATACCAGAAGAAGGTATGAAATGGGGTTGTTTTGATTATTCTCAACAAGAACCAAGATTAGTTGTTCACTATGCGGCATCTACTGAACCAATTTGTTTTGATGATTCTGTAATTAAAATTGTAGAAAAATTTAAAAATAATTCTGTAGACTTTCATCAAACAGTTGCAGATATGGCTGATATATCTAGAACACAAGCTAAAACAATTAATCTAGGTTTGTTTTATGGAATGGGTAAAGCAAAATTACAAGCTGAATTAGGTTTAGCAAAAGCAGATGCAGAAAATTTATTTAATAAATATCACGACAATGTTCCTTTTGTAAAAGATTTAATGAATAGAACTTCTAATCATGCGCAAGCGTCTGGTTCTATTGGAACTTTATTAGGACGTAAATGTAGGTTTGATAAATGGGAACCAAATACTTTTGGTATGCATACACCTATGAGTTATGAAGAAGCTGAAAGAACTTATGGTAGAGGTAGAATAAAAAGAGCATTTACATACAAAGCTTTAAATAAATTAATACAAGGATCAGCAGCAGATATGACTAAAAAAGCTATGTTAGATTTATATAAAGAAGGCATTATACCACACATACAAATACACGATGAATTAGATATTTCCATAGAATCAGAAG
>Ga0208767_1001391_pt1 | contig 19303 bp, 15 predicted proteins | sample VirMetDEL_Mar_21_FD_184514 | JGI IMG/M metagenome (GOLD analysis project Ga0208767, IMG submission 184514) | Aqueous microbial communities from the Delaware River and Bay under freshwater to marine salinity gradient to study organic matter... | ecosystem: Environmental > Aquatic > Marine >... | reverse complement strand
TTGTCGATCCACGAATCTTCGTGATCGATAGTGTTGAGTAGCCTTGCGGTCTTTACCCAATCCATCATGAGTGCGACGTGTGATGGCGTGATCCTTCCGTGTGTACTAAAAGCGGACTGTACTATGACGTTCCATCCTTCAGCTATTTTATCGTGATTTTGGTATGCGTCACCATAGTCTTTTGCACGATCACCTTTGATAAGATGATCGGCTCGCTCTAATATTTCAGTCCTGTTTAGCATTATCACTCCACAATTCTCTACTCTTTTCTTTAAGCATTTGTAAGCTGTTCCACAAAAGCTTCATCTCGACCATTGCATTCATGGCGTGTTTCTCAGCCGTAGAGTAATCCTTCTTGTTGACGCACTCCTCTACTGCTTTGAATTGTTTTTTAGCTTCCAAATAAAATTGGCTGTAATCAACTTGATAGTTCTTGCTCATCAATTTCCTCTCGACGTTTCGGTAAATAAACTTCTACGAATGCACCACAGTTTTGGCACGTTAAATTAGTAACCATTAAAAAATAATCATCCTCTTCATCAAGGTCGTGATCGCCACCCCAAAGTAATTCATGATTGCAATGCCAACAGTTCATAAGTTATAACTCCTAGACAAGTCTTCTGGATCGACGATGTACAAGTTCTTTTTAGTCCTTGTCACCCCCACATAAAAAACCCTGTGTGTATCGTCAGGGTTAATCCTCATATCCATTTCAGCCGCCGGACTCAGGTCCGTGAGCAGTACAACGTTGTCCGCTTCACCACCCTTTGAGCCGTGGATCGTGGACGCTGTAATCCGAGGCACTCCCGTGAACTTCTCACCACGTCGCAACAATGCTGTGATGTACGCCCGATCTGTCTCGGGAAGTTTGTCCATCGCCTCTGACCAAATCATATCCTTGCTTGCTAACAAACCATGATTGTCTACTAGCTGATCAAACGTGACAAAGTCTGTATCGTCCAAAGCGGGAAGCTTTTTAAACCCTCGTTGAATTCTTTTGTTAATTGACATGTAACCGTATATCTTACGCGCAATGTCCCCAGAGATCTCTTTGCCCTTGCGTAACGTTTCCCAACCACGCACCGCGTCAGATATCTTTTCGTTAATGGACCGTGAGCCGCGATAGTTGAATAGATAACCGCCAGACTTGAGATCATTAGCAATCGCCTGTAAATGATATCCCGCTTGCGAGAGGATTAACCACTCGCCCTCAGACATGTCTAATGATTCAATACCGTTGATGCGAGCAACCATACCTTCTTCTTCACGAGGTAGATAAGTCTTCGGGAATCTGCCAGAGATACGACTTGCCACGTTCTCCGCAAGACGGTGCACGGAACTCGGCACACGGTACGATTGTTGTAGTGTTTCGGATTGTCCGTCTAGCATAATGAAGTGATCGACATCGGCACCTCCCCATCGGTAGATTGCCTGATCGTCATCACCCGCGACGTACATTCGTTCGGAATGTTTTGACAAAATGTGTGCTATGTCCCACTGCATTGGTGACAAATCTTGCGCTTCATCTAGGAAGGTCAGCTTAAAACGTGGGCAACACTTGTCACTTTCGTCAATAAACATCTGGAGCATGTCCGTAAAGTCATAAAGCCCCATTGTTTCTTTGTAGCTTTTCAAGGCTCGATCTACATAATCGACTTCGCTCCACGGCATGGATAGATTGCTTCGGTTGTACTCTTGTCGCAAGGGTACCTTCTTCACACGGGCCAGATTGATTAACGTGACAATCGGATTCTGTTTGTTGGCTATCGTGTATATGTCGTCATCAAGGTCCGTGTTCCGTGAGCCGTTAAGTTCGATCCCAATGCGACGGCCCAACTCTCGGTAGTGTTGATCACTCATCACGCTTTCCAAACTGATAGATGTTTGCGTGAGGGCGAGACTGTGTAGCGTTCTGAAATACAACAGGTCCGTCTTTGGGTTCAACCCAAAGCGAGCCGCCGCACGTTCTTTCGCCTCCGTTGCGGCTTTCTTCGTAAACGCGAGGAAAGCAATATCCTTCGGGTCCATACCCTCCGCGAGTGCTTGGTCCACCATGTTTAGAAGGGTTGTTGTTTTACCCGTTCCTGGGGGTCCGAAAATCCTGAACATCTCGATGCTTGTTTACAATTTGTCGTACACGCTCTTTGGTCAAGCCAAAGTGTTTACCGATTGCGGTAAGCGTCCGATGCTCTTGGGTGTGCATTTCGTAGATGCGTTTATCACGTTGTTCTGGATTCAAAACGGTGACTCCTTCTGTTTAAACTGGGGTATGCTAACTTGTACTTCTTGGCTTTGGAATCTAGGTATTTTCCAAACCCGCACGGATTTTCCTTTGATGTTCATGACGATGTTCTCGCCTTGAATATCCTTGATGTACTTGCCGATCTTGTTGCGCTTGAACTCAAAGAATTTGTTCTTCTTTAAATAGTCCTCAAAGTCTTTCAACCTAAAGTAAGTAAGGTCGTGTTCATCATCTGTCCAAGGGCGACGCAATAAGATTTCTTCTTTGTCTTGCGCTTGGTGCATGTTGGTACAGAACTCTTCCAAGTAATCGTAGAACTGACCGACTGATGTCACGTCTTGTGACACTTCGATGATCGCACCTTCGTTGTCTTTCATCTCTGACAAGAGACCACTGATGCGTCCCTCCCAGTTTTGTTTTTTCATCGTGCGAGGCATGAAGTTGAGTTGCTCAAGGCAAGCTTTCTGGAAAGCACCTTGGCTCATCAATCCGTCTGTGTCTAACTCCAACGGCTCACCGTCCACGTCTAAGAACCAAAGTGGTGGAGTTGCGTTGTACTTTCTTAAGTTAGCAATAGTCGCTCCCGCGGCGGCGGCTCCGATACCAAACTTACGGGTCCGACACAGGTCTTTATTGCAATGAGCATTAATAGGAGCATCACCACACTTATACGCATAGTCTTTCCTCGTAAGTTGTTTTGCTACTATGTTGACCTCTCCCAACGGAAGTGGTGGCGCGAAGAAGTCAGCGTTGTACTTTAGTATTTCAGACTCCCACGAATCAGGATGGGCCTTGCGTAAGTACACGCCCATATTGAACAATCCGTTGTTACGACCACCTTCAGATATTTTTTGTCTGCTAAGTATTTGTAAGCACGGTGGTCCGTCGGCCAAGAGCTTTGTTTCTTTGGCCTCGCTGACTTGTTGTAGCTTCGTTATTTCTTCTGGCGTTTGTACAAACTTATCGTACAGTTCGTAGAACTCATCGAGTGTTGCTGAGGTGCCATCGTCGAGGAATGCGTAACGCAGTCCGTCCTCACGATTAAAGTAAGGTAGGTTTAAAAAGTTACCTACGTCACCTCGATCTAAATGTAATCGAATTTGTTTCGGGAAAATCTCGCTTTCACCATAACCCAAAGCCGCAGATATATTCTTAAGGGCTTTTTGCATGTCTTGAGCTGAGACCCATTCATTGCTAAATAGAAAGCAGTGCGCCCCGCCAGACTTAGATCGGCAGATGACAAGAGGGATCTTGAGATCGCGTATTTTTTTAACGAGTGCCGCATGGTCGAGCGGGTACTGATCGATATCAATGCAACCCCACTTACAAGAATCCTGTTCGTTAATAGGAATAATACCAAGACCATCTTTCCCCTCGATATGGTCTTCAAATAATTTTAGCGTAGGTTCCTCACGGATAACACCGGCCTTCCCCGCTTTTTTGCCATTGGCTTTTTCTTTTTCTATCTTAAAGAATCCGTATGCGGATTTCAGTCCTTCAAAGATAGTTGCAAACTTTTCAACTGACATAGAGTCTCCCACGTTGGTCGGGCGGGTTGCCCCGCCCTCCGATGATTAGAATGGTATTGAATCTCCATCGCTATCATCAGTCTCACCAACATGCTTGACTACAACGTCTCCAGCAAGGATATCCTCAGAAAACTTCTTAGCCTGAGTGTAAAGAGCCGCGTCTTCGATCTGTCCTTCAAGCGACATCTCCCAACCGTGCCAAGAACCTTTTGAGTTCTCTTCTTGGATTGTTTTCAAAAGATAGATGTGGCTGTACCGTGGCGGCGTGAAAGCACCATTCGAACCTTGCATTACACGAGAAGCCATCATCGAGTTCCACTTACGTGACTTCTTAAGCTGTGTTGACTTCATTGCGATCAACGCAGTTTCCGCAGTGCCATCATCGTTTAACACGACCACGAAGTGTTGGTGTGTCTCTTCGATGTACTCACCGTTAGTACCGACTACATAATCCTTGTTGTCGTCGGGGGACCTTTCGGTCTTCGGTCTTTCGTCTTGAGGTGTGTAGATAGCTGAAGGTGCGCCGGTCCCGCTACCACGTGGAGCCCACTGGATAAACCTACGCTGATAAGCACAAGGAATAACCCGTATACCTGTTTTACCTTTGTAGATTTTTCCAGTAACGGTATTGTAAATGTCACCCTTCCGAGCCTCCTCGTTTTCATCCAGTACAGGATCGTTACCAGATAGTACCTTAATAAAGGGTAACGCAAGATCTTCTTGCCCGACGTTTTCCATACCTTTGCCCGCATCGGCCTCAAAGATAGATGGATCGAAGACGGTGATTCCGTTCTCTTTTTGCTTTGCTACTTCGGTCTTAGCCATTATTTTTTACCTTTCTTGATTGTTGCACGTTGTCCTACCCACGCCCCAAATAACTCCATTGGAAACTCATCACCGGCCTCTACCCGTTCCTTGATGAAAGCCCGAAGTGTTTGTGGATGAACATCTGTTTTCGTTTGCGCTTCAAAACCCTGCTTCAAAGCGAACTCTGCGAACTGCTTTGCAACTTCATCTTCTCCGCGTCCGAATGAACAGGCCACAGTGTTCTTGATGATGTCGTCGTAACCGTTATCACGAAGCCAATCGTAAGCGGCTGGACGATTATCTACCTTGATAGAAGCCCCATACGTCTGCTTCACTTCGACAGTAGAACCATCTTCAAGCTCTAGCTTGTTCAAACCTAATTCTAAAAACATGCCCGGTAAATCTTCGTCAGTCAGTTTGAGTAACGCTTTCTTTTCTGCTGACAATTTTTCTTCTAACTCTGCGATCAAGTTTTCCTTGTCTCGGATCTTAGTTGCAGTGTCTGCTACACTTTTCAAACCATCTTGGTTCAGGCTCTCCACCGAACTGCGCGGTTTCGATTCCTGTTCCATTAAAGCTGTCAAGTCCATAGTTCCTCCTTTCGTTGTTAAAGACCATATCTGGCCTTGACAAATGCGTATATTACGCATTATCCTACAAATGTCAACTACACGAGGAATTATTTTGAAAGACTACAAATTTGAAACAGAACCCTTTGATCACCAAAGAGACGTGATCCGTGATTCGTGGGCCGCGCCGTACTATGCGCTGTTCATGGAGATGGGTACTGGTAAAACAAAAGTAGCGATTGATACGATGGGCATTCTGTATGAAGCCAAAAAGATCAATGCTGTGTTAGTTATCGCACCCAAGGGGGTGTTTGATAACTGGGTTAAGAAAGAGGTCCCCGTCCATCTTCCCAAAAGAATACCTCGAAAGATCGTGCGTTGGCAACCGAATATCACACAAAAGTTTCACGACGAGCTTGAGCCGTTTGTTCTAGACCCGTTTGATGGCATGAAGATTTTTGTCATGAACGTCGAAGCATTTAGCACCCGCAAAGGTGTACAGATTGCCAAAGTGTTTTTATCCAAGAATCCGGACAACATGGTGATTGTTGATGAGAGCACAACCATCAAGAACAGGCAAGCACAACGTACTAAAAACATTATTGCATTGCAAAATGTCAGCAAGTATCGACGTATCTTGACAGGCTCTCCTGTCACTAAAAGTCCGATGGATTTGTTTAGTCAGTGTGAGTTCTTGTCGCCTAAGTGTTTGGGATACAACAGTTACTATGCTTTTCAAGGCCGTTACGCGAACACACAACAGCGGACAATGGGCCATCGTAGCTTTCAACAGATCGTCGGATATCGTCGATTAGATGAATTAAATCAAAGGCTTGACCGGTTTAGTAACCGCATACTAAAAGAAGACTGTTTAGATCTGCCGGATAAAGTTTACATTCGTCGAAACGTAAACCTGACAAAAGAGCAAACGAAGTTATACATGCAAATGAAAAAACTAGCATTGGCTAAACTCGATAACGGTGAGTTGGCTACAACCGCTAGTGTCCTTACACAGATTATGCGGTTGCAACAAATATGTTGTGGTTTCTTACAGCCGGACGAAGGTGAGATTGAGCCTATCCCAAATTATCGACTACCTGAATTGATGGAGGTAATTGATGAGGTACAATGCAAGGCGATCATCTGGGCCACGTACACGCATGATATCAAAAAGATCCGTGAGTCGTTGGCCGAGAAGTATGGTGAGGATTCCGTGGCTGACTATTACGGAGAGACCCCACAGGATGAGCGTCAAGAGATCGTTGAGAGGTTTCAAGATAAAGACAGTCCATTACGGTTCTTTGTTGGTCAACCACGGACCGGAGGCTACGGCATTACGTTGACTGCCGCTAACACGGTGATCTATTACAGCAACAGTTATGATTTAGAAATACGATTGCAATCTGAGGATAGAGCACACCGTATAGGCCAAACAAATAAAGTAACCTATATTGATCTGGTTTCACCCCAGACGATAGACGAAAAAATTCTAGGTGCATTGAAAAATAAAATTGATATAGCGGGTCAGGTTTTAGGTGAAGATGCCCGTGATTGGTTACTTTAAGGAGGAGTTATGAGAGACAACAGCAATTGGACATTACGCTTTAACCGAACATCCCGTGACGCTATCGGGTATGACTTAAAGTCGTCTGACTTTAAGTCTGAGAACGAAGAATGGTTTTATGTCGCCGTGTGTATTTTTATTGGCGGTGTATTAGGGGCGGTTTTTTTCTAGGAACCGTTCGATTCGACTGATCATATTTTGATCTGTTTCTGAAGGCACGGGGAAACGTAACTCGGTACGACCAGCAAAAGGACTTTTACCTTCTGCGATTCGTTCCATTGCATGTCTTCGTGCTTTCATAACTACCGTTTCTGAAGGGAGTAACTGCCGTGAAGCTCTCATAACGGTGTCGTTAATTTCTTCTCTTGTCAGCGTTGGAACAATCGAAGGATAGTCTCCGATATCACTATCGTATAAAGAATATTCGGTTACCGCCTGACCGCTTGGAGAAGGTAGCTCGCCAAAGTAACCTTTTCCTTTTAAAGAATCACTTATAACGTTTCGGGTGTCTCCACTATATCGGATTCCGTAAGGGTTTAAATTAGCTATGCCGCCTTGTGGAACAGCACCACCTCCTTCAAAACCAAGAGAACCTATACCGTACTGTTGAGAAAAGCCTTCAGGGTTCTGCATAATATTCAAAGCATTTTGACGAGCGGCCTGCAACTGTTGTGCGCGAGCTGTGGACGCCGCTTCAAAAGCATCTAGGTCTGCTTGCGTAAAACTTAAGTCCGCGGGTTTTTTAGGTACCTCTTTTGTAAAATCACTGGTACGAGGACCTGCGTTATATGCCTCTAAGGCTTTATTGTACTCTTCAGCCTGCTGTTTATAAGCTTCAATCGCTTTGTTATAAGCGTCAGACTCTGCTTGATACTTATCTGCTTGGTCTCTATCCGCGGAAGTTAAGGTCGTTGGCACAAGAACTTGATTCGGGTTATACAACCCGCTTGCGCCTGAACCAAAACTAAAACGTGGGATAGCCATTAACTTAACAAGCTTTCTATACCTTGAGATTTAATCAAAGGTGACGTTATATCACTTGGAAACATTGCTGCAAATCTAGACCGGTCCGCGGGCCGTGCTTGTGGTGCCGGTGGCGTTGCTGCCACGGGCGCTTGCGCGACTACAGTTGGACTCGGTCTAGGTGCAGCGGCACTCCGCGTGGGAAGGGCGGGTGTTCTTTCTAAAGAAGCACTGAAGAAATCCGGAACTTCTATACCGGGTCTTGGCTCTTCTTTTATCTCTTCTTCTGTATAAAAACGTGTCGCCGGACCAACAGTTCGTTTAGCCGGATTAATCGCGTAACTCTCAAGAAGAGCATCCAAAAACTGAGTCATTGTTGCGTCTTTCTCTTCCTGTGTTCTGGACTTCTTAAGAGCTAAGGACAACAATTTTCTGTCGTTTAAAACTCTAGCAATCGCATCTTGACGATATTCGTTAGGTATATCCGATAAAGCTTTTAGTTTTGTGGTGATTGCTTGAGAACCCGCCGCTCCAGCTATCAAAGAAGACTGACCTCCAAGCATTCTTGAAATGGATTGACCCATGTTTGCACCACTGATACGACCAAGTAGTAACAATTTTGGATCTACATCTAATTGTAATTCCTCACCTTTTTTAGCGTATCCACGAGATACAAAAGCTTCAACAGCGGCCATTTCTCCGATAAATTTCTTTATCAAGCCAAGTCTACCTTCGCTCATTAAACCCTTGCTTTTTATCCAATCTGCAACAGATAGCTTTTGTGTTGAATTAGGTGCTGGGGTAAATAAAGCATCGTAAGCTGCCCTAAAGTTAAATACGGGAGACCCTTCTCCACCACCCTTTTCAAAAATAGCATCCATTAAAGAAGATAAGAAAGCTTGATCGGCTTCTTTCTTTGTAATCTTTGCACCCTTGTTAAGTCCCTTTTCAATAACAGTAACTCCGCCTTCTCCTAAATCTTCAATGACGCGATAAAGCTCATTTAATTCTGAAAAAGGTCGTGGGTTATTGTCTGAAATAGCTTTTTGCATAGCTACTGTCGGATTAAAGGTTTTGTCCTCTAGCAAACTATATAAAGTAATACCTTGCTTTCTTTGTTTATCGAGAGCTTTAGTTTCTGCAATAGTCTTTTTAAGACCAGTCCTTGTTTTCAAAGCCTGTGTCAGCTCGGCTTTCAAGTTTGGCAAAATATTCAACAACTGATCATTGTCGTCCATCCAAGCCTGAAGATTAGACCAACCACCGGTAACTTCACCTTGTTGATCGTAAGTTAATTTAGCTCTAGCATCTTGAAGTAAAGATTGTTCCGCGGACCTTATATTAGTCATAGATCCAACCATTTCTTGAAGATCCTGACGTAGTCCAGGGATAGAATCAATCTTATCTTCGTGACGTACTGCCCAGTTGTGCAAGGCTTCCATATCAATGGCTCTTGTTTCTGGATTTATCACGCCCTCGTTAAGTGCTAAATCAAACAACTCCTGACCGGACTTTTGATCCGCATCCGACAAGATCTTAGTAAGCATTGCGTTAAATTGGAACTGGGATGCTTTATCTAGCTCCACGGCCCTGTAAAAAGCACCATCTGCTCTTTGAATGATTTTAGAAACGTCCTGCCAACTCATTCTTGATTTACCAGAACTGGTTAACCCTAGTAGGTCTGCTGCCCAGCCTCGTGCAAAAACCTCAGCTTTAGCCGCACTAAAAGTTCTTGCGTTATCGTAATCAGCGTTTACGCCAATAGGTAAAGAATCTAAATCCTCTAGCATAGCATCTCGCATCTTTCCTACGATACGAGCATAGTTGTTATTAGTCTGAGTTCCTGAGCTAGAAGCAGATAAATTTTGAGCGTCAGTTCTAGCTACTTTTCTCCAGTTGACTAGCTGCTTGACACTAACACCACCCGCCTCTTCTGGTAGAAGACGAGACTCTTCTTCTTGTATTTTTCTTTTTCGATTAAGAAGACTGGCGTAACTATCAAGAGCTCTAGCTAATTGAGTTGTTCTAGGGCCCTTGTCTTCACTGGTTTTTAATCGATCTGCTAATTGCCTAAGGTCTTGAACTTTCTGAAACGGTGATTTATCTGACGCGTCTAAGCGACGAATGACAGCTAACAAGTCATCCGCTTCGGTAGTTCCTTCTAAGTCATTTACAAGCTTATCAAAAGCTTTTTGTTCTGGTAATACGTCATCTGATCTACTGGATAGCCCAAGTCGTCTACTTTCCTGTTCTACAATGCCGTCGTAGAACTTCATTGTATCGTTGTTCAAGAACTTTTTTCGTACCTTGGTATCCATGCCAGCAAGCTCTTGTCTCCAAACTCGTACAAAGTTTGGAACCTCTGATACTGTGCCATCAGGATGCTGGAATTCATTTATAATAATATTGTTTTGAATTTTTCTCCATAGCCGGTCTTCTTTTCCAGAAGACCAATTATCTACGGCTTCTAACGATTCAAGCAACTTTTCAGCTTCCGTTCTTTCGTCAGTTCTAAGTCTCTTAGAAGCTCTTTGAACTCTGTCTTGAGCTTGAGCTACCTGATTGACTATTTCAGCTTCCCAAAGGCTAGTCTGGATGGTCGCTAAATCTTGTAAAGATTCTTTAGACCCGTCGGTATAAAGAAGAACAATAGCCTTACGCAAAGCCTCAATAGAATCGTTTGCTCTCTTACGTAGCTCGGGAGTTTGTAACTCATTGTTCAATTGGTCTTTATACTGACCTAATAACCCAAGAAGAGTCGGACTTCGAGTAGCGGTAACTACGTCATATCCGCCACCTTCCGTAGCCTGCAATGCCGCTCTTTTTGCTAAATCTTCATTACCACTTTCTCTGACAGCCTCATCAATCAGGTTTTGGAACTCATCTGACCTTAAAAGCTTCTCTATTTCTTCTGGATCTTCGTCATTAAGGCGTAATTGAGAAGAAACATAACGACCAACCATCGTTAAATCTTCATCGCTTAAATCTGCTTCCGGTATCCCTTCTTTCCCCCGTCCTTTACCCCTTAATCGTTTCATTAAATTCACAACGCCCTGTCTTCCAAGGGTAGCTATCAAGGGTATACGCTTTAGGAGTAAGTCTCCCGCAACAGAACCAGTAACACCTGCGCCTGCTTCAATACCAAGTCTGGCAAGTCCTCCAATATCAGCCTTTTCTGCTTGGTATGCGGCTGCTGCGGTTGCAGTCGTTGCTGCGCCTTCAAGAAAGGCTGCTCTTAATGGGTGATTTTTGTAGTAAGCCAAAGACTTATCTAAAGAACTTTGTAATCTTTCTGCCGTGCGAATGCTTCTAGGTAAAGTTTTAAGGATAGCTGCTTCTGCTATCTCCTCATCCTTCATGTTATTAGCCAACCACTCTCTAGGTCCAATAGATGTGGTCTTTTTGACTAAATAAGGAAACAAACTAAATGCCGTATTACCTACGGCAGCTTTTGTTGCTTCATAGGCACCTTGAGTACCCGGTAAAGTTATTCCGCGCTTACCAAATAGCTCGTCATAAACATCCTGTGTTTGCTTATAAGCAACGGCTGAAGCACCCAAACCAGCTAAAAACGGAACGCCTACTCTAATTCCAAGGCCCGCCCAGTTGTTCGGCATAACGCCAATACGGTTTAAAAAACGACCAGTGTTAAATGTAGTCGCTCGAAAAGCAGCTGAAGCCGCAGCCGAGGCTGGAGTCTCACGCTTTAAAGCTTCCCCTATATCTCGTAATGTATTCGTTCCAGTTTCAAACGGATTACCCTCATAATCCTCAGCTAGTAAAGCTATGATTTGCTTATCGGAAAGACGGACACCTTCACCCTTGTCATCTACTTTCCCAATATCAAACAAGAAAGGGGCCGTTCCCTCTTTCAAGCCTTGGTAGGAAATATAGCCTTCGGGCTTTCCTTGAAAGCCATTAAGATACTTGATTGAGTCTGCTAAAGATTTGGCAAACAACGTAATATCGGGTAACGCTCCGGGTACCTTACTTCTTGCTTGTGTCAGTGATTGCCAGACATTACTAAAATCTTCTTGGCTAAATCTAACTTTGGGCCAAGCTTGAGGAGAAATTGTTTGAGCAACCGGCTGAACAACCTCTTCTTCAACAACCTCTGTTTCTATAGGAGTTTCAGCCATTGTTAGTCTCCGGTATTCTGTTTGTCAATTATATCCCGCATGCTTTCATTAGCTCTACTTACCTCTTTTAGCGATGCTGCCATCGATACGTCTCGGACTGGTCCTAAAATTTCTTTCAAACGATTAATCTCATAAATCTTTTGTTTAGACTGAGCCGCAACAGCCGAATCAACGCCAGAGGTGGATAGCAAAGTCTGTAAACGATATTCTTCGTTTTCAAGTTCATCATATAAGCCAATAAGCTTTTTAGCTTCTGTCTCAGGGTTACTAAAGAACGTTGCTTCATTCGGGAATAGCTCTTGAACCGTTTCTAGTTCTGCAACCGCAAATCGAGGAGAAGTAGATAGCGCGGATCTTCCAAGAATTCTTATCAACCTAACGGCTTGACGAGATTCTTGCGTATCCGCAAACAAATCTGCAAAAGTTTCTGGGGCTAACACGCCACCTGCAACCGCGTCTACGGCCGCAAAAACATTTGACCAAAAACCTGTTCCATTTTTTGCTGCTTGTAAACCATTTTTAACCGCAAGAATATCTTCACGTTTTAGTTGTTCCATCACCGGCTGACCATTTGCGTCAAGTTTTGGTTTTCCGTCTTTACCTAAAACAGGAACTTGCAATCTCTCAGCAAATTTTTCATCTAATCGAGCTAAAGCGGCTTTAGCCTGACCGATTCTCTTAGCATCAGAATGAACTTGCCATGTTATTGTGTCATTAACAGGGAAAGCATTACCCGGAGTTACCCTGACATCACCGTTTTCAAGAACAATAGTTCGACCACCGTCGTAAGACAAATAGACACCGTCGTCTAAACCTTCCACGTCACGAACATACATGCCCTTAGTGGTTCTTACTTCTGTACCAATATATTCCATACTTGCCGAATCAGGTTTTAGTGCATTCATCTGATTCGCTTTACGAATCAAAGCCTGACCTTCTCTGGTATTGGTATCAACTACAGTTTCAATAAGTTTACCCTTGCTGTCTTTGTAACTTACCTTCATCAATTTAGGCGTTGCGGTGCTCTTCTTGTCCGCAGAATACAAATCTGGATTTACTATATTTCCCGTACTCTTATCGTAAACCTGTATTTTTACGGTTTCGCCATCATCAAATTCTCTAAACTCATACTGAGGCGCAAGACCAAGCAGAACTGCCTGTTGGTTTTTTGGCAGTGCAAAGAAAGCATCTTTAGTCATGCCGAATTTTCTAAAATAATCCTCATCGGTTATTGTAGGTAATCCGCGTACAAACCGTAGATCTTCTGGGCTAAGTTTTGCAAGCTCCTCATCAGTCCATCCGAGTTTATTAAATCGTTCTTTTGGCGTAACGATGTTGCTCATGTCGTCCAGCGCAGTAGCGTTAGAATCAAATATCTCAGCTGCTTGATCCTGAGTTAAGAAAGGAGCGGTTCCTTGCTCATAAAACCTACCGTTTAAAGTAATACCGTTAGGGTCCGCAACATAATATTGTTTTCTGCTTCGAGCTTGTTCTCTAAGCTTTTCGGCATCTACTGTTCCCTGCTTTGCATAGTTCCTTTGTACCGCAACGTTATATTTAAGCGTTCCAGGTATGGCCGTAAACGTATCTCCGCTAGGAGTTATGAACACCTCGGCATCCACTTTTACCGGAGCAGGCTTCTGAACTTCTTCATACAGATCGTTCTTGATTAAATCTTTGGCCTGAGTGGTCCTTCGATCATATCCTTTAGTATCGCCAGTCTCTTTATTTCTAAGGTAAACGATGTCTTCCTTCGGCGCATCCGAGCGCTGCCAAGGAGTTTCTTGTGTGACATAAGTCATGTATTCAGGGCCGCCAACTAGGACATCTTTATATTCACCTGTCTGAGGATTAAAGAATCCTTCAAGTTTTGGAGCTTCTGCCGCTTTTGTGCTTATCTTTTCGACTGAAATAGTTCCACCGAAAGGAGCAATCTCTTGTCTAAGAGATGCTAGTTCGCCCTGAGTGAGAGGCGTTTCGATAGTTTCAATTAATTGATCCTGACCGTTGAAAACTTTAACTCTAACTGGCTCTGATACAGGCTTTAACGACTCGGCAAACATTAAATTAGACCGCTCCATAGCACCTTGAGCTGCGGCTAAATCCATCTGTCGTTGTTGTTCTACCTGTTTTTGCTTAAATCCTTCAAGAGCCGCGGCCCGTTCTCCAATTCTAGGGAACAATTGGGTCTGCTGTGCTGCATACGCAAGCTTCTCTGCAAGACTCATGGTCCGTGGGCCGGGGGCCGCGATTGCTAGTCCAGTCTGCGCTAAATCAAAAAGCATTTGAGCTTGGGTCAAATCTTGTTGACCTTTTAGCGCTCTCGTTTGTGCGTCCTGATCTAAGAGTTGACCGTAAAACGCCCGCTGTTGTTGAAATTGGTCTTTTAAGTAAGGATCTATAACGGGGGTACCGCCATTAGCCATGCGTTGAACCGCACCCCCATATCTAAAATTTACAGGAGCAGGGCCCTCCTCAGCGCCCATGTCAACCGTGGACATAATGCCTTGTGCCATGTCTCCTGAAACAGGTTGTCCCATCTGCTCTTGTGCTAGTCCACCAATCCCTTGATCAACCTGTGCCATCATCATGACCGGCTGAACCAAAGTCAAAACAGACTCTGGTGTTTGTTGAGCATCCTCTGGACCAACATACTGAGCTAACTCCTCACGTCGCTCTTCGATTGTCGCCGGAGCTTCTCTCATCGAGTTCATTACTTCTTCGTAACTCTCTGCATCGTCAACCGCTTGCGTCCCCTCTTGGGCCTGCATCAACATTTGTGCAAGAGCTTGTTGGTCGATTCCGGCAGCTTGAGCCATAGGAGGCATAGCTGCGTCCGGTGCCATTGGAGCAGCAGGCATTGGAGCCATCCCGCCTTCCTGCATGTAGTTTACCTGACCGCCGTAGGCATAATCCTGTACGCTACCACCGTCTGTATCACCCGGAGAAAAAGCAGGCCGCCCTCTAATGTAATCCATAAACTGTTGTATGTAGCTTCGATCCATCTCTTCTTGCTCTCTTCGAGCTCGGTCTAGGCCCTCTTGCATGCGACGTTCAGCTTCTCGCTGCCGATACATTTCTTCCCGCATCAGACGCTCTTCATCGGTAAGATCCATAGAAGCAAACTCTGGATCTCCAGGAGGAATTCCACCGTTGCTCATCGGTATCACCCCGCGACCCATCAAAATATCTTTCTGCGTCACTTGCCCATCACCGCTAAGATCAGGAAAAGCCGCACCGCCCTTGGCAAACATCTGCCTTGCCATTAATTCTCTATTCATCATTAAAATAACCCCGCTTTACTTGCTCCGGCTGCTGCCGAAAGACCTGCGATACCCAGTCCAAGAATCTTCTCTCCAGTGGAAACTGATGGTGTAGTTGTTCCTGTCAAAGACATCTGACTAGAAGGAGCACCCTTGTAAATGTCAGACAAGAAACCAAGACGCTGATATGGCTCGTAAGCTTGCTGAAGCGCTGTCTGACGCTGTGCCTCAAGCTCTGCCTGTTGCTGCTGTTGCATCTTCTGCCCAATATCGAACAAGAAACCAGCCTCCTGTTGACCCAACTGCTGTTGCTGTTGACCCAAAGAAGCCTGTCTCAAACCAAGTGTGCCCAACGCCTCACCTTGTTGTAGCCCAAGCTGACCGTAATCAATGCCCAAACCGCCAACACCTTGAGCAAGCCTACCCGCTAATTCTTGACCAGTAAGACCAAGTTGACCCGCTTGTTGTGCCCCCTGAAGACCTAACTGACCCGTCTGTATCGTTCTAGCCTGCTGTGCTTCAAACGCCTGTTGAGCACGATTAGCCGCATCCTGAAACCCGCCAAGCCTTAATTGACCCGCGGTCCGTGCTTGCTGTTCCAAGATGTTACGTGCAAGTTCCTGCTCTGCTACCGCCTGACGAGACCCGCCAAACGCACCAGAGCCCACGGCCTGCGCTCCAATGCCCTGCTGCTGTATTTGTCCTTGTCTGGCAATATCTGCTAAAGCTTGCTGTACGACAGCTTCTTCAAAAGGGCTTTGGTATAGGGCAATGTCCCTTGGGTCAAATCGTCCGGTGGCTGTTGCAGCGCCAGCCAACGCACCTTCGATCCCTTGCTGTGCTGCTGCTACCTGAGGCTGTATACCTGCGGCGGCTTGACGTATTCCAGTTGCCGCTTCTTGCTGAAATGGAGCGGCACCGGTCATAACGCCGCCTATTCCTGTTTGAGCATCACCTAGTGTAAATCCCGCTTCCGTCAAGTAGGGTTGGAAACTACCAATACCTTTTTCGGCAGCGCCAAAAGCCGCAAGCTGTAACGGAGAAAGACCCGCTATTTGTTGGGCCGGAATACTTACTGGTTGATCCGCTAATGTTTTTGCGGACTCTAATAAGCCAAGCTTAATAGCCTCAATTGGGGCCGCTTCGCGGATTATCTGTTCGGTGACCTCGGCCATTATGCCATCCTTCCTTTACGCTCTAGATTAGCCATGACATCGTACATTCTATTTATACCTCGGTTTAAGTCTCCGCCACCGGCACCTTTTACAGCATCTGTCGTCATAACAAACTCACCGGGCATTAGCATCGCTCTAACGCTATCTTTGCCGGGTATTCCTTCATCTGGCATGATTCCTCCCGTTCGACGTGGGAAAATTTCGCCGCCATCTTTTACCATTTGAACAGGTGCCCTAAAGAAGGGGCTGTATTCGCTAGGACGGCTTTGGATCAGGTCTTGATAAGCCGGAGCAAAAGAGGCCGTGTACGTTGTCTGAGGCTGGTATGTAGTACTCGGTGCGCTATACAAAGACGTAAACTGTGTCTTAGGTTGGAAATAAGTTGGCTCGGCAGTTGCAATATTTACCATATATTTCTCTGGGTTAGCTGCAAGCAAGTCTGCTCCGGTGATCACGTTACCCGCGGCATCTTTTTCTAAAACACCTGGATCTTCCTCTGGAGGAGTTTCAAATCCGTCCATTAGGTACGTCGCACCGCCTACAAGTGCGGCAGTTGGGCCGAATTTTCTTAGGAAACTTGGACCAGCTACGGTAGTTGAATTCATAGCTTCTGTAGCAAACTGTTCAGCAAAAGCTGGACTCTTTCCGGAGTTTATTGCAGATTCATAGGCTGACTCATATCTAGATAACTTAGCAGCATCAATCTCGGCACCTGTTGGTGTTTTACCAAACAACAGATCGCTTCCTTTTTGAGCATAACCCTTACCTGTCTCATACAGTTCGCTAACTCTGTCTGAGAACGACGTTTTTGGTGTTACGTCCGGACTAAGGGCTTGATTCCCAGAAGCCCCCGTGTATTGTCGAGCGCTAGGCATATCTGCGCCAAGCATACCACCTGCATCTGGTCTTTGTTGACCAAACGCTATAGATTCGTCATAGAAAGCTTGTGTATCTGCATATTGAGGAAGTGGTTCACCACCGCCTAGAATGTCTGACGCATATTGTTCTTGAGCGCTAATTACCTCTCCATTTGCACTAGGGGCAGTTGATGTTGCCGCTCCCGTAGTACTAGAGGTCGGAGCCGCCGCAGGGGTTGGCGTATATGCCCTAAAGAAGTTTTCAGGGCCTGTAATGCCTTGCATCGTCTGACTAAACCTAGCGCCCGGGTCAGCAAAAGCGTTGCTTACATTCTCACTAAAAGTGCCCGGTCCGCTAACCCCTTGGAAAGCCGCACCGCTCAAACCAGAAATAGCCGCAGATTTAAGCGCATCTTTAAAACTTCCGCCCTGTATCAAAGTAGCAATACCTGAACCAAGAGCCGCTCCATACACAGGACCTAACGGGGTCATAGCTAATGCAATCGGCAATACAATCGGAGCAACCTTCTTAACTACTTTTTTGACTGATTTAGCAACGCTACTGACTGCGCTTTTGACCCTTCGAACAACGCTTTTAAAGAAGCCAAACTCCATCAACCCCGTCTCAGGGTTAATTGAATTGGACTCAGAACCAACAACGTAACGCTCAGGATCTTCAATACCCCGAGCCATCATGTCATCAAAAATAGCTTGTTTTAGAGCAGGATTACTCTCTAATACTTCCCGTGGAACAACGATCTCACCAGTCTGAGCATGAACAAGAGAGTCATCGCCATAACGACCTAATGCCGCCATTTGCTGGGCAACATCCCCAAACTCCGCGATACCTGAGTTGCCAAAAGATCTTTCGGCCTCCTGTCGCTCTAGTTCATTTAAGTCCTCGTCCGACATTAAAAAGTCGGCTACTCCACCTTCCGGTACAAGAACCTCTTCGTATTCTGCGGTCATCTCAGCCATCAGCCTGCTCCACCAGATATGCTCTCGGGCATAGTTACTTGAATTATTGTACTTTTACTTTCTTCCCCCGTCCACGAATTACCGCAATCTGGGCAGTTTCCGCCAGGATATGACTGTATTTCTTCAGGGGTGTCCACCGCATTGCCACAATTAGCGCAATGAATAAGATCACGGCTGGTGGAGGGTTTCCATTTGGAGCCGTCATCCATTGTAAATATCGTATCGTCACTCATGCTGTCGTCACCGTTACAGCCCCTACGGAGCCGGTTGCCTGCTGACCACGGACGTGAGGCATATCTATTAAGGCTATTTTAACAAATCCGCCCTGCTGAAACAAAGCCCCATTCTCTAATCCGCTATCATCAGTCTGTAAATTAGTAAGAACAAGCTCAGTATTCCTGCCCTCACCCGGATTCTGCATCTGAAGCAAATAGACCGAAAACGATCTAACTACTTCTGCTATGTACTTCTGGTCATAACTCTGCGGCGGGACAGGAAAGTAAGGTAATACTAGATTACGAGACATTACCTACGCCCATCCTGCCTTATCTCAACCCTCGGAGAACCCAATCTCCAAGCCACCCCTTCAGCAGAACTCGATATCTTAAACGCCATAGAACGACCGCGTAAGCGCAAATTCACATCATTTGTAAACTGCTCAACAGGCACAGAAGCCGTCTTAACAACATTACTAGCTGTACTGTTGCTGTAATCCGCGCCCGGGAAGTTCCTAACCTCCAACAACATCGTCGCAGTAGGAGATTCACTCGTACTGTCCCTAAACGTCATATCTGGTATCAACCGGCGTATGAACATAAAGTTGTAACCGTCCCCAATATCCACCTGACTGCTCTCAATGTACGAGGATATACCCGTAGCTGGCGATACACTGCCATCGTCTAAACCAAACTCCTGATAATACAAAGCATGATCCGTACTAGCCGCAATCGGATACGATTCAACCCCTCGGTCCATCCACGCCGTTCTGTCTAAAGTGCCGTAATACCAGATGTTCTGCTGATAATTAAACACCACATAACGATCACACTCCGTGCTAGAAGCAGATGGATAAAACCACCATACCTCAGAATATGCCGTATTAGTTGAAGCGGCTACCTTGGCAAACTGACCCTCGTTCAGATCACTAAATACGTAATCCCTAACCGTACACGGAATACGCTGAACAGTACCGTTGTAGACATAAAACTCTTCCTGAC
>Ga0208767_1001389_pt1 | contig 19338 bp, 27 predicted proteins | sample VirMetDEL_Mar_21_FD_184514 | JGI IMG/M metagenome (GOLD analysis project Ga0208767, IMG submission 184514) | Aqueous microbial communities from the Delaware River and Bay under freshwater to marine salinity gradient to study organic matter... | ecosystem: Environmental > Aquatic > Marine >... | reverse complement strand
TTGTTTCTCTTTGATATCCGTCTTTATCTATATTATTACCAAACATTTCACTACTTGATGCTTGATACATTTTAACATCAGGTTTAGTTAATCTAATTGCCTCTAATAAATTTAATGTTCCTATACCAGTAGCTTGTGCTGTGTATATAGGTTGGTCAAATGAAATTCTAACGTGGCTTTGCGCAGCTAAATTATAAATTTCATCGGGTTGACATTGTTGTATTACTGAAATTAGTGAAGCTAAATCAGTTAAATCAGCATATTGTAATTTACCTAATAATTGAGGATAAATTTCATCTAATCTAGATGTTTGATTTTCAGCTACAGAGTTACGTTTAATTGTACCCCATACTTCATATCCTTTTTCTAGTAAAAACTCTGCTAAATATGATCCATCTTGACCATTTATACCTGTTATAAGTGCAACTTTATTTCCTTGCTTCGTCATAATTTTCTATAAACCAATTAACTGTTTCTTTTATTCCTTGTTCAAATGGGGTATATTCAAAATCAGGTAATAATTCTTTGATTTTAGAATTATCAGATGGTTTTCTTAATTGTCCATCTGGTTTTGTTTTGTCAAATATAACTTTACCTTTAAACTTAAACTCATCAACTAATAATCCAACTAAATCCTTAATTGATATTTCTTCATCACCACTTATAATTAAAGGATCTGTACCCTCATAGTTAAATAAAGCCCATTCTGCTATTTTAGCTATATCTTTAGAATATATGAACTCTCTTAGTGGTTTCCCACTACCCCATACAGTAAAGTCAGTTTTATTTTGTTTAGCTAAATATAGTTTATGAATTAACATAGGCATTACATGTCCATGTTCTAATGAAAAATTATCATTAGGGCCGTAAATGTTAGATGGTATTATTGATGTGTAATTTATACCATATTGTTCTCTATAAGCTCTAATTTGAACATCAGCCATTCTTTTAGCATAGGCATATGGATAATTTGATTCATGTGGTTCACCTAGTTGTATTTGATCAACTGTAAGTGGATATTTTACTTTATCTGGGAATACACAAGTAGATAAAAATGCTACTAAGTTTTTAACACCTGCTTTTCTAGATGCTTCAATTACATTAGTATTAATCATTAAATTATCATAGAAATATTCACCTTTATAATTTGAATTTCCACCTATACCTCCAACTTTACCAGCACAATGTATTACACCCTCTGGTTTAATTAGTTGAAATAATTTTTCTGTTTGTTTAGGATTTGTTAAATCACAAGTTTCTCTTGATAATTTAATTTGGGATTCCATAGCAGAACCTACCATACCATAACCCCCTGTAACTAATACCTTTGTCATATTGTTGAATAAAATTCGTTTTGTGCTCTTTGTCTATCTATATCTTTTATGTGATATAAAGCATACGAATCATCTTCAGATGGTAGTTCAGCATATGTTCTCCATCCTATTACTTTTTCATGTACTTTATTTACCCACTTAATTTCTGGTTTATTCCTGAAAATTCTATGTTGATTATCTGGCCAGTTAACCCAACCTTGATTGTTTAATTGCCAATGCCATTGGGTAACATCTTCCTGTGTTAAACCGTTTACTATATTAACTCTTGGCACAGCTATTAAATCAATTTCTTCATTTGTCTCTAATACTTCATGTAATATTCTACAAAAAGTTTCACTTAAAGTTTCATCTGCATCTATTTGAAATACCCAATCTTTGGTACAATAACTTTTAGCATTATTTTTAAATGATGCAAAATCTTTATTTAGATCAAAATGACATTTTTTAATTTCAATTATATCTTTATTTTGTTCTATAAAATTATCTACTAATTGAATAACTTCAATTGTTGATTTATTATCAAGTTGAATTACTAATTCATCTGTTGATTTTAAGACTTGTAAAAGTTGTGCTAGTAACTTTTTTAAATCTTCGTATTCATTATATGCTGTAACTAAAAAACTTATTCCCATAATTTATCCTTTAAAAAAACCAATATATTCTAATGCATCCATAAAATCTCCTTTTGAAAATTCTTGCATAGTTTTCATATCTGTTTTATATTTGTATGATTTATCTGTTCCTGGTATTTTAAATTTATCTTGTTCTTCTTTACTAACTTCTTTTACTTTAACACCCGCCCACTGCCAATCTAACAAAGTAGTACCTTTAGCAAATACAGTACCTTTATCTTCTATGTTAATTGTAATAGGATACCAAACACGATTTGAACCGTCATTTACTTTAATATCTTTATAAAGTTCTGGAAGTGTTTCTTCATAGGTTTCAAAATCAAATTCACCCATAACCATTAAGTCATTAGTTTGAAAACCACAACCAAAACAAAAGTAATTATTTTTTTCAGTATTCATAGGTGTAACATAACAAGCGTCACCACCACATTTAGAGCATAATTCTAAGTTATCTTTAGTCATCTTTTTTAGGTAATGAAATTTTCTTTATATTAGGAAGTTTAATCTCTACTTTTTTAGGAGCATTTTTATCCATAATAGCTTCTAATTTTTCTTGCATTTTTTCAAATGAAAAATTTTCTTTACAATAATGGGCTAAACGTTTACCTTTAGTTTCATACCCTTTATAGCTATTAACATAATCTTTCATTAATAAAGATGCAAAACTTGCATCTGGTGCGAACCATTTGGATTCTTTTAATATTAACCTGTCTTGAACTACTGATTCATGAACTTGTTTTACTTCACCAGGAACTAAACTTGCAAATTCTTTATTTAAGAAATCTAAATGTCCACTCCAGTTTGATGCTATTACTGGTTTTTTACTTCTAGTAAATTCAAGTAATGGTCTACCAAATCCTTCACCTTTTGTTAAATTAATCATTGCTTTAACTTTAGGATGGTTATATAAATGATTTACATCTGAATCTTCTATATCTCCGTGAATAAGGTATATATTAGGTAATCTACCTTCTACACTTTTTCTAATAGCATCAATTTTCTTTAAGACTTCGTTTCTATCCATAATGGAAGCAGGACCTGCCATTGTTTTCATAATTAATGCAGGTGGGTTTTTTCTATTTTTAAATGTTTCAAGAAAAGTTTTAACTAATAAACCTGTGTTTTTTCTATCCTCACCAATTGCACCTCTTAACCAATGTCCTACATATAAAAAATTAAAGTCTTCTTCAATTGTATCTAATGATTGAACTAATTCAGTTTTTGGTAAATCTTTTGATTTAATAGGAAAATATTTTTCTAAATCAACTCCTTCAAATAAAATATCTGTTGGTGTTTCTAATTTAATATGCCCTACTGCTTTACCAGCTTTATCTTTTTGTTCATATACTGAATTTTTTAAAGCGTATAAACTATGGTTTGAAGAACCTAATATTAAATCCATATTATTAGCTCCTTGAATAAATCTTACATCGCATAAATCAGTTTCAATACCAGCTGTAATACCAATATTAAATTTACCTAATTTTTGAAATTCATCTGGGACTGATATTTGGATCCAAACATCGGGTTGTCTTTGTAATTGGGGAAGAATAATAGCATCCTTCATTTTTTTCTCTTCAGGATTATCTTCACTTAAAAAACCATAAGGTGTATTACCCCATCTTTGTGATAAAATTTTTACATCATATTTGTCAGACCTCATTAAGGCTCTAACTACATCTCTGGCTCTTGATCCATAACCAGAATAAGTGTCAATTGGACAACTTACTACTACGAAAGGTTTACTCATAACTAATATACTAATTTATGTGTTAATGTTTTAATTGGTAATTTATCAATTTTACTAAAATAAAATTTTGGACGTGGTTTCCATGTCTTAAATAATTTATCAAAGTTTGTAATTATATTTTTATTCATATTTTTAGCTGAGGCCATAGATTCATCTGATGTAACCCATTCTCTTCCTGCTAATCCTCTTTCTTTAATTTCTTTTTTAGTCATTTTGTAAGATTCCATTAAAGTATCTGCTAATTCTCTAAAATCTAATCTATCATCAAAGATATAAGGAGTTTTAGGGGAACCAACTAATGCTGAATTAGAAGGGAATACTGGTAAAGCCCATTTACCACATTTTTTATATGTTCCAAAATGATTAGATGGGAAATTTTCATCAAATTTGATCCAATCACCATTTTCATCTTCAAATCTCATCTGATCCTGCATTCCACCAGTAACATTGGCTATTATCATAGTTCCAGCCATCATTGACTCTGTTAATGATAATCCCCAACCTTCATTTGAAGAAGGTAAAACTGTTACATCTGCTAAATTATAAAGATAATTCATACCTTCTGTAGCTAGTTTAGCTGTAGAAAATCTAACACTATCATCTTCACCCAATAATAAATCTCTAACGGCATATAAATCAGTACCATTACCATCTACTGGGGCTGTGTGTAGTACTAAACATACATCATTTTTTTCTTCTTCAGGTAAACTTTCTTTAAATAACTTATAGGCAGCTAATAAATCAGAAGGCATTTTTCTTCTAATATTTCTAGAATTAAAGAAAAATACATGTTTATATTCTTTATCTCCAAATAATTGTTTTTTAGCTTTTTGCAAATTATCCCATTGTTTGTGTTTTTTATCAATTGGATAAAATTGTTCTTCATTTATACCATGAGGTACATAAGATATAATTTTATTTTTTGCTTTGTCTCCTAAAACTAACCTATTAATATTTTCAGTTTGTTTTGAAATACCTAATAACATATCACATGAATCATAATAAGGTTCATTATATAATGGTGCTGGTAAATCATCCCAAATATTTAAATATACTAATGGACATTTAGCTCTAATTTCGTTTTCAATAGCAAATAACCACTCCCAATATCTAGGATCAGTAAAGATAAATACTGCATCTGGTTTTTCTAGATCTAAGAACTTTCTTAAAATTGTAGAATCACCATACCCATTTTGTGGATATAAAAATACTGAAGCATCTTCAACACCACATCTATTACCAGTATCTTGACTTAAGTCTAATTTTTTTCCTACTTCTGGGTGGTTAATTGCTGCTCCTACGTTAACCCAATTGTATTTATGGCAAGTTCCTATTACTATTTCTCTAGCCATTGTAGCAACACCTGAATGCATACGAATATCATCACAAAGGAACAGGATTTTTTTCCTTTGATCTTTTGGTATATAACCCTCTCTCATAAAATTTTAATTATCTAGTGTTAAGTTTGTTTTGCTGTGAACTTGTTTTCTAAATTCTTCGTCTGTAAGATACAAACAAATAGCTCGGTCTGCAAGTTTTTGGAATGAAAATTTTGTTTTAACACACTCTATTTTGAAATTCTCAAATAAGTGTCTATGAACTTTAACACTTGTTAGTTGTAACTCTTTTTTTATCATAATCTATTTTTTATATATATAAATATATGGATTCTTAAAAACTAAAAAATTTTTCATCGGGAGTTAGTGAAGCTCCGCATAAATCTTTGTTTTTTCCAAAGTCACACCAATCACAAGGTTTATCAATTTTCTTTTCAAATTCTTTATCTATAGGATTACCAGTATCAGTATAACATTCTTTTATAAAAGATATAAAGTCTTCTTTAGCATCTTTTAAACGTTTTCTATTATCAATTGGTTTGAAGTTTTGGACACGATATGCTTGATGGGGAGATTTTAAATTCTCGTCATCAAAATCTAATACTTTACGTTTAACAATATAAAATTCTACATTTATTTTACTTAATGGTACTTTAAATAATTCAGAATAATATTGTTTATATAAATAAAGTTGATTATGTTTTGTTTTATCTCCCTTTTCCCATTTACTCCATCCTTTAGTAGATGTTTTAATATCAAATATAGTATATTCATCTAGTTTTTTATTATAGATTACTAAATCTATATAACCCATATACTTAATATTTGGTCTTTCTTTAATTGGATTTGTTATTAAAGGTACTTCAATACCTTTTAATTCATGTTTACGAGGTGAAAAATAATTTCTTCTACCACGTTTATGTTTTTTAAACCAATCTAATATTCCTACACCATCTGAATAAAATTCATTTAATAATTCTGGTGTAGCGAAATGACCATGTTTTTTCTTATATTTAGTATATTCTTCAATCATTTTTTCTTTGAAGAATAAATTTAAATTAAAATCATCAGCTTTTTTAGCTGATGTATCAAACATGGTTTGAAGATAATGTTGTAATGCTTCGTGTATAGCGGTCCCAAACACAAAATACATGTTGGGTTTTGTATCTCTATGACCTTTTACATATTCTAAATACCATTTGTGTGGACAAGATTTGTAAGTAGAATATTGTGAAAATGATACAACTTTATCTGTAGCATAATTTACTTCCAAAATTTCATTATTTTTAAAATTTCTTCCTTAGAAATATCATTAAATTGAACTGGGGCAGGTTGAAGTTCTAGCCAACCTGTCATTATATATTTTGGATTAGAATAAGGAGTATTTCCTCTATGTGGGTGAGTATAATAAGCTGGAAATATACATATGGTTCCTTTTTCTGGGGGGATTTTTTTTAATTGGTATAAAAATTCAGTTTCTCCTCCTTCTTTAACATCATTTAAATATACTGTATATACTGCGGATCTATATATTGTACTTTTATTATTATTATTTTCTGTATGATAATTATGAAATCCCTCTGTTGGTAAAGTTTTTTGAATTTTATAATCAGTAATAAACAGACTTCTTATATCAGGAGCCCATGGGTATTTATACTTATATTGTTCATATACAGAAGTAAGATTATCTTTAAATTCATCAATTAAATCTTTTCCATACCATAAACCACATGCTTTGTCCCTTGAAAAAATTTCAGCTACTCTATTTATGTGGTCATTTTTAGATTTTTCAAAATAATCTATGACTTTATCACACCATTCATGAGAAACAGCATTTTTATAAATTCCTATAAATTGATCGTGTTTTATTTCCATTTATCCTTAGAAACCATTTGACATATAATACCATAATTAGTTATGTCTTGAAAAGTATCTATAAGAGTTTCATTTTGTGTTTTTCTATCTGTTAATATCATATTTTTCCATCTATTGATTTTATCAGATAGCCTATACCATAACCCAGTCATAGCAAATTCTTTTTCTTCTTCATTTACTAATTGTGTACCTGCCGATACATTACCCATTCCATAATCAAGATGTTTCTTTGCAAATAATTCGAACTGTTCATCCATTACTTCTACATAGGTTTCATAGATTAATGGATATTCTTTTTTTAATATTTCTTTAGCTGACATATTAATCATTTAATGGTGTTATAGTACTAAAATATTTTTCTAATGCTTCTAATTTATCATCAGCATCAACTAATGTTGTAAGTGCTTCATCAGCATTTTTGTAAAAATCTTCAGTAGAATGATCTCCAATACCAACAGCTTTATTACCTAATAACTCTAAAGATAATAATGCTTTTGCTTTATCTGCTTCTGCAGATGTTTTTAACATATTATATAATTCTTTTGTCATTTTAATAAATTTTTAATTTGTTTGTCATCTATACCTATATTTTGAAGAATATTTTGTGAATAATCTTTTCCTATTAGGTGATAACTATCTTTTATTTCTCTTTTACTAACTTTAAAATATTTAGATAAAATAATAATTAATTCAGAATTAAATTTACTTTTTTTAGGTTTAATGTATCTAAAAAATGTTTTTCTTTTTGGTACTATTTTACAATAAAAATTATAAAGTATTTCTTTATCAATAGAATATTTTTGAATTGTGTTAACAAAATCAATATAATTCTCTTTCATTGATATAAATCGATTGATCATATATGAATTAAAAGATTCACGATCTTCATTATTGAATGAAGACCATGGTCTTTTATTATAACTAATTTCATTAAGCCAATCGAATATTGTCATTAATCTTGCATTTTTCTATATTCTATACCAGTATACTCTTCTCTTAACTCTTGAGGTAAAGTATCCCCTAATATTTCATTAGTTTTAGGATCATAAAATACTGTTATTGGGACAATAGCATCTTCTGCTGTACCAGTTATAAACTTAGATACTTTTCTAAGTACCATTCCTGTATGCCATATTTTACCACCTGAAGGTGTTTCAAGAGGTGTTGTTTTAGATAAATCTAGATTCATCTGTGGTTGTTGTTGATTATCCATTTAAAAGGGTTTAATTAAGTTAGCGATACATCCCATGAAAGTAATTTCTTTATCAGGAGCCATAACAGACTGATATTGTGATTCGGCAATAATAATTGTACCTAACACTGGGTTGTGGAATGAATCTAGGTTTTCGAATAAGGCTCTATATAATTCATTGTAGTCTCTTATATTTGAATCGGCTACAATTTGTCTAATTTGGTTAAATGCCTTAGCATCTTTTGATTTGATTAGATCAATAATTTGATCTGTATATTGTTTTTGATTAACAATATCTTTATTTAATTGTAAAAATGTTCCGGCAACATCATAAACTATACACGATTGTAATAAATTTAAGGTTTTTCTAATATCAGGATATGTTTGGTTTACAATCTCTACTATATCATCAGTTGCACGATTACAACCTTCAGCATCTAAAATAGTAGCACAACGTTTAGCTACTTCTGATTTAGAAGGAGGTAATATTTCAAATACTGATGTTCTAGATTGTATAGGATCGATTATACGTTCAATATAATTACAAGTAAATACAAAACGTGTTGTTTTAGAATATGTTTCAATAACATTACGCAATGCTGCCTGTGCGTTAATCGTTAGAAAATCAGCTTCATCCATTATAACCACTTTTAATTCGCGGAATGTAGCGGCAGAAGCAAATGATTTAACTTTTTCTCTAATTGTATCTATACCATTTTCATCTGAACAATTAATATAAATTGAATCACAATCTAAATTAGTTACAATTAGTTTAGCGGCAGTAGTTTTACCTGTACCTGCAGGACCGTACAACAAGATATGTGGAATATCCTGTTGTTCAATCCATTGGTTTAAACTTGATTTAAATACTTCGTTTCCAATATAATCCTTAGGATCAGTTGGCCTAAAACGTTCTGTAAATAAAGTATGTTCTTTAAGCATATAATTAATATACAAAAAATAATTACATCATCCCCGCCATCGGGTTAGGTTCTTCCTCTTTATCTGTTCTTTTTTCATAAACAACAGATTCAGTAGTAAGAATAGTACCCGCTATTGAGGCAGCATTTTCTAATGCAATTCTAGTTACTTTTTTAGGATCGATAATTCCTAATTCTTTAAAGTCAACCATTTCTAAGTTTTTATAGTCTAAACCTAACCAAAAATTAGGGTCAGCACTACTTAAACCATAGGAAGCAAATCTAACATCATTCACTTCATGACCAGCATTATTTAAAATCTTTAAAAATGGTTCTTGTATAGCTGATTTGACAATTCTTCTACCAATAGCTATATCTTTATTTTCAGAAATTGTATTAATAACATTTGCGGCATATAATAAAGCAGTACCACCACCAATTATAATACCTTCATCTAAAGCAGCTTTAGTAGCAAATAATGCGTCTTCTACTCTATCTTTTTTCTCTCTAATTTCAAGTTCTGAATTACCACCAACATTAATAATTGCTACACCACCAATTAGTTTACCTAATCTTTCTTGTAATTTTTCTTTTTCAAATGCAGAACTAGCATTATCAAGTTGTGTTTTAATTTCTTCAGCCCTTGCAGTAATAGCTTCTTCTCCACCTTTACCATCTATAATGGTAGTAGTTTCTTTTTCTACTGTTACTTTTCGGGCTGTACCTAATAATTCATTAAATTGAATAGGTTGCATTTTATCAAGTTTATGTCCTTTATTTTTAGATAAAACTTGACCACCTGTAACTGTAGCTAAATCTTCTAAAGCCATAGTTCTTCTATCACCAAATTCGGGTGCTTTGACAGCTACTACTTTAACAGTACCTCTCATTTTATTAACAATTAACGTTGCTAATGCTTCACCATCAATATCTTCTGCTACAATTAAAATAGGTTTAGATTCACCACTTGCCTTATTTAATACATTAATTAATTCTGATGCTTGTGTAATTCTACCATCATAAATTAAGACATAAGGATCGTCCAATATAGCAGACATTGAATTATTATCAGTAACAAAATAAGGAGATTTAAAACCTCTATCGAATTGCATACCTTCTACTACTTCAAGTGAAGTTTCACCCGTCTTAGATTCTTCAATAGTAACAATTCCATCTCTACCAACTTTATCTAAAGCAGTAGAAATTAAATTACCTATTTCAACATCATTATTACCTGATATAGTTGCTACTTCTTTAATTTGGGTATCATCTGTAATTTCAGTAGACATTTCTTTTAATCTATTTACTACTGTTGCTACAGCTTCATCTATACCTTTTTTAATATTAACAGGATTAGAACCATCATTAATTTGTCTAATTCCCTCTTCTAAAATAGCAGTAGCTAATACTGTTGAAGTTGTTGTACCATCTCCTACCTCATTAGCACATTTAGTTGAAACTTTTTTAGCTAATTCAGCACCTATAGATTCAGTTTGATCTTCTAATTCTTTAAATGCTTTTGCTACTGTAACTCCATCTTTAGTTACTTTAATCTCACCAGTATCTTCTTTAATTAATACTGTTCTACCTGCAGGTCCTAACGTTGACGCTACACTATTATTAAGCTTTTGAACTCCCTCTAAAAGCTTATTTTTTAAATCTGTTCCGAAACTTGTTTCTGTCATTATTCTATAATTGATAAAACTGAATTTTGTGCTGTAATATAATATTCTTCTCCTTCAATGGTAATTGCTTGTGCACCCATTTTTGGAATTAAAACTTTCATACCAACTTTTAACATTGAAGGTACATACTCTCCTTTATTAAAGTTATAGACTTCTGAAATAGCGATAATTTCTCCCATTTCAGGTCTTTCTTTACCCATATCAGGAATAATAATATTTCCTGCCATTTGCTCCTCCTCCTCTATAGGTCGAAGGATAACGTTTCCATTAACTGGTTTTAATTTGCTCATTATTTTAAAATTGCTTCTTTAAGTTTTAAATGTGTTTCTTTGAATTCTTTAGCGAATTCGGTTAAACTATAAACTCTATCTTCTAACATTTGTTTACTAGCTATTGCTAAAATTGATTGTTCTAATGTTGAATAAAAACCTATAGTTTTGTTTTTAGTAATATCAAATACATTGTAACTGTATTCATCAATTACTATTTTAAAATCCCCTAATAATGGGTCTTCTATAAATGTATTTTTACCTGATCCAACAGGTCTACCTTTAAAATTTGGATTTGCCATACGTGTGTTTTATAACTGATTATTGCCGTAAATATACGAAAAATTTAATTAAAAACCAAGCTCTAGGGCGAACTTATTTAATTAATTTTCAGAGTTTTTAATTCTGAACCCTTTGAGAATGGGATTTGGATTGATAATAACCCATCGTTAAAATTGGCAGATGCCTTGGATAAATTGAATTTACTATCAATTTTCCATCCTAAATTAAAAGATCTTTTAGCAATACCCCTATGGATAAAGTCTCTTTCTTCTAATTCTTCTTTTGGTTTATTGTAATTAACCTTTAAGATGTTATCTTGAATTAATAATTCAATTTCATCTTTACTAATTCCCGTACAAGCGATATCAAAAGATAACCCCTTATCTGAAGTGTAAATATCTACTGGATGTGGAACTTTGGTTTCTGCAAGCGGAGAATATGTGCTTGCGTCTTGAAAAAAATTTCTAACTAAAATGTCGAACGGATGACGTTCGTAAAATAATGTACTCATATCATTAAAATTTGTGGTGGCTTTAGCTCACCGGTTAAACATAAAACTATAACTGCTCGCCCTAGAGTCTCAGTCATTTATTATAAATATAATATTTTTTTATTTCTTATCCAACTTTATACCTAAAAAATCATAATTAAATATACATCTATGAGATTTAAAAGGTCTTGTACTACAATGGTTAATTGAACCATTAAAAAATACCCCTCTACCTTTTTTGGGAGTAACTCTTTTTATCTCAGTTTTTTTATCATCTTTAAAAAATACTGTATCACCATCACTATCATTTACATAATACAAAAATACTTGGTGAGGAAGGTCTACATCTACGTGAATATCATCTAACCCTGGATTAGGAGAAGGCATATGTAAAAAAACTCTACTTTGAAGTACATTTTCTACAATAATTCCTTCTAGTGAAGAAGCACTATATAAAGTATTTAAAAATAAATATTCAAATTCATGGCGTCTTCCTTTACAAGGAGTTTGGGGAAATATTGAAGAAAGTGAAACTGACATCCCCGGGGAGCTACTGGTTTTTGCAATGGTTGGATTAAAGGTATAAGTTAAAAAAGGGGGTAAATGAAAAGGATCTTCTGATACTTTACGACTTTTATGGGGGACACAAATATCTTCTAAATATTTAGCAATTGTAGGAGGAACACAATTATCTACAACTTTAATATGTTTATATTTCTCTTCCGAGTTTATCATTGTTGTCTTACTACAAAATATTCTACTAGACTTTCATCTGTATTAAAAGAGATTTTTAACAATCCTTTATTACTTACAGATGCTATACCTTCACTACCTTTATTAGCTGATAGTATTTCTCTAATTACAATCGCAGAAAATGGAAGCAGATTACTTGCTGTTTCAAATTTAGCAGGTTCAGTAAATTTAATTTTATTAGCGTGCCTTACTCTTTCTCCTATTATTATTTCAACAACATTTTCATTTTGAGGAGTAATAGAGGTATTTAAAGTAAATTCGTTTGTTTTTTCTAATGCGTTATGTGCTTTTAAAAAATTATTTATAAATTCATCATTTAATTTAAAAGTAAAATCATATTCTATTTCCTGTACATTAGGTACCTTTTCGATAATTTTAGGATCACTTAAATTATAATCTAAATCATATTTTTTATCTTGGATTCTTAATTTAGTTGGTAAACCTGTCTCTTTAGTATCTAATTCTAATTGTAATTCTTCATCTGTTATATTTAATAAACGTAATAAAGCATCAGTATTATTAATACCAATTTCACATTCATCTAAATCTATATTAAAAAATAATTTTCCTACAGTATCTTTTGTTTCTGTAGTAAATTCAATAACTGCTTGATTATTTTGAATATTCCAAATAACTCCTTTAGATAAACCACCTAAATAATATTTTTGTATGTTACTTACTATGTGACTTTTTTTCATACTACTCCTGCGTTTGTTTGTATAATGGAAGATAATATATTTCTTGTGTCTTTCCAAGTTTTAACATGGAAAAATTCATTTCCCTTTAATTTATTATGTATTGTAGCTAATTTCATAGAATAATCATTTCCTCCTGGTTCTAACCTGTCTCCAAAAAACACAAATTTATCATCTTTTAATTCATCTACAATTTGTCCTTTATCTTTACCTCTTGGATAAATGTCAATACTAATTTCACCACCTACTACAGCATCTAAACCAAGATACCTTTCTTTTAACTCTTTAGAAAATTCAATTCTTTCTTTATGCTCATTATCCCATTTAAAGTATTCTTCTCTTTGCTCTTGAGTACAATCTCTTCCTACAATAGAGAAATTAACCATACCTGGTCTTTCTTCTATATGATTTCCGTATCTATGTGGATATTTAGATTGTTCTAAAAATTTCTCTAAACACCATCTAGTTGCTATAGGTAACTCCCAATCACTAGTTCTAATTAAAGAACCATTTTGAAAAAGTTGATTACCAGAACATTGATAGGCTTTCTCTACACTTGTCCATATATCAACACCTATTTGTTCTATAGTTTTAGTATGGTCACTTCCTGAGATTAACCATACTCTATTATCTTTACAAAATGTTTTAAACCAGCTTTGAAAGCTTGGATCCATTTTATTTCTACTGGGAGTTAATGTCCCATCTATATCAAAAATATAAATCATATTAAAAAATCAAAATTTATTACAGCTCTTTCTTTTTTTGAAGGTTCACTACTACAATGAGGAATGCTACCATCAAAAAATACTATTCTTCCTTTTTTAGGGGTTACCCTTTTTATTTCAGTTTTTTTATCTTCCTCATATAAAATAGTATCCCCATCACTATCATTTGCATAATATAAACATACTAAATGATTTATATCTTCTATGTCTATATGAACTTTAAAAGGCTTTGGATTAGGAGAAGGCATTGTTAACCAAACTCTTCCTTGAAGTATATGTTTAGGAACTAAATTTTGTGAATGACAAAAATGATGTAAAAGTTGATTAAAAAATTTACTTTGTGTAGATATAGATTTATCTTTAAAAGTAAAAGTATGATTAAAACATGGGTTGTGTGTTTTTGGATACCCACCAGTAGCATTATTAAAAAAAATAAAATTTAATTTTCCTGAGTTGATGATAAAATCTTCTATTGTATTAACTAGTCCTATATTAATTAAATCATCATAAACTTTTATAAATTTTTTCATTATATAAAAAATTGGTTTACATAAGGGTTTGTATTTAAGCTCCAACCTAAATCATCATAAAATCCTTCTAATTTATTTAATAATATAGTATCAAAAACTTTTTCTTTATCTGAGAATTTATCTAAAAAATCTCTAATTTTATCGGGCATATCAAAATCAAGATATGCTAATGCTTCAATATTATATGGATTTTTCTTTAAATAAATCCATTTAACTTTATCACCTTGGACAATTGGTGAATGTTTATTATCTAATTTCCAATATCTAAGTAAATCATTATATTTAATTGTTGCTCTTACAGCAGCAGGTGCTCCTTTTTTTATAACGGTAAATGCCTCACCCCCAACTGGTTTACGTTCAGTATATTTGTTTAATGTTTTTACACCTGTGGGATTACCTAGTTGTTCAATTGGTATTTCAGTTAATATTCTTTTTTTAAAATTTAAAATACGAGTATCAATTTCATCTTGTTCAGTACCTTTTAACACATCTTCTAATATATTTTTAAAAAATATACCAAATAATTTTGGGAAGTTTGATTTTTTATATTCTAAACCTTTAACATCTAATGTTTCTTTAGTAATACCTTCTTGCTTTGTAATCCATTGAGCATAACGTCTATTAGCTCTAAAATAAGCTGAACGAATAACACATTCGGTTTTCATTTCTAATCTATGTTTATCAACATTAAAACATTCTTTAGCTAATAAATTATAGTGATCGGTAATAATGTCTTGGTATTTTAAAGCAATTTGTTCTAATTTTAAGTCTTTATCTTCATCAGTTAATTCTTCAAAATTAGGATATAAATGTTTAAGTAGAGGCTCGGCATTAAAATAATTTGAATCAGTATCTACATAAGCACATAGATTCTCATCATTTTCCTTACAAATATACCAAGGTGTATTTTCTAAATGTTTCATACTAAGTTAATTTTTCCATTAAAATTAAAGTTTAATATAAATCGTGGGGTTTTAGTAGGATAAGAACCTGTATGGAGTTGGAGACCATTAAAAAAAATTATCCTCCCTTTTTTAGGAGATACCCTTTTTATTTCATTATTATCATCATCAAAAAATATAGTATCTCCTTCACTATCATTTATATAATATAAACATACCCAATGTGGAAATTTTCTATCTGTATGGATATGTAAGGGAGGTGTTGAAGGAAAAGGAAAAGTCAGAAAAAGTCTTGCTGCTATTATTTCATATATAGTAATATTTTTTTTAAAACTAAAATAATATAATATTTGAGATAAAAGAGGAAAATATTTAGAATGGCTACCATCCTCTCTATAAAATGGATGAGACATTCCTGGGAGGTGTTTAGATTTATCTAAATCCGTAATATTAGGATGAAAATTAAAATCTATTTTACCAGAATTAATACAAATATTTTCAACATCATCAGTTAAAAACTTGGGAATTAAATCATCATATATTTCTATAAAATTTTCCATTTTTTTAAAAACTCCTTCCTCCAGGGATTGTAACTACTCCTCCATCTTTAGTTCCATCTGATCTAAGTTGGAGATTTTCTCTAATTTTAACTACAAATTCTTTACCATCCATTTTAAAATTACCTCCTTGTTGAAGCATTTTTCTAAAAAATACTTCTTTTTTTTCAGTCCATGTTTCGCTCAATGTAATAAGCTCTTCTTTAGAAGCCTTAACTCCATCGATTAGAACGTGAACACCTTGTCTTATTGATTGTTTTTTTAATGCCATATTAATTTATTTGTTGATTTCAAATTGTGGTTTATCTTCCATTGGAAAAAAATTATAATTGATTATAGCTCTATTAGCTAAAGTAGGAGTTGAAGAAGCATGATAAATCCCCCCATCAAAAATAATACACCTTCCTTTTTTAGGTGTTACTCTATATATTTCTTCTTTTTTACCTTTACCATAAAGTACTGTATCTCCATCTGTGTCATTTATATAATACAAACATACTAAATGAGGAAAAGGTAAATCAGTATGGGGATAAGTAGTTATATTTTTATTACCTTTTGCAATCAGCATAAAAACTCTTACATTATACAATTCCCAAATAGTTATATTTAATTTTTCTGTAATTGAATATAAGGGAGATAAAAATAACCCAGCATGTTGGTGTTTGTTATTTTTTCCATAAATAGTTTCTCCAAATCCTTCTTCAAATGGATTTTTTTTTGAATTTTTAAGTCCTGTTATATTATTCCTATAATGTAAAGGTAGATGATAGTTTTTATACTGACAAAATACAGTATTTAATAATTTATCTTGTAAATCTAAAGGGACTAAATCATCATGAATTGAATAAGGTAAATATTTTTTTATCATTCTCTATTATAATCATCTTCTATTCTTACTATATCATCTTCACCAAAATAAGTTCCAGTTTGGACTTCTATAAATTGTACTAATTCATCTGTTTCATTCCAAGCTCTATGCCTAGCTCCTAGAGGTATTCTAATAGATTCTCCAGGTGATCTAAATACTTTATCATCATCTAAAATAATGGTTAAATTTCCTTTAATAACAGTCCATTGTTCCTGTCTTTTATGATGATATTGGTATGATAATTTTTGACCAGGTGCAACTGTGATTCGTTTTACTTTACATTCGTCCGAATCTAATAAAACTTCATACATTCCCCAAGGTCTACTTTCTGCTTCGTATTTCATAACTCTAATTTTATTTCGTTTCTTAAAACTTTATTCATATGTGTATTAGCTACTAATGCTGATTCTTGTATGATTCTCCATCCTGATAATGTAATAGCTTCACTTAAAATAGATTTTGGTAAACCATATCTAAATGATGGTAAAGCAGTAGCTCCATATAAAGAATTCAGTAAAATTTTCATTGTATACTGTAATAAATAGTTTTTAGCACCGCCCTCGCTATCATCATTTTTATAACATTCTTTCATCCTATTTTTATAAATAACTCTTTCATCAAACCATTTATTTAAAACAGTAGATAATACTGATTGTTTATCTGTTCTAAAAAAGGTTCCATTTGCTGCTATTGTAAAGTTGTTTTTTTCTATAACACCAATAACTTTACCTACAGTTGTATTTTGGATATTTTCATTAGGGTCCATTACTCTAATTTCATCATCAGGGTCCATTTCTTTTAAATCACTTAAACCTAAGTAATTATTTCTATCAGGTTTGCCTCCATAAGGACCAAAATCTTCTAATTTTTTAGGTAATGTGTCTGTAATAATTTTTCCTATAATAGTTTCTCTACCTATATTTAAAGTCATTATAATAGAGGGGTATAGTGATGTTAAATCTTCATCAAACATGTATTTGTACAAACCTGCTTTAGGACAAAATAGATAACCACCAGCATAATTTAATTTACTTTCTCCTCTAGGACGACCCGGAGGAATTATTCCTTCAGATAATAGGTAAGCTGAGATAGCACCATCGTGGATTTTAGATGAAGCATATACTTCACTGTATTTTACTTTACCTTTATGGGCTAAATTTTTTGTTAAAGCTATATATTGTAATTTTTTATCTAATTCAACTAATATTTCAACATCAACAAAGTTATATTGAATAAATTTATGTATATCCTCTTCAAATAATCTATCTAAAGAACCATCATATTCAATTTTATTTATACCAGCATATTTTTCTCCAATAGAATCTAATTTCCAACTTGGTTCATCTTCCCAACTATATTTTTTATGTAATCTCATATAATCAAGAGATTCAACTCCTGCTATATCTACAAATTGGTCTTTTTTATACCAATATTGGTTATTTTTTTTATATTTAACTATTCCAATAGGAGATAATCTTTTAGCATCATTTTCACCTAATACATTACACATTCTATAATACAAATAAGGAATATCAAAATAATCACTATTATATCCAATTAATATATCTGGTTGTATTTCTTCCATTTTATTTAAAAATGTATCTAATAAATCAGCCTCATGTTTTAAAGGTATAATTTCTTTATTTCTAGTTTTAGTATGTTTTAATTGTCCTTTTTTATCTAAAATAACAATTGACCACCAATCTGCTTGTTTATCATACCAAGCAATTGAAGTAATTGGTTTAGGGGCATTAGAAATATATTCTTCAGTTAAGGCCCCACCCATTTCACATTCAATATCAAAAAAGACCTCCTTATGTGAAGTAGAAGGTTCATCGTCAATACCATATTTTTCTATTAGGAATTTTTGGTGAGCTGAAATGTCACTAAAGTGGAGTTTTGGAGTTTTTCTATCCCAAGAATGGGTTTTGCGAAGTGGTTCTCCTTTTAAACCTATAAATTCAGCATCATCTGATGAGCATTCTTTATAAGCATAATTATTCCATTCAATCTTTTCGTAACCCTTGTCCGTCCAAAGATGTATTAAATGTTTATTCTCTCCTCTACCTTGTTCGTATATTTTTTTGTACAAAACCTATTTTATGTAAATGTATTATCTAAAAGGAGATCCTCCTACCCACCATACTAAAGATTTTCTTAACCCATGAGTTATAGGGGTTACTCTATGTAACATGAAAGTAGGAAAAACTACTACTTGACCCTTTTTTTTGGGAATTTTATAGGGTTCAATTGAAGTTAAAACTTCTAAATCCCCACCTTCATATTCGTCAGGAGAAGAAAGTTGTACTACTATAGAAAGTTTTCTTTTAGTACTTGGTAAAACATCTACATGCCAACCATAATGTCCCTTTTCTCCCCCATTATACTCAGTATATTGGATATCATCAATAGCAGATGTTATATCATCATTTGAAAATTGAATTAAAAATCTTGAAGTATGGGGGTAAGGATTTGTAGGACCAAAAGCTGTAGTAGTTGCTTCAACAATAGGATCTAATCCCGTATTCATCTGTGGAAACAG
>Ga0208767_1001384_pt1 | contig 19381 bp, 25 predicted proteins | sample VirMetDEL_Mar_21_FD_184514 | JGI IMG/M metagenome (GOLD analysis project Ga0208767, IMG submission 184514) | Aqueous microbial communities from the Delaware River and Bay under freshwater to marine salinity gradient to study organic matter... | ecosystem: Environmental > Aquatic > Marine >... | reverse complement strand
CTGATTCGTGAAAAACTTCAAGTTCTGCTATTTTTTTATTTTTAGCTTCTTGTAATAATTCTGCACTAGTTTTTACATATTCCTGATAATTACCGCCAACAACAACCATATTCTTACCCATTCCGTCCTCATGTTGTTCCTTCGTGATTTCGATATAAGGAAAAGTGCCTGATTGATCAGTTATAGTCTTACTATCTTCATCAATAGTCAAAGATGGATAATTTATACTTGATGGGTAATTTCCTAATATCTGACCTGTGTTTGAATTGTATTTTATTTTTATCATAATTAATTTCCTATTGTAAACCAGTAAATATTAACAGTTGGGCTGTTGGAGTTCCTAACATTTATGTATGAATTAGTTTGTGAGTATACTTGAACAGGCTCGCCTATATCCGCAGTAGTTCCAGCAGTTGTTTGGGTCATCCATATGGCATTGGGATAAGTTATTGGTAGTGTAACAGCTTGTATAGAATTACCTCCAACATTAACAGCAACACCCCATTGCAAGATTATTCCATTTGGTAAATATGTGTAGCCATTTGTTGACTTAGAGCTTAGGAAATCTAAATGCAACCTTCTAGCAGCTTGTATCCAACTAGAGCCGTCATAATAAAACTCTACACAATCTCCATGAAGCGGTTCTAATGTAAAATTTACGCCATTGTTAGTTTGTATATTTCCAGTATTATCAGAAATAATAATATCTTGATTAACAGTAGCACCTCTTAATAAAAGCCTATCTCCTGCCGTTCCTCCATTAATAGTGTCTAATGTGTCGCTAGAAGCTCCGCCCTCTGTATCAACCACCATATAGGCCCCTGTATAAGTAATAGCACCAGATGATATTGTGGCTGTGTTTGGCTGTGTGTTTAGTTTGTCGTTAACAGTTAAATTGTTAATAACTAGATCGTTACTCCAGACTGGATTAGTTCCGTTTGATTGTAGGATTTGATTATTAGAGCCTACTGGTAATCTTTCAGCTTCGCCACTACTAGAGCCTTTGATTAGATCGCCTTCTGTTGATATTACTTCAGTTGTGAATAAATTATCTAAATTACCTAAATATTGCCAATTAGAAAGATCAATTATAGGGTTGTTTATATTATCATCAGTGATTGATTTATAAAGTCTTGAACCCCCTATTTGCCTCACTATATCTCCAGTATGATAATCTGTTAAATTATTCCATTCTGGAATACCTTTTTGCAATAAATACGCTGTTTGATAACTATTATTATATTGTAAGCCTTGCATATCCTCTAAAGTTGGTAATTCAGAGGATCCGATTGTTGCATTTAGCCAACCATTATTATAAGCTGGCAATGCTTGTATTACATCAGGATCATTACTTACTACTGGTGAACCTGCTTGATCTGATCCAAATTGCCCATTATTAGCTGATAATGCAGCAAATATTTTATGTTGTTTTCTTGTTATATTAGCCATTACAAATTAATTATTTTACTAGAGTTTAAAAACTCTCCGTCTTTCGCAACTCCGTATCTTTTAAATCCCTCAACATTACTACTAAATGTTGATTGATTATATCTAGCAAACCCAAAAAAAGGATTTTGCCTAACAATAAGACCACTCAAATTAACCCCCATTGGTCTCGGTAATACACCCTTACTAAAAGCTATTAATGCTATTCTCTTTGAATTATTTTTAACAAAATAAACCATTGTCATATTGTCTGATGGAGATTGAACAATCTCATCACCAAAAAATAAAAATAATCCATTGTCAATAGATTTTTCGGAGTGATCTGAGTTATTTTGTACTATTCTTAATTTAAGAATGAGTCTATAATCATTGTCACTCAACTTATTATCTACCTGTAAACTAGCATAATCAGAAACTTCAAAATTATCTAAGTTACTGTTATAATCTGCCACCTCTACATCATAAGCAGTGTTTGTATCTATATACTCAACAACTTGCCCCTGATCGCTTTCAGCTTCGCCAGTTGCTTCATAAAATCTATCAACTCCGACTATTCTGCCTATTATATCTAATTGCTTACCAACAGCAGTATCAAGATTAAAAGCATTTTTTACTTGTGAATAAATATCATTATTGAGTAATTGCTCTATAAATAATCCTATTTCAGCTCTAGCGTTTTCTTTTTGATTATATTGTATTATTAAAAGGTTTTTGTAATACTCTACAACCTCATTTATATTTATAGCCATCAGATTTCCGTAATATCAATTCTAGCTAAATCAACAATCCATTTCTCATCAATCGTATCCACCTCTAAAAAATCAACATAACTAATTCCATCGTTTGAAATTTCTACATTCAAAGGCACGCCACCACCACCCTGATTAATTATGGAATTAATCGCCTCTGTTGTAATTTTAGAAGTTTCGGCAGAGTCGCCAATTTCAAAAGATAAATTATTAACTAAATATTGTTTTAAATCTCCTAAATCAAGAGCAGCTGTTCCAATCGTTTTTAAATCATATTTAATCCATAAATTTTTTGATTGCGGACGATCAAATTTAGCTTGGAATATTTCGCCATTATCTTTAATAATATCAATAATAACAGAACCTTTCAAGCCACAACCTGAATTTTTCTTAGTATAAATTTGATTTGCAATATCCGTATTAGCTCCGCCCTCAACTATACACCATATAGAATGGGAAGGAATATTGTTTGAATCTGTTATACTTGTGAAATTCTCATAAATTCTTGCATCAGTAACACTTGGAATATTAAGCAGTCCACCTAGTAAACCATCTGTAAAACCTTTTGATCTATTAGCAGGAGATTTTAATAATCTTAATCTAAATTGAGCATCTAGTTCACCATCTAGACCCAATTCTAAAACCCCTGAAGGATTATCAATATTGGTAACGCCTAAAACTACTGTAACTGGATTTACTATTGTGTTTGGTAGAGTTGTGATTGCTCCTAAATTTTTTGCTCTAAATGTTAATAAATAAGTTCCTGCACTAGGGGCGTTGAATGTATCTAATAAAATAAATTCATTTCCTGTATTGTCTGCAATCGTGTAACCTGTGCCATCAATATCTGTTGCTTGGTCGTCTAATCCATCTAGAGTAAGGCTTCGATCAGTTGTAATATTTACTTGTTGTTGTGTAAATGTTGCTCCTTGTCTTGTTGCATTTAGTAGGGGAGCTAGACGATCTAATGCTACACCTGTTGCACTCTCTAAATCGAAAGAGTTATATATATTTTGAATAAGCTCTAATAAGTCAATTATTGCCTGAGCTTCTATATTTATTCTTTGTCCGTCTGGTGTATTGCTTGAAATTAATATATTATTACCATAGATGGATTTATAACCATTCTCTAAATTGGTAATAATATCATTTAGTGTATCAATAATTAAACCATTGCTGTCTAATGTACTCATTAGTTTTCAATAACTATCGTTTCCGAATTAGAGTAAATAGTTTTTATTATTGCTGTTACTGTTGCTTGTCTCTGCTTTATATTAGCATTAACATTTATTACTTCCAAAACCTCATCAGTTTTTAAAAGCATATCCCTTATTTCATCTTCTAGTAATTCTTCTTGATTTTTATATCCTAATCTATTATTCCAATCAACACCATTATTTTGAGCAAAAAAACAATCCGTTCTCCACTCCTTAAGTCTTGAAATAATATGTTGTTTTAATCCGTTGGCTTGATTTTTATAATCTGCCCTACCTTTGCCAAAAGTCCAATCCCCATTTTCATTTAAAGATCTGATAGTTGTCATTTTAGCAAATTATTAACTCTTGAGGATAAAGTTGATAAACTAGAAGAAGTTCCGCTATCTATTGATAGATTGCCACTTATAGGATCTACACATTTTAAATTATTGATAATTGTTATTAATTCATCAATAATTCCTTTTAAATTTTCGGCGGTATTCTTTAACTCTAGCTTATCATCTAAATTAATTTCTCCTCCACTATTATTAAGCAATTTTATTTTTGAATTGTCAAGCGAAATTTTATTTGTTAGATAATTTAACTCTGTTGCGTTATTATTAAAATTCGTTATTTTATTAACTTGATTTCTAATTCCAACAATAGCTATTGCATCCGCCAAATCGTGTGACCTTCTTGTATTTGGTCTTTGAGATAATCCATTATCAAACCAATTATCTATATCCCTATCATTAAACAATACTAAGCAAGTATCACCAGAAGAAATAGGCATAGTTAAACCGCCATTTAAACCTTTATTAATCACAATAGGGCAATCCTGCAACAAGCTAAATTCTTGTATTATATCTTTGCCAGAAGTTTTTCTTATCCCTTTATCTATTAACTTAATAGAAGCGGTTTGATTATCTGTGTTAAAAGATTGTATAACTCCCACCTTATGGCAATTAAACTCATAAAAAATATCTTCTTTCAGGTTTTCTAGTATGTCTCTTAAATCTGGTTCAACTCTATTTGTCATATTGTAGGCACTAATAATTGTAATGTTGTCTTTGCTTGACCGCTTGTAGCTTCTGAGATAACTACATCATGTTTAATTCCTAAGACTTTATATTGTCCGTCCCATTCAGAATTAAAAGATGATTCTATTTTTACTAATTGACCTACTTTGACTTTAGGTTCAAATATCAACTCTACTACTAAAAAAGTGCCTTGTAATAATGGCGTGCCTAATAAGCCTGATTCTGAATTAATTAGCAATATTTCTCCTGATAATGATTTATTTTCTGCCAATTTATTAACTGTTTCTAAATCAATAAAAAATTCGTCCTTATAATTTTTATTCAAGAGATTGAAGGTATTACCATTTAAAGGTACACTTCTTTTATAATTGCCTTCTGTTTCTCCTACTTGACCTTTTTTAAGCCCTAGAAAATTAACTAACTCATCAAATAAATTAGCTCTAGATATGCCAGCTTCAAAAGTTTTATTAATATAAGAGTTGTAAGCTGTGAAGCCACTATCTAGGGCGTTCATAAAGGTTATAATATTATTATTTTGTCTATAAGAATAAGCCTCTATTAAATCACCTATAAAAACCGTTGATAAATCGCCATATCCTGCTTGCAATACAATCCTCCGCCTTTGTAATTTAGCATTTTTATAATCAAAGACATTTTGAAATATACCTTTTCTGTTGGATTCTTTTAAATTGTAAACTCTAATTATAGCGTTGTTTAGATTAGAAGATGTTGATCTTTCTAATTGAAATTCAATAGTTAAAGGGTTTTTAATCTCAATAAATTCAGTTTTTTTCCCTTCTTCAGATATTTCAATTAATAATCTATATTGCCTGCCAAATTTCATTCGTTGTAAAATTCAGATTCATTTGCTGTCACTTCGTCAGATTCCAGTATAAACAAACTGCAACGACTACTTGTAAAATCATCTATAAACATTGGCTCGCCTGCATCAGTAACCGCAACAGTTATTCCAAAAGGTATTACATTTTTAAAAGATCTTAATATATTAGGGCTATTAACAATTTTACGCCCATTAATAACAACCTCGCCAAAAGTTATATCGTAAAACCATGCCTGCTGTAAATCAGAGTAATTTAATTTTAAAATAAACTCATCACCTCTATCAGTTGTGATCGTTAGTGATTGTCTTGGATTGTCTGTAATTTCTGTGATTTGTTTCATTAATTAAATAAACTACTTAAAATTGATCTGTTGACCGCTTTACCCTCGACCTTACCTTTATTCTTAACCTCAGCCCTTTGGTTGTTAGTTCTTGCTTGATATTCGTTAGAATCCAATGCTACTGTTTGAGTTGTAGCAAATCTAATTTGTTTTAATGTAACCGATAAATCAGATTGAAAAGCATTATTTCCTTGTGTAATTACTATATTTTGAATAGCCATATTTTTTAAGAAACCAAAAGGAGTATCGACACCGCATAACTGCTTAGCATCATAAAGAGCTTTAAGGAAGTTATAAGCCTTCGCCTGTTTGGTTTTAGGTGGGTTTAATTCTTTAAATGCTTTAAATAAGTCAACTCCCGTACCTATTGCCTCGTCAATATTTTCTTTTCTTGTATTTGTTTTTGCATCAGTTAAGAAATTCTGCAATTGTTTTGCTCCTGTTGTAACTATTGGTACATAACTACTAATTGTTGTTAGTTTTTGAGTTAGCTCCACAAACTTCCCTTTCGGTTCTGCTCTTTCTGTTACTTGTTCAGCAACGAAGCCTCTTAATGTACACACTAAAGGCTTGTTTGCTATATTATCTTGAACCGCTGTATTTTGTTCTGTGTAATGATCTGTAATATCAGAAGATAATTCTATTTTTTGCTCTTCAAATATATCAAAAGCAAATCCAGCAAGACCTAAATTAGCAATAGGTGATAAAACATATTGACCAACAAAGCTGTTCACTGTATCAGTTGTTTTTAAGACTTTATCTACACTAGGAATTGCTACCATTACTGAAAATTATTTCCTTGACCAACTTGCACCCTGCGCAAGCTTTGAGTCGTTAAAGTGTCTAAACCTCTTGATAATTCATCCCTTACCACTTCTGGCTCTTGCACTCCGCTAATTGTTATATTATTATTTATAGTCGTACTAGCAGGATTTAACCCTACTCTTGCAGCAACTGCCGCCTCTGATGTTCCTAATAGGTTGTCTATAAAATCGTCTATTCCTGTTTTTTCTTCAAGAAACCCTGCGAATTTCTTACCAAGTTCAGGTGCTTTCGCAATAAATGATGTTGCGCCCAATACTGCCGCAATACCACCTAATCCTTTAACAGTTTTTAATCCTCCTCCAAGACTAATTACAGCGGTCGCGATTGCACCTATGGCAACCCCAACTCCTGTCAATTGAGAAATTAAATCACCATCCGTAAACACTTTGAAGAAATCACCTATTAAACTTTCCCCCCCTCTTTGTAAGACCGCTATATCATCTAACACTAATAATAAGGCTGTAAATCCTAAAAGCATAGGTCGTAATGCTAAGGTTAAAGCACCAAAAGCAATAGCAATAGCCTTAGTTCCACTTTCTATTCCTGTAATATTAGATAAAAAACCACTTAAAACACTAAAAGCATTTCCAATAGCTTGAGCAAATAATGCAAAGCCTTTAGCAAATCCAGTCATTGTATTTACTATTTTATCTCCATTATCTCTAAGCCATGAAAAAAACTTTTGTACTAATTCATTAAGAAAAGGAGCTATCTTTGCCACCGCCTGATCTTTTAGGGCTGTAAAGGCTAGTTTTAATTGTTTTATACTTGTCCCTGCCTTATCTATATCTTCACGCTGTTTTTTATTTAAAAAAGTATTCTCGCTTAATGCCTCAAATTCTTGCCTTGATAATTTTAGTAGATTTATGAAATCTGGAGTTAATCCTATTTGCTCTAATAAATTTGCTGTAATAGTTGGATCTAAGCCCTGAATAGAGCCTCTTAATTGCTCTAATACTCCAAAAGCATCTTGACCCATTAAATCAACGCCTAATAATTGAAAAGGAGATAAGTCACCTTGACCAAGTCTAATTTTAGCTATATTTTTTTGTACAGTTCCGATTGATCCTGCTATTTGATCAGCATCTAAAGCTAAATTAGATAATTGCCCGGCCTGTTGCCATTTTTGTAACTCTTGAACTGCTAAGCCTGTTTGATTGGATAGATTTTGAAGAGAAACAACCCCTCTTAGAGTACCATCAACAAAGCGATCAAGACCAACAATCGCACCAGTAAAGGCAGCGGATAATGCTAATGCTCCATTTCTAATTGATTTAATACCGCTATCTATTTTTTTAAGCTTAGCTTCGTCAGCTTTAACACCTAAACTAATAAATAACTCTCCTAAGCTAGCCATCTTTTTTATTTAATTCAAAATATTTACTCTCATATTCACTGCAAAAATCCTCATATTGGATCATTTTCATAACCCAATCACAATCCATTTCGGCAATATCTTGAGGTTTACCATATCCAGCTTTGGCAAGTCTTAAACATAAAATATCTAACTCGCTTGCTGTTATCTCTACTTCTGGCTTTATGCCCCTTTTTCTTGTAGAGAATTTAACTTTGAAATAAGGGGCTTGAAAAAAGGATTTAGGTTAATTTTTAAACACTCAATAAGTATTTCATAATAGTTTTCTCTAGCCTTTTGATCTTCAAAGATAGATTCTTGAATTCTTTCTTTATTATAAGTCGATTTAGATAAACAGTTAAATATTGCTTTATTAACAACCTCATCAGAATCAACGGAAAGAATAGCACCAATTAAGGAGTCTAGTTTAGAAATATCTAAATCAGACAATTTTATATCTTGTTTTAAAAGGGCTTTAGCTATTGCATTTTTTAATCCCATACAAGCAGAGAATGAGGCAATATTTATTACTGCCTCATCGCCATTTTCAAAAGTTATTTCTTTTCCCATTATGCTATTGCTTTGTTTCCGTTGCTAAATCTTAACCTATAAACAGTTAAGGCTTGCTCCGTGTCTCCCTCAACATTAGATTGAGTATCGTTGTTTTGAGAAAATACGCCACCAGACAAAGTAATAATTTCTCTATTTACATTGCCTAAGCCATCACCAATTCTCTTGACAAATTCGCCTGATAAAAGAGTGAATGCAGCAATATCAGATTCCATATTGATTTTAAGAGAATTTAAAAATTTATCATCTTCTGATCCTCTTAAAATTCTAAGTTCAACATCAGCTTGTCTGCCTGTTTCGTTTAGTGAATAAATTGCGTTTCCGTTCTTACCAGTCTTGACTGCAACCAGTTCATTTGGGAAGGTTATATTAACAACCGAGCCATCGCCAAAATCTGTTAAAACTCTATCATTTATTGTGATAGTGTCACTTCCTGTTAAAGTATTAGTAGCCATAATTTTTTATCTTTCAATATTAACAATTATATTCACCGAGTGAATCGCACCAGCAAATTTAATCGCTGTTTGCACCAATGGAGCTTGCCTTGCTTCTCTTTCGCTTTGTGGCTGTTGAGCAATAGGTAAGCTATAAATAAAATAACCTTTATCAGTTATATTTCTTCTGAAATCGTCTGGATTACCGAATGTTTCAGGTGAGTTCCAAGTTAAACCAACTCCAATTATTGAATTATTAACAGCTCTCTCGCATACGCTAGCAATAGTAGTCTTTAAACCGTCCATTCCCGATTCAGTTTGCGGAATTTTTGTGTTAGTTTGTCTTAAATAATTAAATGATGCTGTCTCTACTGCAAATTTAAACCATTGAGTATTATAAACATTATCAAAGAAGTCATTAGCACCATGAGAAAATACAACACCAAGACCACTAACAGAGCCATAAATATCAGCTCCTGCATCTTTTGCTTTAGTTAGTATAGTTTGATTAATTGCAACATCTGGAGTAATTCCTGCTAATGTTTTATTAAACATAGTTTGAGCAGTATTTGAGCCTGCGAAGTTTACACTAAATGCACGCCCTACATAAGCAGCCAATGCCTTCAACGCTTCACTAGGGCTTGTTGAATAATAAAAACCTCTATATTTAGTTTCGCTTGCATCTTTAATCTGTGAAACAATGCCTGTCGTAGACTCTAAATCTTCCGTAGATGATACGGAATATAAACCGATGTAATTTCTAGCTTGAATAAATGTAGCAGTTGTTTTTAATACTGTATCTTCCATTAATAAGTTAGAAAATACACCTACAAACTGCACTTGATCTTGAACCCTAGTAATTGCATCCACTAAAGTTTCACCGCTTGAATTAGCTCCATTAGTAGCAATTCCGTTTGCAACATCTAATAATGCAGCACCTGATAAGTCGCTTCCAGAGCCAGTAGGTAATTGTACTACATCAACTGTTGAAGCTGTACCAACTTTTTTAGAAGAAAATTTTAAAGTATTACCAATATTCTCAACAATTACATCATCTAATTTTTTTTGAATGATAGTTGCAATATTATCAAGGGTTGTAGCATTTGTAAAATTTAAGCCTGTTAGATCAACATTATTACCATTTAAGACAATTCTAATGTCACCATCCGAAATCGCTGTAAGATTAGATAAATTGCTAGAAATATCACTAGTTGTAAAATCTCCTTGAGTTGCACTAACTGCCGATTGTATAGGTATAACAACCAATCTACCATTACCAGTTAAGATATTTGGAGATTGTGAGAATATTAAATTAGCAAATTCCGCTGTACTTGAGTTAGTTCCATAGTCAGTAGCAACCGAAGAAGGCTCTAAATAGACCCTATAATCATCAACATTGCTAGGCGTTTCATATGTAAATAATGCAACACTATTTACACTAGGGTCTTGCAATCCTTTAGGCGTTGCAGTAACCGATACATTAATTATATTTGTTAAAGGTATAGTCATTTTTTAATTTAGGTTAAAATTAATTATGACCCTTCTACTGTTGCATCTTCAATAGTAAAGGAGTCATAATAAGGTGCAAGTATTTCTTTTGTATAACTTGTTAATAAAGAAATAGTAATTGCATACCTGTTCAAAGATCCAGAAGCCTCAACCTCTGAAACATCAATAAAACTACTAGAAATATTACTTATTTTAAAATTATATTCCCCTTGCTTGTCTTGTGCCTCTTGAGTCATTAAAGCTAATAAGATTTCTTCTTTTCTAATTCTCGCATCAGTATTCTTAGAAAGAATATTAATAGTGTAATCTTCCCTAGTTAATAATCTTAAACTTTGTATTGCCCCCTCAACTCCTTGATCAGCAGGAATAAATTTATTGATATTTGAGTATGGTGTTGAAGATTGAAATTGAATAATAACTTGTAAGTCTCCTGTATTACTCTTGAAATCTTGATTATAGATATAAATTTTATCCTCATCTAAACCCATAAAATCTTTTATAATATCTCTAATTATTTTTATTGGCTCTCTCATGAAAATTTCTCTACAATATGATATTCAAAATATCCGTTTAATTTATAGTTATTCTTATTCATAACCTTAAAATCTTGTCCCTCATACATAATATTATCACCTACATTAATCTCTAAATCTTTTTTAGTGTGTATCATATACCAAAGCCAAGACCTAGTATCCAAAGGTTTTAATGCTAAATCTTGAGATTTTAAAGGCTGGATAACACCTTTAAAACTAAAAATAGTTTCAGCTTCGCTAACATCACCATCAATAATTGTTTGAGAAATCTTTGTTAATCTTATATTACTTTCCCAACCATTCAGGGCAGATTGTATTCTAGGAATCATTACTATCTACTTTTGATATTATAGCCCTTCTCAATTGACCTGTATCAATTAATACTGATGAGCTGTTTTTTTTCTTTATTGTTGTATCAGATAAAGGCTGCCAAGCTCCAAACCCCCCAGTAGCAAAAGCCTCTTGGACGATTGTTTCACCTAATACGCCTATTTTTTCTAAAACAAATTCAATTCCTTTATCAATATCTCTATCAATAATCTTCTTAGCTTGCTTCAATAACTCTTTTCTTTTAAAAGTCATTGGATCACGCAAAAAAGATCTTCTCGGTATTCCTTCGCTAAATGATCCGAATTCATGCTTCATTCCGACCTTGACATTTGTCATTGCATCGTCTCTAGCATTTTTATCGCTAAATATTCCAACTTTAGCAACTTTATTTTCTTTAAAACTTTTCTGAAATTTATCTAACCCAGAAAAATTATCTTTAATCACAATATCACTAGGCATTAGTTCCACCTTGTGCAATTCCCATCACTCCAATTAAATAACCTTGAATTAAATTTAAATATTTTAATCCGTAACTAGTTTTCGTATAAAAGGAGTATAAAGGGCTTTCTAGCATCCAAGCAGGGATTGAATAGCTTTCCGATACATTCCCCACAGATCGAGAGTTGACGGGATTTGTCGAAGTGCTATCAACCCCATTAGCATTTAAATCATTAACTAAGTAATGAGCCGAGCAATAAAGATAGATTAATTTTAAATCATCTTCATTACTAGTTATGCTATCATTAAAAGACGCTTTTGCCTCACTAAAGGCAATATTAATGTCTTTTGAAGATACCAAACCACTTGGAGATAATAAATTCCAATCCGAAAAGGTGTCAGGAGTGGAAGTTATACCGTCAGCCTTAGCCTCATAAAACTTATTATTTACTAAGTAAAAAACTTTATCGCCAGTATTATAAGAACCAATAGCCCAATCATCAACATAAGTAAAATCACGATAAAATTGATCTTTAAAATCATTTATTGTTATTGTGTTGATGAAAGGGTTGGTCATTATTTATCTTATTTAGATTTTTTAGATTCCTTAACTTCTTTAACTTCCAAAAGCTCTACACCTTTGAGTTTTAAACAAGTTTTGAGTTCTCTTCCTTCTAATTCTGCAATCTGACCATTATTAATATTGCCGATTGAAGTTGTTATAATACCACCAGAATTGTTAATTATTTTTTTCATAATTCAATATATAAAGGACGATTAAAAATCGTCCCAAGTTAATTAATAAGAGAAATATAAAATTTCTTTTGGTCTTTTAGCAATAACGCCAGTAAATTGACCATAAGCAACTGAATTGAAATCAAAGTTATTAATAGTTCCGAAAGTAGTGGTTGTGTAGTCAATAGGAATGTTCATTTCTAAAGTTTGAGGATCATTTCTATAAAGAGTGTATCTGTTGACACCTAGACCATTATCAGCACTATCCGCATATTGGGAAGGTAATATTTTGAAGTTAGGATTGCCAGTAGCAAATTTAAACGCTTCTAGTAAATAATCGCCTTTAGACTTGTAAATACCAGTAGCATCAATAAACTCAGAAAGACCGAAATAATCTGAAGTTGGTATATTAAGAGTATCTGGTTTAGCAGTTTTATTATTATTAGTCCAGTAAGCATTCATCATATCTTTAACTACGCTTTGAATTTCCGCAGGAGTCATAGAAGAAATAGCTTTTGTAATAGTTACTAAGTTATTAGTAACACCAGTTAAATTATAAAGACCTTCAACTCCAGATACATTAGAAGATCCTAATTTTGAGACTTTTTGAATACCTAAATCCCAATTTCTTTTTCCAGCTTCTTCTCTTTGAGTAATTAAAGAGATAGCAGAGCCAATATTTTTAGCAGCTTGATTAATTTCAACTAGTGAATAATCAATTTCTTTTGACCAGAAATAAGGAGTTAATCTAACAGCATCATAACCAACATCTAATTTTGACCTTCTAGTGCCTGTGCCTTGACCCATGATACCAGATTCAAAGTCATCAGAAAGCTCAAAGTTAGTATAATATAAAAATTCACTAGAAAAAGAACCCTCGCCAACTTTAACAGGTATAAAGTCACCTGGATTTTCTTCATAGAATTTTTGTTTAATAACTTCTTGCTTAATATAAGTTAAGGTATCTATTGTTTGTTCGTAACCAACTGGAGCAGAATTATATAACGCCTTATCCTTTTTGCTATTTTGAACGGAAGAGATTACAGAGTTCTCAGGAGCTTTACCAGTAGCTTCAAGAGATGCAATCATATTAAAAATTTGATTATTTTTCATTTTTTATAATATTAAAATTAATTAACTTTAATCAATACTCTGATTAAGTCTCCATCAGCACTTGCTTTATCCAAAGCTCTACCGATAGTAGTTCCAGTTGATTGGGTCGCAACCTTATCACCTGTCAAAACAGCTTCAACATCAGCACCTTTTGCAATAGCAGAAGAAGCTTCCATAATTACAACTGAATTTGCGAAGGCAATTCTAACGAAGTCATCAGCAACAAAAGAGTTCTTTTTAACTTCATATAATACAACGCCAGCAATATCATCAGAAATTGCAGATGCTTTATCAACAGTAATTACCTTACCAGCGGTATCAGTATAAACTACAACCGAACCACCTGTTAAAGTGTTTACAGATGAAGAGTCAATTTTAACATTTAAAACATTTGGATTTGCTGACATATCCAAAATGCCCTTCTCTGTACTTTGTGAGAATTGATTTAATTCTTGAGTCATTTTTAAATAAATTTAAATTAATTAATAGCTTTTTGCGGTGAACCATATAATGCCTTACCTAGTGCAAATTGCGATATATCAGTTGATATTTTAACTGATTTTTTATCTGATGAGTTTTCAATTACTGATCTAGCATTTTCTAACTCCTCAAAATCTTTTGAATTTTTTTTAATTTCTTTTTCCTCTTCTTCTTTCTCTTTTTCCTCATTAACTTTAATTTCTTCTTTTTCTTTTTTAGCTAGCTCTTCATCTTCTTCATTTTTTTTGATTTTAGATTTATAGGCAGATGCTAATTCTTTTACCTTAACCATTTTGCCATCAATCTCAAATTCATCGTCAGCATTAACTTTAGCCTTTTCTTCTTCCTCTTTTCTTTTCTCTTCTTCTTTGGCGTTTTTGTAAGCTTCGATCATTTCACTCACTGGAATAGTTGAGCCTTCTTCGATTTCAAACATTGCATTTTCTAGTGCAATTTCTTTAGTTTCTACGGAGTTTTCTTTTTTTTCCTCCTTTTTAAATTTAAATATAGTCATAACTTTGTTTTTAATTGAATTTTTTAAAATTAATGCTTCCTCATAGCGAGGTTTGTCAACAATAGCTAAGTGAATAGCATCACCATCAACAATTTCTTTATCATAAGGAATATTATGATAAGTTCCACCAACTGTATACTTAGCGTAATATGCGCAGCTTACAGAGTAATTTTTATTATTTATTAAATTTATTGCTTCTTCATTATTTACTGTAAAATCACACCAAGCCCAACCATCTTCAAACCATACTTTGGAAATATAGCCTACAATTTGATCTGATTCATTTTCTGATAAGTCTTTATGACCAATAACTACATAAGCACCTTTAAATTTATCTGCTATGTTCATTAAATTTTCTGGCTTAATTAAAACCATTTCCTCATCATACTTAACAACGCCAGCTTCAAGAAATCTGGCTTTATAACTTTCTGCTTTCAGGATTGAATTTTCTTTTTTCTCTGTTTTTTCTATCACTCTTTTTGACCAAGTTAAAATTGCACTATCTCCGCCCCACCCAAGCCAAGCAACATATCCGTTATCTTTCCAAGGGCTATCTTTAAATTTAGGATTAATAGTTTTATTCTTTTCATGTCTCTCAAATTGAGAAATTCTTTTAATTATATCTAAACTTAATGGCTTACCACTGGCAATTTGTCTTGCCCTAGTCCAGCCAGTTTGAGTCATTCCTTTAACTTCATCACCATACTTCTCTTTCCAATCTAAAACCTTCTGAGCATCTTTTATTGCACTCTTTGGTGGTGTCCTGTCTAAATCAGTTAGTTCAACCATTAATTTTCAATAATAGGAATAGCAACGCAACGGCAACCAAAGGCTTCACCTGGATTTGCACGGCTTCCTTTTTCTTTGTTTTCTATTGGGGGATTATTAAATGAAAATACTTTATTGTTAAGCTCTCGATGATCCTCTCTTACTCTTCCGTCCCTAGAGGTTGACCAACGATATTTTGTTATACCAAGTTCTCTATACTTAGTTTCTTTATATTTAGAGGTTAATAAACTTATCTCTTGTTTAGCAAGAAAATTAGCTTTATTTTTACTAACTTCAAACTCTTTTTTTATATCATCTCTTAGAGTTTCAGCCCTTATGCCTTCAAAAACATTAGCCTCAACTTTCTTTCTTAACTTTACAATTTCATTTTCTGTAAAGTCTTTTATAAAGAGTTGCATATTATTTATAAACTCTTTAGCAATTACTTCCTTTTGAGTTATATTTGGAGTTATGGTTATTCCCATAACTTTTGCAACATCTTTAATTAAAACATTATCAATATTATTTAATATGTCAAGATATTTATTATTTAAATCAATATTATTAATGGTTTCATCAATATTTACACTATCTAACTTAGTTAATAAACTTTCTGCAAGTCTTTTGCTTGCTAGATTAGACCTTCCAACCTCTAATTGCAGAGTGACAGGGAGTTTATTTATATCAACCCTAAAACCTTTTATCCTTTTATCGAATTTAAAACCTAATTCGTTAAATTCTTTTATGATAGATGAATTAAAAGAACCTTTAACTATTCCTTTGTTAAGCCCTATTTTACCAGATTTTAAGGCAGATTTAATATGAATTAAGCCATTATAATATATCTTTTGATTTTTTTCTAATTCATCAAGTAAAGGCTGTAATAAATCTTTCTTTAATATATCAAAGATTTCTTTAGCAATTATATTTTCATCTTTAACTCTTGGCGATATAGGTTTTAAAGTTTTAACCATCTAATTGAGTCATTAAGATATTATTTTTATTAATTTCCTCAATAGCTTCTTCGCTTGTAATTAGTCCACGATCTATTAATGAAATAATATTATTAATCTTAGTGTTATTAACATTAGCTTCTTGCTCTGCTGTTAGTTCTCTTAATGGGTAATATTCAATTACTATATCATCAGGAGCAAAATCAAATAATTTTTTAGAACATAATCTAACTATTTCACTTATTACTTTATTTTCTTTTCTTCTAATTTCTGCCTCTATCATAGCGTTATAATTTTCGATAGAGTCTTGACCACTAGAAAAGCCTGTTGCAGATTGTCCAAATAGCTTATTTACTGGCATTTTAACATCGCCAGCAATGGCAATTCTTATTTCTCTTAGTAGTTCTGCTAATCCTGCGAATGTTTGTGTTTTTTGCTCGTAATCATCATTTTTATCTTTTACAATAGCATTTTGATAAGATTTAACCTGATTCATTGTTTGAATTGTTTTTAAAATCTTATTAGTTCCATCTTTAGTCCCTAACGCTTCATTTAGTTTATTTATTCCGTAAACATCTATCTTTGCTTCATCTAATAGATCAAATATTACATTATTGTTTTTAAGATACTGATTGAAGCTTCTTATAATTCTTTCTACTTCTGACATTCCCCAACCTCTTAATTGAGGGCGGATTAAAGAGGGTGCTTGCTTACCACTCATTTTTAATAATCTTGATTGGTCAAGCTCTATGCCATAATAATAAAATTTAGCTTCTCCGCTAAAGTTAATATATGGCTTTTCTTCTGTGTAAGCTCCTGTATTAGCTCTGTTTAATTCCCATAAATCAGCAGCATAGAATTTTAAAGGTGTGTTTTTATTTACTTGGTCAATAGAAAGTGGCTTATTTGCTTTTCCTATTGTATTAATGATTATCCCAGAGCCACCAAAAAGCCTTTTCCACTTTTCAGCTTGTTTTATAGTCTCATCAATTCCTTCATCTGAAATATATTTTTGTAAATCTTTTATTTCATCATGTCCTAATTGATCTGACTTGATTTTAAATCCTCCTTTATAAGCATCTTCCACTGGTTGATCTATTAGTGTTTGGATAATGCCATAAGTTGTATAAGCATAGGAAAGGGTTGACCTATCTGTTGATACTAAATAAGTTCTATTGTTTAGCCTTAGAGTTTCTGCACTTGATAGTTGTTTATTGGTAGATAAACCAAAAGCAAGATCAGTAAGACCATTTAATAAATAAGATGCTTCGTAAGATTCTTTTTTCTTTACCATCAAGAATATTGATTAAAATCCCTGATTGTATTATATAAAGAAAGGTTTTATTGTCAAGATTTATTATTTCAAGTAATAGCCTAATCCTTGTAATTTTTTTCGGATTAGTACACTTTAAGGTTGATTAAATAGAAAATCAAGAATTATTATCAAAAAGGCTAATTTGATTATCTTCTTCTGGCTCTATTATATCGCCAGTTATTTCTAATATTGTATATTTATCACTATTAGGCACTATGTCGTGATTTTCGTCTAGGTCATATTCAAATTGAAGTTTACAGGGTATTCTAACACCAGCATAAAGGTTCTTTATTTCTCCTTTTCTTACTTTAGCCAAAAAATCCTCATCATCAATTTTAGCCTCAATTTTTTTATTATAGATAAACTCCCATTTTGATTTGCCTAGTAAATCAGGCTTCTTTAATGGTAAATCAACATCAATTGGTTTATTTGTTATTGTTTTTGCTACTGGGTTTTCATCAATTACACTTGTTGCCATATTTTCGTATTCTGATTTATCAATTTTTACCTCTCTATCTTTTGTTTTTACAGATAGATAGTCCCTATCACCATTAGAAATATTATTGGTAATATTAACGACTAAATTATCAATTCTATTGTCTTTGAAGTAGGTTTGACCAATCTTATTAGGTACTTTCAAAATCTCGTCTTTTTGATTTTGAATTGCCATTTCATCATCTTTTGTTTCTATCTTCTTAGCCTTCTTGCCCTTTAAATGTTGTTTGATGAGAATAAAATTTAAGAATCCTTGTATCACATTGCCAGCAATAGAAGAAACAGCTAATAAATCAGGTGAGTATTTTGTAATGACATCTATTACAGTTTGAAAGCTACCCTCTTTATTTGCTTTAATTTCTAGCTTAATAAAACAACTAGGGTCAATAGCATCTGCACTAGCTTTAACAAGTGTTACAGTATCATCAATAGATTTTGTAAATAATTCAGCATCTATTGATTTCTTGCCAACGAAACTAACTTGAAAATCTTCTATGCTTTCTAAAAATTCTGTTGGCTTCATTACCTAATCCTTGTAATTTTTTTAATAACTTCGATAACTGCTACAGTTGCGTCTCCAAAACTGTAGCAGTTACGTAAGGAATCATTTCTCCTTATTAGGTTACATATAAATTTTTAAAATTCAATGTATAATTTAATACGACCGTATTTAATTGTGTGTTCTATTATATTATACTTGTATATTCTTGTATGTCAATACCTTTTTTCTAAGTCTATAATAGCCTAATCCTTGCAATTTCTTCAATAATTTTGGTGCCTCGTCATGGGCTTCTGATCTTAATTTCATCCTTTCATATTCTTTCTTATTGTAATTTTCTATCTCCAGTAAGTCATTAAATACTTCTTCCAACTCTTGAGGAAATATTAAAATTTCAAGCTTTAATATTTCTAATAATAAGAAATAAATTATTAAAATAAACTTCTGACCATCTACACCACTTGAAAACATTTTTTTTATTCCTAAGTCTTCATTAAGTCTTGAGATTGTGTTTTGCATTTTTACTAATTGCTTCTTGTTTTTTGGATCAAGAATTTTAATAATTTGATCTTCAACAATTTTTAGTTTTTCTTCTCTTGTAGATTCTTCTTTAAAATCTATCGCATATATTATTACAAATCTTAATTGAATAAAGATAAAGGCTTTTTCTATTCTTATGTTTACTGATTTATTTTCTATTATTTTTTCTGATTTATAGGACATTATTAATTATATTGTAAATAGCTTGCCTACTAACTCCAAATTGTTTAGCAATCTCATTAACTGTTTTATATTGATATAGTTTTATTATTTCTTGGTGATCCAATATAGGAGGTTTACCAATTTTTTTATTTTGTTCTGGTGTTAGTTTCATTTTAAAAATCTATAAAATTTTCTATTGTA